>Ga0192241_10784_pt1 | contig 11827 bp, 9 predicted proteins | sample Koala_Koa27_I3_FD_131239 | JGI IMG/M metagenome (GOLD analysis project Ga0192241, IMG submission 131239) | Enriched cells from koala feces incubated with labeled cellulose particles, San Francisco Zoo, California, United States - Koala_Koa2-7_I3 ... | reverse complement strand
CGAGGGGATCAGCCGCATTCATAACATCGAACAGATAGACCGGGGGTATCAGAATATAGAGGGCAGGCTCAATGCCCTGGGAGCCCGCATCACGCGTATATGATCAGGCAGGAAGAGGTATACAAGATAGGGGTATTCAACAAACCTCACGGGATACATGGCGAACTCTCCATGACCTTTACAGACGATGTCTTCGACCGGGTAGACGGAGCGTATGTGATCTGCCTGATGGACGGGATCTTAGTTCCCTTTTTTATCGAAGAGTACCGTTTCCGGTCCGACTTTACCCTGTTAATGAAGCTCGACCGGGTGGATACGGCAGAAGAGGCGCGCCGCTTTACCAACGTGGAGGTGTATTTTCCGAAACAGGAAGCGGAAGAGGGGCCTGAAGAAGAACTGACGTGGAGTTTTTTTATCGGATATATACTGGAAGATCTGCATACCGGAGAGGTAGGGAAGATCACCGATGTGGATACCACTACGCCGAATACACTTTTTGTGGTGGAGACTCCCTCGGGAGAACTTCTGGTTCCGGCACATGAGGTGTTGATAGCAGGCGTAGACCGGCAGCATACACGTTTGGTGATGGATCTTCCCGAAGGACTTACAGATCCGGACCTGGCGGTGGAAGAAAGTTAAATAGCCTCAACAAACCGTATACAAATGCACCGAATTGTCTACCTTTACACCCCCTTATCCATGTAAAGATGCTGAACAAGAGATACAGAAAGGCTTTCTGGAACAATATAAAGTTTAAATACCGGCTCACCATTACCAATGAGAATACGCTCTCGGAAGTGGTCAGGCTGCATGTATCCAAACTCAATGGACTTTCTGTAGTTCTGATGGTCCTGACCATTCTCTTTGCCATCGCTGCCTCCATCATTGCTTTTACGCCTCTGCGCAATTACCTGCCCGGTTATATGAACAGTCGGGTGCGCTCGCAGGTTGTGGAGAATGCGTTGCGGGTAGATTCGCTGCAACAGTTGCTGGAACGACAGAATATGTATATCATGAATATACAGGATATTTTCCGCGGTACAGTACGGGTGGATACAGTGACCTCTATCGAGCAACTGACCACCGCGCGGGAAGATACACTGATCGAACGCACCATACGGGAAGAGGAATTCCGCCATCAATATGAAGACCGGGAGCGGTACAACCTGACTACGTTTACCGCTCAGCAAACCCAGATAGACGGACTGAGTTTTTGCCGTCCTACCCGGGGAATGATCTCCGGACACTTTGATGCGGATCTCCGGCACTTCGGTACCGATATTGCTGCCAGTCCCAACGAGAGCGTTCTGGCCACTTTAGATGGCACGGTGATCCTAAGTACTTATACCGCGGATACGGGCTACGTGATCGCCATACAGCATAGTCAGGATTTTGTCTCCTTCTACAAACATTGCGGTTTCCTGCTCAAGCAGACAGGAGACAAGGTGAGGGGAGGAGAGGCCATCGCGCTGGTGGGCAATACCGGGGCGCTGACCACGGGGCCGCATCTGCATTTTGAACTGTGGCACCGGGGCATTGCCGTAAATCCGGAGCATTACATCCTGTTCTGAAAAGGAAAAAACGTATGGAGCAAAGGAAGAAAAAACAGATAGCGATATTAGGTTCCACAGGATCGATAGGTACCCAGGCACTGGAGGTGATCGAACGGAATCCGGACCTGTATGAGGTGTATCTGCTGACTGCCTGTAACCGGGTGGAAGCGTTGATCGCCCAGGCCCGCAGATTCCGGCCGGAGGCGGTGGTGATCGCCAACGAGGCGCACTATCTCCGGCTGAGAGACGCGCTGGAAGACCTGCCGGTCAAGGTATATGCCGGAGAGGAGGCACTCTGCCAGGTGGTGGAGTCGCAGCCGATCGATCTGGTACTGACGGCCATGGTAGGATATTCCGGTCTGAAGCCGACGATCCATGCCATACGTGCCGGAAAGCCTATCGCGCTGGCCAATAAGGAGACGCTGGTGGTGGCCGGTGAACTGATCAATGAACTCACGCAGCAATACCGGGTGCCGGTACTGCCGGTAGATTCGGAACACTCGGCCGTATTTCAGTGTCTGGTGGGAGAGGCAGGGAACGTGGTAGAGAAGGTGATCCTTACGGCATCGGGAGGCCCTTTCCGCAACTGCACGCGGGAGGAACTGCGAACGGTGACGCGCCAGCAGGCGTTGCGCCATCCGAAGTGGAACATGGGAGACAAGATCACGATAGATTCCGCTACGTTTATGAACAAAGGGTTTGAAGTGATCGAGGCGAAATGGCTCTTCGGACTGCTGCCGGACCAGATAGAGGTGGTGGTGCATCCGCAGGCTATGATCCATTCGATGGTGCAGTTTGAAGACGGATCGCTGAAGGCACAGCTGGGTATGCCGGATATGCGTATGCCGATACAGTATGCCTTCTCGTATCCCGACCGGGTGGCGGCGGCCTACGACCGGATCGATTTTACACAGTGTACCTCGCTGACCTTTGAACAACCCGATACGACACGTTTCCGCAACCTGGCACTTGCTTATGAAGCCATGAAGCGGGGAGGCAATGTGCCTTGTGTGCTGAACGCGGCCAACGAAGTGGTAGTGGATGCCTTTCTGAAAGACCGGATCGGCTTTCTGGCCATGAGCGATGTGGTGGAGAGAACCATGGAGCGGGTAGATTATATCCGGACTCCCCGCTACGAGGATTATGTGGCTACGGACGAGGTTGCCCGCCGGATAGCGGAAGAATGGGTAGCTGCTTTGTAGAGAGATAGAACATAGAAAAAATATAAATTATAATAAACAGAACTGATAAATGGAGACATTTCTGATTCGTGCCCTTCAACTGATCATGAGCCTTTCGTTGCTGGTGATCATCCATGAGGGAGGGCATTTTCTTTTTGCCCGCCTCTTCAAAGTACGGGTAGAGAAATTTTGCCTGTTTTTTGATCCCTGGTTTACCCTGTTCAAATTCAAGCCTAAAAAGAGTGATACCGAATATGCGGTAGGCTGGTTGCCTTTGGGAGGGTATGTGAAGATATCCGGTATGATCGATGAGTCGATGGATACCGAGCAGATGAAACAACCGGCGCAGCCCTGGGAATTTCGTTCGAAGCCGGCGTGGCAACGCCTGTTGATCATGGTCGGCGGGGTGTTTTTCAATTTCCTGCTGGCACTCTTTATCTATTCCATGATCCTGTTTGCCTGGGGCGATTCATATATCCCGCTACGGGAAGTGCCTCTGGGAATGACTTTCAACGAGACAGCCAGGGAGATCGGTTTCCGTGACGGGGATATCCTGCTGGCGGCTGACGGAGATCCACTGCTCCGCTACGACTCGGAGATGTTGAGTAAGGTGGTCGACGCGCGTGTGGTAACGGTGCTGCGCAACGGGGCGGAGGCATCGGTGTATATACCGGATGATATGATGCAGCGGCTGATGGTGGATAGTGTGCGCTTTGCCGATTTCCGGATGCCTTTTGTCCTGGACAGTATTATGCCCGGATCGCCGGCGCAACAGGCCGGTTTGCTGCCGGGAGATCATATTGTGGCCTTGGAGGGAAAGGCTGTAGATTATATGGAATTCACGGAGGCCATGGATCTGCGCAGGGCGCGGGCGGCTACCTGGGATAATGACAGTGTGGATCTGCACCGGATCACCCTTACCTACGAGCGGGAAGGGGTGTCTCACCAACTGGAACTTACTACGGACTCTCTCTTCCTGATGGGTGTACGCCCGGTGTCTTCCCGAACCGAACTCTATCCGGTAGTGTATCAGAAGTATACCTTCTTCTCTTCGTTTCCGGCGGGAGCGGTACTGGGGGTGAAGACCCTCAAAGGATATGTGGGAAGCATGAAGTATCTCTTCTCCAAAGAGGGGGCTAAGCAGCTGGGTGGTTTCGGTACCATCGGCAGCATTTTTCCGGCAACGTGGAACTGGTATCAGTTCTGGTCTATGACCGCTTTCCTCTCCATCATCCTGGCTTTTATGAATATCCTGCCTATTCCGGCGCTGGACGGAGGACACGTACTCTTCCTGTTCTATGAGATCATTGCCCGCCGGAAACCCAGCGATAAATTTATGGAGTATGCGCAGATGACGGGAATGATTCTGCTTTTCGGATTGCTGATCTGGGCCAACTTCAATGATGTGTTGAGGTTCTTCTTCTGACGGAACAGTATAATTTACCTATAAATACACAGAGTAGCGGCAGGATTAATATATAAGTTCTGCCGCTGCTTGTTCCTGCCCGATCATGTATACCTCCTGCCTTCCTGGCATCTGCTCCACAGGGTATCTCATGAAATCCGCACAACCTGTATGTTGCTTTTTTCATCTGCTGTATTTCTTCTATAGTCTTCTAATGGATTTTTAATAGCTGTCTAATTCTTTTCTAACATATTCCTGGCAGTACTTTGTCTACTTTTGCCCGCACAAAACTTTTTCGTCCCTTTGCAGAGAGGTATTTGTAAGTAGATATGGATAACGGATATCTGGTTGCCGGAAATGCCTGGTAAACGGATCTCCCCAAACACATTTTAATTGAAGGATATGAAAAGACAAAACAACATGTATCGTCTGTTTGGATGGCCCTTGTTTGCCATTCTTATCGGGTGGGCAGGCACTCTGGGGTGTACTCCTGCCCGGGCACAAAGTACTGCTTCTCTTTCTCCGGACAGGGAGGATCGGCAGCCCTGTTTTCCCAATGCCATCTATATCGATCGTAATGAGGCGGGAGGACTGCTTTCGGATCTGGAAGTGATCTCTCCTTATGGCTTATTATCTGTATTATCGCTCGAAAAAGGGCTGACTTTTATGACCAGTGGTGATATCGGTGCGGAAACCTGGTTCAATGTAAGAGGGTTCGGGCGTGACAACAGTCGCCTGATCCTGATGTTGCTGGACGGACGGACTCTGAATCTGGCTACTAATCATACGATCGAGTTCGACGATATTCCCGTCAATATCATTGATCAGATCACCATCTATCCCGGTCCTGTCCCTGTGCAGTACGGGGGCTATCAGACCGTTATTGATATAAAAACCATACACAACGAAGACCTGCTGCAGACCCAGGTTGTGGCGGGTAGCCGGGATACCTACCGCATGTCTGCTGTCGTCTCTAAGGGCGGACGTTTTCATTACCTGGCCCAGATGAGCGCGGATATGTCAAAAGCCGACTCCTACAAAACCCTGAGCGGGGTATTGTCTGATTTTCAGTATGGCAACCGACAGGTAGCTACCTTGTTGCCTACCCTGAAAATGGGCTATGAGATTACGCGAAATATCGATCTGGTGGCACAGGCAGGACTGGTAGACTATAAAAAGATGTATGATTCTGCCTTGCATCAGGACGACGAATCAAGTCGCCGTCGCAAGATGCAGAATTATACGCTGTGGCTGAAACCCGGGCGGGAGTCGCAGCTGGACTATGCGTTCTCTTTCTTTCATACCCGCGAGAAAGAGCATCTCCATTGTGTTTTTCCGGAAAATACGGAATACAATATGCACTGGGGCAACCAAAAGAGATACCTGACCGGACTCAAGGGCTATTACCGTCACCCCGTGATCAACGGGGTCGCTCTGAAAGCCGGAGGGGAAGCACAGTGGACGGAAGGCAACAGTGATGACGATTATCTGTACTTTGTATACAAGAACAGGCAGAACTATTACAGTGCTTTCCTGCAATCCGAACTGAATTTGTGGAAAGGAGGATATGTGAACGCGGGAATACGTATGGATGGACAGAAGGATGTATCCGGAAACTATTTCAGCCCGGTGTTTGCTGCCAGCCAGTCTGTACTGGGAGACAGGCTGACCCTATACGCAACCTACGGTGTTACTCACCGGTGGATACCCCTGAATGAAGTAAACACCTTCTATCAACCTATCAGTACCATTGTCTCTTTCGGACCACCGGTTTCCTCGGCAGATGAACTGAGCCTGTCGGCAAACAAGTTGAACATGGAGCGTACCCGGGCTTTCGATGCGGGGATCAAAGGAGAGTTGCTGGATAAAAAGCTGAATCTGGGGATCAACTATTTCTACATGAAGAACAAAGGGCAGTTGGGAACCACTATTTTTGAGATTGCCGAGGTGACGGGAACTGAATATCTGGCTATGACTAAGGTAGATCGCAACTTTCCCGGATACGACATCAGTCACGGCATGGAGTTTGAAGCCGGATATGCTCCCCTGGAGTCTCTCCGTCTTTTTGCAAATGCTACTTATTACATGAGAACGAAGACAGAGAGAGATAAAGAGGTAGATGTGTTCGGGTCTGTTCCCGCGGCCGGACAGTTTGTACTTGCCTATGATGGGAACGCGATTATCCCCGGGGCTTATACATGGTTGTCGAACGCGGGAGTCATTTATAAACCTGTAACAGATGCGACCCTTAATGCCGTGGTGCGTTATCGTTCGAAAATGGCAGACCCGATCATGAAGTTTGGAAATGATCCCGGAAAAGAGTATATCGGAGCGTTTGCTACAGTAGATATCGCAGGTGCGTACAATGTGTTGAAAAGATCGGCCTATGTGGTGAAAGTCACAGCCTGTGTTTCTAACCTTTTTGACAGATCGTATCAGACTTTCATTCACTATCCCATGTCGGGACGTTTCGTGGCAGCAGGTTTTACTGTAACACTGAAATAAGACTTGAGATTTGCAGACAAATTTTACATGGATTGGATCCGGAACAGAGGCGGAGACTCCTGTTCCGGATCTTTATATATAGCTACCAGCCAGACTGCTGCAAAGACTTGTATAGGAAGAAGGTAAGGGCGTATCTTAGCGTGGATGAATATATAGGAAGGTCTGAAAAGCTATAGGTAGCTACTTCCAGTCTGCATGGAAGTTCACTGGTTGCAGGTAAACCGCAGGCTTTACCTGATTTCTCTTTTATTGCCTTCCTGCAGGCGAAGGATCCGCTGATTGCTGCTTCCCCGGAATCTGAGATGAGGAGAGTAAAGAGTCTGATCGAAGCGACCGTCTACCAATACATCGATGCAGGCAAGAGCCCGGACGCAGACCAGGTCTTTACAAAGTTCTTCATATGTATATCCGGTATAGCACCAAACATTGAGGCCGGTTTCCTTCCGGATACGCCGGAGCACGGGCAGGAAGTCTTCCGGATGGTAGAACGGGTCTCCTCCGGAAAAGGTGACCCCATCCAGGAGAGGATTTTCCCGGATCTCCCGGATGATCTGCCCGACGCGTTGCTCCGTGAGTACTTCTCCGGCATGGGGATTCCAGCTTTCCGGATTGTGGCAACCTTTGCAGCCGTGTCTGCATCCGGCTAAGTAGATGCCATAGCGGATGCCTTCTCCGTCTACAATCGTCTCCGGATAGGTAGATAGCAGATGCAACATAGATGGGGATCTATGGGATTACGAGTGCTTCACACGGTCCGATTCTTCCGCGCGCTTGGCTGAGTTCCACGAACTGAGATCGCCCGTCAGATATCCGGTGATCCGACGCATACGCAGGATATTCTCTCCACGGCAGACTGGACATTTGTCGTAGATCACTCCTTTGTATCCGCATTGGTTACAGGTATCTACCGGATGATTGATGGATCCGTAGCCGATGCCTTCGTCGTGCATCACCTTGACTATCTTGGCTATGGCCCGTACATTTTTCTGGGCTTCCCCATCGAGTTCCACGTAGGTGATGTGTCCGCCCCTGGTGATGGCATGGAAAGGAGCCTCTTTGCGGATTTTGTCCACAATACCGATGGTTTCTTTGACATCTACATGAAAAGAGTTGACGTAATAATCACGGTCGGTCACTCCCGGGATCACACCGTATTTGCGTTTGTCCATCCGGGTAAATCTTCCGGATAGTCCTTCCGCCGGAGTCGCCAGTACGGAATAATTAAGCTGGTATTTTTCTTTGTACGCATTGACCACCTTGTTCAACTCTTCCACGGCTTCGTAAAGCGTATCCCAGGATTTACTGCTTTTTCCATGTCCCTCTCCGTAGAGGGCCACCATGGCATTGTGTCCTCCGATAAATCCGATGCCCAGTGTACCGCTGCGTAACACATCCCCTACCTCCTGGTTCGGTTCCAGGTTGCCACCTTCTTTCCATACATTGTTGCCCATCATAAAAGGGAATTGTCTGGCTAATGCCGTGCGTTGGTACTGATAGCGACTGTAAAGCTGTTCGGCCACCAGTTGAGCCTTTTCCCTCAATGCCTTCAGGAAAAGTTCTTTGGCTTTCTTTTCCGTGGCTTCGGGGCGTTCTCCTTCGGTCAGGCTCTCTGCCTGGATGCGGGCTTCTATGGCCAGACGAGGCATGTTGATGGTGGTGAAGGAGAGGTTCCCTCTCCCTAAGGAGGTTTTTTCACCGGCTACGTTGTCGAATACGCGGGTACGGCATCCCATGGTAGCCAGTTCATAGCGATAACGTTTCGGATCGCTGGCATTCCATTTTTCATGTATGTTGAAAGGGGTATCTAAGAACATAAAGTTCGGGAACAAGGCTTTCGCTGTGGTGTGACACGCTTTCAGCAACAGGTCGAAGTTCGGTGCATCGAACGTAATCTCTCCTTTCAGCGCAGCATCGAAATCGGCCATTGCCTTTTCATAGTCATTATCGGAATAGCTTACACCGTCTTTCACTTTGAATATCTGGATCGGGAATACGGGTACTTCACCGCGCGCGCCCAATCCCTGCACGGTAGCTTTCAGCAACTCTTCTATTACCATACGACCCTCTGCTGAGGTATCCGTTCCGTAGTTGATGGAACTGAATACTACCTGGTTCCCTCCGCGCGAGTGCATGGTGTTGAGGTTATGCACAAAGCCTTCCATGGCCTGGTGGGTCTCTTTACGGGTCTGGTCAAGGGCTTTCCGAAGCAGGCGTGTCAGTGTCTGCTGATCTATGTGCACTTCCATTTTGTGAAGCCGGCGGATCAGCAGTTCCTCTTCCTCCCTGGCCGGACAGATACTGGAAAGTGTAGTGGTGATCAGTTCTTTGAGTTCGTCGTCTGCCTTGTCTTTCCCGGCCATGGACAAATAGAAAGAGAGCAGGGTAGCCATATTTTTCCGGAAAGACTTTCTTACTCCAGGGGCCATAAAGAAATCAAAAGCCGGGATCGATTGACCTCCGTGTTGTTCGTTCTGATTGGTCTGAAACACAATCGTAGCCAGGGTGGCATAACTTTGTATGCTTTGCGGAGTACGTATACTGCCATTCTTGGTACGGAATCCCCGTTCGAACAGATCGTCCAGATCGTATTGGATACAGGTAGTAGTCTTGGTCGGATAGTAGTCCAGATCGTGGATATGTATGTCTCCCAGCTGGTGCGCTTCCGCGTATTGCTTGGAGAGAAGATACCGGTAGGTATAGTCTTTGGTCACTTCCGACGCAAATGTCATCATTTGTCCGGCCGGTGTATGGCTGCTCATGTTGGCATTACTGAGGTTGACATCGTTCTTATCAATGGCAACAATGCCGTCCATGATGTGCTTTATTTGTGTTTTTTTATCACGCTCTGTGTTGCGCCACTCCCTGTAGATGATGTATTTCTTGGCCACATCCGGACTATCTTTCATCAGCTCTTTTTCTACCAGGTCCTGGATCTGTTCCACAGAGATAGAGGTAGACTGGAACTGAGCGATCACACGCATGGTGATGTCTGCGATCAGTGCTGTCTGATCTGATATACCAGTGGCTTCAAATGCTTTTGAAATGGCATTCTTGATTTTACCAATAGAGAAATCCTCCTGTTTACCGTCTCGTTTGATAATTGTAATTTCCGCGCAATTCATGACTTTAACTCCCGAAAGTGGTTTTAATGAATAATCCGTGATAGAATAGGGCAGGTTTTCTGACTGATCTCTCCTTCGCGACTCCTTCCCATAGAAACTACTATAGTGGATTAATGTGCGGATTCACAGAGAATTACAGCAGCGGGAACTGTTGCCGAATTTCACAGCATTCCCTTTTTTCTATTCCCCTGAGGGGGAACCTTATTCTTCTGCAAATATAAAGCATATATGGGATAAAAAGGTTCTTTCTTTCTATTTATTTTGGACATTTTTTATAGTTGTTTGATTTATAAAGTTTTCCGTTTTGGGAAACTTTTCTTTTGTAAAGAAGAAAAAGTTTTCCAAAAAGAGAATATTTCCAATGGTATCTGTATGTAAATTAAGGATATAATAGATGGCATTGTAAAGGCGGCGCAAGACAACCGGGAAACTTTTCTTTTTTTCTGTTGAAGTGTGGGCGGAAACACTTTTGAAACGACTTTTTTATCGGGAGGTCAGATAATATAGTTAACTTTTATGGAGTATGCGGATGGAATAATCCGTATAGTGGCTCATAAGACGGGATGGTATATGTATTGATCAAACCTTCACCGGGAATCAAAGTGTAGAACTATTACTTCCCACAGGAACACATTTCTGTTTTTTGTAACACTAAGCCTGTTTCATTTATGAAAAAAGTGTCTGACAGTTCCTCTGAAGAAAAAACCTTGTTTTATGTAAAAAGGGGAATTCTTTCTTTTCGAATGAGTTAAAAATAGTAGTTTAAATACCTCATATTAAGTTGTGATCTGCCTGTCAAAACCTTATATTTATTTTGTTTTTCTGGTACCGGATCTATGGGGAGTATCCGGGAAAATGGGGAAATCTATTTTATCAATCAACCGATTTACAAAGAACCGTATCATGAACAAGAAACCATTAAGTGAAAAGGGCTACCAGAATGCCGGTGGTATGAATCTGGTGAGCATTGCAAAGAGGGAGTACGATGGGGATGAATCTCATACTACTTTCACGCAGGACAGTTATTTTGTAGCTGATTGGTCTGTATCTGTACAGAGTAAAGAGACTACTTCCACTAACACCCTGGATATTCCGAATACCCAGTATTACCTGCCGGATTGGTTGGCTATGGATGGGTTCGCCTTTAATAAAGAATAAATTTGTGTGTCACATAGATTTTGTTTAAGAGTTAATTTACATCTTCATCTGCCTGTTAACCTGACCTTAGCTTTATCTGCTATTTCAGAAGATTCGGTTTTAAAGAGCCGAGTAAAACTGAGGAACCGGCGGTAAACAGATCTCAGATCTGTTACCGCCGATTTTTTACAGAGAAAGTGATCTCGCTATTTTCACGGGATGCCTTCCTGATCTGACAGGGTCGCTTACACCAGATGTGCGATCCACTCTTCCCGATCTCCCGGAAGCAGATCGATCACCAGGATCTCTACCAGGGTATAGCAACCGGGTTGTTGTCTCATCGAAGCCCGTGCTACACAGATCAGTACCTGTGCTGTGAGCGCGGGATTGTTGATGCGCATATTGAATTCGAACAACTGATTCTGTGTCTTTCCCGATACTCCTTTGCGGGTGAGGTTGACCCCGTGGCCCATATCGAGCAGCGCGTCTACAGAAGGTACCTCGATCACGTGTGTTTCGTCGTTGACGAAATAAGCATCTGCCTGGATAGCTGCGGCTACCTTTTCATACGCGTATCCTTCTTCCAGTTCGATGTATACCATACGACGGTGAATACTTGTACCGGTAGGGATAGTCATAGAGAGAGCTGCTTTGACACCTTCGACAGCCTTTACAGCTACGGTATGTCCCATACTCATGCCGGGACCGAAGTTGGTATACGTGATCCCTTTGGGGGCAATGGCCTCAAGTAAGGTACGTACGACGGAGTCACTTCCCGGGTCCCAACCGGCAGAGATGATAGAAACAGCGTTGTTTTGTTTGCAACAGGTATCCAATTCTTTGCGCAGTGCTACGATACCGCTGTGGATGTCGTAGCTGTCGACTGTGTTGATGCCCAGTGCGAGTGCCTCTTTGGCATAAGTT
>Ga0192241_10773_pt1 | contig 12023 bp, 8 predicted proteins | sample Koala_Koa27_I3_FD_131239 | JGI IMG/M metagenome (GOLD analysis project Ga0192241, IMG submission 131239) | Enriched cells from koala feces incubated with labeled cellulose particles, San Francisco Zoo, California, United States - Koala_Koa2-7_I3 ... | reverse complement strand
CGCTACCGGAAAAAATAAGGAGGGCCAGTGGGATGAATCGAAAATTACGATCGAGCAAGAATCGGCCATGAAATTCTTCGGACCTGAAGGCGAGCATTTCCCGGCGGATGCGGTCCGTGGGCTGGATAACCTGTACAAGCTGATCGAACAATTGAAGCAGAAATGATGCGGGTCAATACGACGATAAATGTCGGGGGGCGGTTGGTCGACCTGTCTTCTCCGCTGGTGATGGGCATTGTGAACGTCACGCCGGATTCTTTTTTCGAGGGAAGCCGGAATACCGCGCCCGAGCAGATCGCCGCACGCGTGGACGAGGCCGTCGGCGAAGGGGCGCAGATACTAGATCTCGGCGGGTATTCATCCCGCCCGGGAGCATCGGAAGTTACTCCGCAGGAAGAACTGCGACGGGTGTCGGCCGCGATGCGGATCATCCGGAAGCGGTATCCGGAAATGGTTGTTTCGCTCGATACGTTCCGGGCCTGGGTTGCCGAGCGGGTAATCGAAGAATACGGGGCGGTGATTGTAAATGATATTTCGTCCGGGGAACTCGATCCGCAGATGATCCCGACAGTAGCCCGGCTGAAAGTGCCGTACCTGGCGATGCATATGCGGGGAACGCCTTCGACGATGCAGACGCTCACGGATTACGATGATGTGACGGCCGAAGTAGTTCGGTATTTTTCGCATAAAGTGGACAACTTAGTTCAGGCTGGTATCGATGATATTATCCTGGATCCTGGATTCGGGTTTGCCAAGACGGTGGAACAAAATTTCGAATTATTGGGCCGGATGAGCGATTTACGGATATTGGGACGTCCCATTTTAGCAGGCATTTCACGCAAGACAATGATTTGGAAGACACTCGATATCCAGCCGACCGAAGCATTAAACGGCACGACAGCACTACACTGGGAGTGTCTGCGCCAGGGAGCGTCGATACTCCGGGTACACGATGTGAAAGAAGCGGTACAGACGGTGAAGTTGTTCAATATGTATCAAAAAAAAAACGCCGAGAGTACAAAAAATAGAAATTAAAAGGGAAAATTCATTAGCGGCTAAGCCACTCTTAGCCGCGGAGCGGCTCCCAAAAGCCCGTTTCGGGCACCCGCGCGGGGATGGCCTGTGTGGGGGCTGTGCCCGGAACTTGATTTTTTCTTTGGTTACTTTCTTTTGGATCAAGCCAAAAGAAAGTAACAAGTTCTCGACCCGAAGGGGCGCAAAGTGAATAAGCAAGACAAGCAAGACAAGCAAGACAAGCAAGACAAGCAAGACAAGCAAGACAAGCATTAAAACATAAACCGCAATAAGATAAAAAAAATACTTTTAACCGCGACGGTTCTTTGTATGGCATTTGGAGTATACGCACAGGAAAAAATAACTCTTCCCGAACCCCAGAAAACGGGCGGTATGCCGTTGATGGAGGCGTTGAATAACCGGGTAACCGACCGTGGCCCCTTTTCCGGGAAAACACTGACCGACCAGCAGATGTCTGACCTGCTATGGGCGGCCTGGGGAGTAAATCGTCCGGACGGCAAACGCACGGCTCCTTCGGCCAGTAACGCGCAGGAACTCGAACTGTACACCTTTACCGCAGCGGGAATATACCATTACGACGCGTTGGAAAACACGCTGTACCTGATAAAGAAGGGAGATTTCCGCAAAGAGGTGGTTACCCGTGATTTTGGCAATACGGCGGTCGATGTATTTTTCGTGGCCGATCTGGACAAACGGCGCGGAGATGAAGAATCGAAACGGCTGATGTCGTATATCGATGCCGGTTACATCTCCCAAAACATATACCTCTATTGCGCTTCCGAAGGGTTGGGCACGGTGGTTTACACCGGATCGCTGGACCGGAAAAAAGTGGCGGAACATCTCGGACTGGGCAACAATTTTCATGTGGTCGGCGGACAGTCGGTAGGTATTAAATAAAACAAAACAGCGGTCAACTTTAACCGAAATGAAAAAAATTGTCATAATAGCCTCATTGGCCATTTGGTGCGTTATGGGAAGTTCCTGTACGGAAAATCAGGAAAATACCGTTTCGACGCTGGGCGAATTCGAAAAAGAGTTTGCCGACCCGAGCCGGGAATACCGCACCGCGCCTTTCCTGGTCTGGAATTCCGATACAAAAAAGTCGGATATCGACCAGGCGATGGAAGAATTGAAGCGTATCGGCGCAGGAGGCGGGTTCATCCATCCGAGGATGGGGATGATCACGGAATATCTCTCGGACGATTGGTGGGATCTGTGTGAATATACCCTGGAGCGGGGGAAAGAACTGGGTATCGACGTCTGGCTCTACGACGAGAATGGTTTTCCGAGCGGCCCGGCGGGCGGCCTGACACAGGAAGCCATGCCCGAATCCTATAACCAGGGACATTCGCTGGGCATGATCCGGGCGGATACCCTGCCTGAAATGAATAAGGATTACACGGTGGTGCTCCAAAAAGAAGGAACGCAATACGTGGATATTACGGAACAAGCTGCCGGTATGGCAGGGCAAACCGGCGAGTTCTACATCTTCGAAAAACTCTACATGAAGCCATCGGCCCGCTGGGGAGGTTTCCCGTACATCAACATGCTGATGCCGGGTGTGACCGAGAAATTCATCGAGATCACCATGCCGGGCTACGAAAAGCACATGGGCAAGGATTTCGGCGGTTGGGTACCGGGCATTTTCACCGACGAACCGCATATCCGTCCGGACGTGGGAGCGACCTGGTTTACCGATATTTTTGAGCGGTTTGAGGAGCGTTGGGGGTACGACCTGAAAACCCAGCTGCCCAAGCTTTTCGATGAAGTAGGGGACGACTGGCGGAAGATCCGCCACAACTACCGTAAATTTTTGCTTGAAATAAAAGAGGAGCGGTGGGCTAAACCGTGGCGGGAGTATACCGACAGCCACAACCTGAAATGGACGGGCCACTACTGGGAACATTCCTGGCCCAATCCGCACGTCTCGCCGGATTATATGATGATGTATACCTATCATCATGTGCCGGGTATCGATATTCTCTTTAATCAATACGACGAAAAACGCTATCAGGCCCAGTTCGGCAATGTCCGTTCGGTACGCGAAGTGCAGAGCGTGTCCGATCAGATGGGCTATCCGCGGACCTTATGCGAAATATATGCCGGGGCAGGCTGGGAATTCGACTTTTTCGGTATGAAACGGCAGGGCGACTGGATTAACGTGCTGGGAATAAATCTGTTGGTGCAGCATTATACCCCCGTATCCCTGAAAGGAGTGCGGAAACTGGACTATCCGGAAGTCTTCTCGTACCAGCTCCCGTGGTGGCCGTGGTACAAGTATCTCGGTGAATACCACGCCCGTCTGTCGATGGCTATGGCCGCAGGCGAACACAAGAATGACATTCTGCTGCTTCAACCGACCACATCCGCATGGATGTATTACATCCGCGGCGAGAATAAGGTAGGGCACAGGATCGGAGAGATCGCCCAACCCTTCCAGGAAATGGTCACCGCGCTGGAAGCCAATCAGGTCGAATACGATATCGCCAGCGAAGCGGTTATGGCCGCTTACGGCTCGGTGATCGGTGATCAGTTTCGCATCAATCAACGCTATTACAAAACGGTGATCGTACCGTCCACCATGGAAAATATCAACCGGTCGACCTACGATTTTCTGCAAACTTATCTCTCTAACGGTGGCAAGGTCCTGCTTTTCGGCAATATTCCGTCCTACCTGGAAGGAGCCGAAGCCAAAGCGGAGCTGGAAGCCTTGTTTAGTGCAAAAGGAGTGGTCCGCCTGCCGGAATTGACGATCGATGTGATGAACCAGCATCTGCGCAACGATCAGATCCGGTTTGCCGACGACGTGGCACAAAAGGGCCGTTTATACCACCAACGCCGGGAGATGAAAGACGGACAGGTGGTCATGTTGAATAACGTCCACGAGACGGAAACGATATCCGGCGAGGTAATTCTCGCGGGAACCGACGCGCTCCGATTCGATGCCATGACGGGCCAGGCAACGGCCTATCCGTCTACCCCTGCCGGAGACGGAAAAATCCGCGTAAACTACGAGTTATACCCCGCCGACCACCTGTTGTTATACGTAACAAACAGAAAAGTCGACGCCTACACCCCCACGGTATTTTATACAGATTTACAGCCCGTGCCCCCGCCTCGGAAATTACCGTAAAAGCCGACGGCGATAATGTACTGGTAATCGATTACGTCGACCAGACCATCCACGGGCGGACTCAGGCAGGATTAAACGTATACCATGCGGATAACCTGGCGTTCAAAGCCAACGGTTTCCCGTAAGGCAACCCGTGGTTCTTCAGCGCCATGCACCGTACGTCCTTCCTGGACCATGAATTCGCGCCGGACAGCGAATTGATCAATGCGTACCATTTTACCGTAACGGATGATTTTGATTATAGCCAAATAAAAGCGGTAGTAGAACGTGCCGAACACTGGAAAATCGAAATCAACGGCAACGAAGTAAAACCGACGGAAGGGGAATGGTGGATCGACGTGGATTTCGGAGTAGTACCCATCGGTCCATATGTAAAGAAGGGAATCAACACCATCACGACAAGCGTTTCCCCGATGACCGTACACCATGAAACCATGCCGATATACATCCTGGGTGATTTCACGGTAAACCCGGCCCAAATAGGATTCGAAATCGGCAAACCCCATGAAAATCCGTTGAAATTAGGAAGCTGGAAAGACCAGAAAATGCCGTTCTATTCCCACGGAGTAACCTACACGAGAAGTTTCGATATAAAAGAAAAAATGACCCAATACGTGGTAGAACTCGACAATTGGAATGGAACAGTAGCCGCCATATATATAAATAACGAAGAGGCAGGAATCATAGGATGGCCCCCGTACAGATTAAATGTAACGGAAAAAATAAAAGAGGGAGAAAACAAGGTAGAAGTAAAAGTAATAGGTTCATTCAAAAACCTTTTCGGTAACTTCTACGTAGAAGCCAGAGGTCAGATCAACCCGTCCCTGATGAAACGCGCCCCCGAAGAACAACCCACCCCCGAAGAATTCGACCTCTTCGATTACGGCCTCTTCGGCGACTTGCGCCTACTGGGACAATAGCAGCCTCGAACTGGCGCTTTTTAGAAAAGCGCCGCAAAATCGCACCTTTAAGGTTCCCCTTCGGGGCTCCTCCTTCGCACCTCGGCGGAGCTTGGAAACAAGCTTCCACTCCGCTCTCGGTTTGGCGTCGGTTGAAAAAAGGCGCCCCAAAAACTTTTGTGCTTGGGTTTGCAGGAATAAAATCCTGCGGATTATTTTCAAAAATCATGGCCGCCCTTTCAAACAAGTTTGAGGGCGGCCATGATCTTTGAAAATGCTCACTGCGTGAGCTTTTATCCCTGAGATACTGCTCTGTCGTTGCACAAGATTATGCTGATCATTAACAGTGTAGGGTTGCTTCCGCTAAAAGTAGATCGGTCATTCTTTCATAACCCTCCTCAGAGAGGTGCACGCCGTCGATGGTGTATTTGGGAGTGATTGTTTCATGATAGATCGGCCATCCAGCGTTGGCCCAGAAGTCACAGACCGGAATATGATATTCGGCGCAAATATCCCGGAAACGTCGCACGTATTCATCCATTCGGTGGCCGTTTTCATTTAATTCCATATCTCCCACACCCTGGTATACACCGGGAGGCGGGGTGATGAATAATAGTTTGCTTTCACGGGGTAGATTTTTTGTCAGGTGGTGAAGCAGGTAACGCAATCCGCCTGTTGTTGTTTTGGTGTACGCTGCATTTTCCACGCTCCCGTAGTAATCTCCCAACGGCAGCAATTTCCAGTAATCGCCCACACCGCCCTGTAAGATCAGTAAATCGGGTACCGATGCGGTAATATCTGCGATCATCTGATCACTTGATAAACTGTCGCTTTTGTCTTCGGTCAGACTGCCGAGCGTCTGCCCCGATTGGCCGTACTGGATTACATCGTCCGTGCCGAACTTTTTCCGGATCATTCCGCTGTATGTTCCTGCGGTTATACCGTAATCGTCACTGATGGAATCGCCGTACAGGAAAATGCGCTTGCCCGCGAATTTATTGCCGGGGGTGGTGATTCTCCGCCGGGCGACTCCCGTGAAGTTATTCGACGGCACAAGCACCTCGATCGTTGCCGGTTGTTTCCCTTCCGGAATGACCCGAACATCTTCCAGCATCAGCCGGTCGGACTGACCGATCGACAGAATTTTCGAGTCGTTGTTTCCGGGCTGGTAGAAGCCGATGGTGCGATAAGTAATGTACAATCCCTGCCAGGCTCCCCGGTTGATACGGGCATACAGCGTATAGTCCACTCCGTTGTCGCTCTCTTCGACATCGATAATCCCGGACTCCGGGTTATAGGTATTTACCCGTACATATTTTTTTGTAATCCCATACGGGGCGAAGGATTCCTCATGATAATGGGTTTCCCGGTTGATTACGTCCATGCAGAGGCATTTACCCGTTTCCACTTCCAGGTAGATGGCATAACTGAGGTTGAAGCCCATCATGATATGACTGCAATCGGTATATACGATCTGGCCGAACACTTCGGTTTGCGATGTCACGTTAGTTTGCCCTTCGGCCAGGTTAAACTGCCCGGTAGCTTCATCGTACAGTCCCGGCACGGCTTCCACATCCGGAGGATAATTCGAGAAAACCGGGGCTTTGGAAGAAAGATAGGTCAGGTCGGCTTTCTTTCGGTAATCGTCCATTTCTACCGACAGTTCGGAGTATTCCCAGATGTTGTTGTTTCCTGAACTGTAAAAAAATCCGATCGTGTTCTCTTTTTCAATGTGAATGGGTTGGCCGTTTATGTCCCTGAAATAGCTGTATGTGCCTTTTTGAGAGGCGAGGTAGATTTGCGGGTCCGGCGAACTTACGGGAATGGTCCCGCAGCCGGCCATGCCTTTGACATTGAATCTTCCGCCAACCGTTCCGGCGCTTATTTTTCGGCCGTCGTTCATGCTGATTAAAAGTTGTCCCGTCGTATTGATCGATGCCGAATCGATTGTCGCACCGTCGACTCCGACTCTCGATGCGGTGGCAATCTCGACTTCGAGCGTACGGTTGGCGGGGGTGGCTATGGCCTCGGCAAAAAAATCGTTGGGTGTGGTTTCGCTATTCATGGGTGAGGGCTTCCTGGAGATGAAAGATTTTTTGGGAAATGATGAGTTTCGTGCCGTCGGTTTTGTGGGAGAGGGTCAGGCGGATGGTGCAGGGGCCTTGAGGGAGTTTTTGGGTTTCTTCTGGCGGAATGGTTGTTTTGAGGGTAAATTCATCGACCGCAGTGATGGAGATTTTTGCCGGGTCGAGGTCGGAGGCCTGGATTTTTTTCCCCAACAGCCGGGTATAGAAGGAGGCTTCGGCGTGGTAGTCTGTCAGGGATACTTGTGTGCCGCTGTCGCGGCTTTTGATCCGGAACATAACCACCACGGAGCCGCCCGGATAGTAGACGGGTAATGTGTGCATGAACTTAGCTTTAGAAATGTGAGAAAAAGACTTTTACACAAATTAACCGGTTTGTAAAACAAAGTTTGTTATACGAATTTTGAATTGACGGTCAAAGCGCCAAGCGATGCGTAGACCCCCCAAAAAGTTTTTTGGTGCCGCTTTTTTTCAAAGCGACGATTGGGCGGCTCAGCCTTTGGCTTCTTGCTTCGTTACTCCTTGGGTTTTTTCCTTGTCCCCAGGTCGAATTCCAGCGAGCTGGATTCGCTTCTCACGCCTGTGTTAGTTCACACCTCGGCATGCGGGCAAATCTGATGACGTTCAGTTCAGCGTCGGTTCTAAAAGTCGCAGTTGCAGCCGGTATCGAGAAAAACGGTATCCACCGGGCAGGAGCGCGGGGACACTCTTCAAAGCTAAATGCATCTCGCCTGTGTTGCCGACTCCACCGTTCCGGGCAACACGCTGAAGATAAGACAATCCGAGCGATCAGGAATTAATCGTCAGTTTTGAAAAAAAATAAAAAAGGCGATTGAATACTCCAATCGCCTTTTCTTAGTAATATGCCGGGAGTTATTTCACCCGTTCGCGGTATTCCCGTGTCCGTGTGTCGACGCGGATTTTCTCGCCGGTGTTGATAAACAGCGGCACTTTGATGGTCGCCCCGGTATCGACGGTAGCCGGTTTGAGTGAATTCGTAGAAGCGGTATCGCCTTTGATACCCGGTTCGGTATAAGTCACTTCCATTTCGATGATCGGCGGAAGCTCGGCGGTGAGCACCTGTTCTTTCTCAGTGTGGAACATCACTTCCACCAGCTGACCTTCCCGCATCAGGTCGGCGTTTTCGATCAGATTTTTGTCAATCTGGATTTGCTCGAAGGTTTCGCTGTGCATAAAGTTCGCACCCATATCGTCCTCATAGAGGTACTGATACGGCCGGCGTTCGACGCGTACCGGATCGATTTTTTCGCCCGATGAGAAGGTATGGTCGATCACCCGTCCGTTTTCCAGGTTTTTGAGTTTGGTGCGCACGAAAGCGGGGCCTTTACCCGGTTTGACGTGGAGGAATTCCACAACGGCGAAGGTTTTGCCGTTCATTTCGATGCACAGCCCGTTCTTGATATCAGAAGTTGAAGCCATAAATATTGATTCTTATTTGGTTATCGTATTTCTCGGAGGTGCAAATATCTGTTTTTTTTACCATAAATGCAAGGCTTTTTCCCCGTGGCGTTTACGGCACGTAATTTGCTGCGGTGAATCCGGTTGAAACAACAGCGACAATGCGATGGAAGAACAGAATAAAAAATCAGTGATTACCGAGGAAAATACGAATCCTTTCCCTATTTATCCCGATATGGACACGTCGATCTCGCCCGGCGAGATGACGGACGGCAAGGTGAGCGAACAGGAACTTGCCCAACAGGTCGACCGGATCAGTCCCGATCCCAATACACTCGACCGAGGCTGAACAGCGGGAACAACAGACTAACTATTCGGGAGCATCTACGGATGCTCTTTTTTGTTTTAGACCAATTAGAAAGCTATTAGATTTTCGTTTACTTGTGTTTGTTTTTGATTTTTTAACTAATTTTGGGATTAGGGTAATCTAAAAACCGAAATTAGAGATGAGAAAATTGATTGTACTGATGTCCCTGTTGACTTTAGCCGTAACGGCGACCGTCCAGGCTCAGATTCAAACCGATCCGGAAAAGCGCGCGGCGGAAATCCAGCAGCAGCGTGACCGGGCGACCAAATGGGTAAATAAACTGGAATTAAACGATCCGGCCAAAGAAGGCCGTGTCATCGAGGTGATCACCACCCACCTTTTGGCGGTGCGCGACTGGCACAACACCCATCCCTTTACCGAGGTACCGGAAGGGATCAATCCCCGTACCGGCGGTAAATTAAACAAGCTGGATCGTCAGATGATTGCCGTATCGACTATTCCGTCCTCTGTCCACACCGCGGTGATGGACGGACTCCGTGCCGATCTGACCGAACCGCAGGTGGAACAGATACTGGACGAATACACGATCGGAAAAGTGGCTTTTACGATGCAGGGTTACCGCGAATGCATCCTCGATATGACTCCGGAAGAAGATGCTTCCATCATGGATATGCTGAAAAAAGCCCGTGAAGAGGCGATCGATTACAAAAATAATGATCAGATTTCGGCTATCTTCAAGATTTATAAAACCCAGATCGAAATGTGGTTGTACCAGAATGACCGTAACTGGCGGAAAATCTACAAAGAATGGGTGGACCGGATCAACGCCGCCAAACAGCAATAGTTTTTACGTGATCCATGGGATTCGGGTTCTCTTTTTAGAAGGGAACCCGATCTTTTTTTGACGACTCTACCTGCCGGCGTTTACTAAAAGCCGCGCCAAAAACTCTTCATAGGAAGGATTGTAAATTGCGCGAAAGACGGTGCGATTTCTGTGTGTCGGAGAATGTTTTATAACATAAAATCCCTACCTTTGTCCGGTTTACCATACCGACAAATCCTAAAACCCATATACCCGTGAAGAAACAAATCAAAAAAGCGATCGTCCTCGGTTCGGGCGCGTTGAAGATCGGACAGGCCGGTGAGTTCGACTACTCCGGATCACAAGCCCTCAAAGCCCTGCGCGAAGAAGGCATCTACACCATCCTGATCAACCCGAACATCGCTACGATCCAAACCTCCGAAGGTGTCGCGGATCAGGTGTACTTCCTGCCGGTAACCCCGTTTTTCGTAGAAGAAATCATCAAAAAAGAGAAACCCGACGGCATCCTGTTAGCGTTCGGTGGACAAACCGCCCTGAACTGCGGAACAGAAATGTACCTGAACGGCACACTCAAAAAATACGGCGTAGAGGTATTAGGAACCTCGGTAGAAGCGATCATGGCCACCGAAGACCGTGACCTGTTCGTCAAAAAACTCAACGAAATCGAAGCCAAAAGCCCGGTCAGCCAGGCTGTAGAGTCGATGGAAGACGCCATCGCCGCCGCTGAAAAAATCGGTTTCCCGGTCATGGTACGCTCCGCCTACGCACTGGGCGGACTGGGAAGCGGCATCTGCGCTAACCTCGAAGATTTCAAGGTACACTGCCAAAGCGCTTTCGCCTACTCGACACAAATCCTGGTAGAAGAATCGCTCAAAGGATGGAAAGAAATTGAATTCGAAGTGATCCGCGATAAAAACGACCACTGCTTCACGGTGGTTCCGATGGAAAATGTAGACCCACTCGGCATCCATACCGGCGAGAGTATCGTAGTGGCCCCGATCTGCACCCTGCGCAAGGACCAGATCGAAATGCTGGAAGACGTGGCCCGTAAAGTGGTACGCCACATCGGCATCGTGGGAGAATGCAACATCCAGTACGCCTTCAATGCCGAAACGGACGATTACCGCATCATCGAGATCAATGCCCGCCTGAGCCATTCCTCGGCATTGGCCTCCAAAGCGAGCGGTTATCCGCTGGCCTTCGTAGCCGCCAAACACGCCCTCGGCTATTCCCTGGATCAGATCGGCGAAATGGGCACCCGCAACTCGGCCTACGTGGCCCCGTCGGTAGACTATATGATCGTCAAAATCCCCCGCTGGGACTTAGGTAAATTCGTAGGCGTATCCCGTGAGATCGGTTCGAGCATGAAATCCGTAGGCGAGATCATGTCGATCGGGCAGACTTTCGAGGAGATCATCCAGAAAGGACTGCGTATGATCGGACAGGGCATGCACGGTTTCGTAGGCAACCATGAACTGGAGTTCGACGATATCGAAAAAGAACTGGCCAACCCGACCGATATGCGTATCTTCGCGATCGCCAAGGCCTTCGAAGCCGGTTACACGGTAGAACAAATCCATGACCTGACCAAAATCGATCCGTGGTTCCTGGGCAAACTGAAAAATATCTACGATTATTCGCTGGTATTGCAGAATTACGATAAAATCGACGAGATTCCGGCGGATGTACTCTGGGAGGCTAAACGCCTGGGCTTCTCGGATTTCCAGATCGCAAGATTTGTAGAAGAACCGGACGGCAACATGGAACGCGAATCGCTCCGGGTACGCTCGGCCCGTAAAAAAGCCGGTGTACTGCCCTCGGTAAAACGCATCAACACGGTGGCTTCGGAAGACCCGGAGCTGACCAACTACCTGTATATGACCTACGACGGTTCGGAAAACGCCGTACCGTATTTTAAAAACGACAAGTCGGTGGTCGTACTCGGATCGGGCGCATACCGGATCGGCAGTTCGGTAGAGTTCGACTGGTGTTCGGTAAATGCCGTGCAGACCGCGCGTAAACTGGGTTACAAATCGATCATGATCAACTACAACCCCGAAACCGTATCGACGGACTACGACATGTGCGACCGCTTGTATTTCGATGAGTTGTCGTTCGAGCGGGTACTCGACGTGCTGGACCTGGAAATGCCGAAAGGGGTCATCGTCTCGACCGGGGGACAGATTCCGAATAACCTGGCCATGCGTCTGCACCGTCAGGATGTGCCGATTCTCGGAACATCGCCGCTGTCGATCGACCGTGCTGAAAACCGCCATAAATTCTCCTCGATGCTCGACCAGCT
>Ga0192241_10754_pt1 | contig 12304 bp, 9 predicted proteins | sample Koala_Koa27_I3_FD_131239 | JGI IMG/M metagenome (GOLD analysis project Ga0192241, IMG submission 131239) | Enriched cells from koala feces incubated with labeled cellulose particles, San Francisco Zoo, California, United States - Koala_Koa2-7_I3 ... | reverse complement strand
ACGAATTCTTTTCCGAATTTCCGGGCTTTGCCCACGCCCACGCCGGCGATATTCTGTATCTCTTCGATCGAGATCGGGTATTGGATCGACATATCTTCCAGAGAAGGATCCTGGAAAATGACGAATGGAGGCAGACTATGCTGTTTGGCTACTTTTTTACGGAGCTCTTTGAGTATCGAGAACAATTCCTCGTCGGCCACGCCGCTTTTTCCGGTCGGCATAGCCGCGCTGTCCTCATCCACGCCATCATCGTAATGATGATCCTGGGTCAACAGGACCGAGTGCGGATTTTTCATGTACGCCTCGCCCTTGGGGCTGATGAACAATAGGCCGTAATTTTCAATATTCTTATCTACAAATCCGAGTATAAGCGCCTGCCGGAGTACGGCATTCCAGAATTTGCCGTCTTTTTCGGCTCCTGCACCGAACAATTCGATTTTATTGTGTTTGTATGACTTATTTAAAGCGTTTACTTTACCCGTAAGAATGCTGATCAGGTACTCCGCTTTAAATTTATCGCCGATCGCCGAGAGCGTTTCGAGTAGCAGAACCATGAATTCCTGTCCCTCGAACTGCACCTTCGGGTTGGTGCAGTTATCACAACAACCGCAGTTGGATTCGGTGTATTCTTCTCCGAAATAGTGCAGCAGGGATTTGCGCCGGCACATGGATGATTCGGCATAGGCTACGGTTTCCATGAGCAGCAGTTTGCCGATTTCCTGCTCGGCGACCGGTTTTCCCTGCATGAACTTCTCCAGCTTCTGGATATCCTTATAACTGTAAAACGTGAGACAGTGGCCTTCTCCGCCGTCCCGTCCGGCTCGTCCGGTTTCCTGGTAATAGCCTTCCAGGCTTTTGGGGATGTCGTAATGGATTACATACCGCACGTCCGGCTTATCGATACCCATGCCGAAAGCGATGGTGGCTACAATTACATCCACGTCTTCGTGGATGAATTTATCCTGATTGGCGGCCCGGGTAGCGGCATCCATACCGGCGTGGTAGGCCAGAGCTTTAATACCGTTAACCTTTAACAGGTCCGCCAGTTCTTCTACTTTTTTCCGGCTCAGGCAGTAGATAATCCCTGATTTACCCTCGTTCTGTTTGATGTACCGGATAATGTCTTTCGTAGCATTGGTTTTCGCCCGGATATCGTAGAACAGATTCGGCCGGTTGAAAGACGATTTAAAGACGGAGGCGTCGGACATACCCAGGTTTTTCTGGATATCCATTTGCACTTTGGGGGTTGCCGTAGCGGTCAGTGCAATGAGGGGGGCTTGTCCTATATCGTTGATGATAGGACGGATACGACGGTATTCCGGACGGAAATCGTGTCCCCATTCCGAAATACAGTGTGCTTCGTCAATAGCGTAAAATGATATTTTGATTTTTTGGAGAAAGGCGACATTATCCTCTTTGGTCAGCGACTCGGGAGCAAAATACAGCAATTTGGTTTTGCCCGACATCACGTCTTCCTTCACCTTGGCCACGGCTGCTTTGTTGAGCGATGAGTTCAGGAAGTGGGCCACGCCTTCTTCCATACTGAACGTGCGCATCGCGTCCACCTGGTTTTTCATCAGCGCGATAAGCGGGGAAATAATAATAGCCGTCCCTTCCATAATCAGGGCCGGCAGTTGGTAACAGAGTGATTTTCCGCCACCGGTCGGCATCAGCACGAACGTATCGTTGCCTGACATTACATTTTGAATCACAGCTTCCTGATTGCCTTTGAACTGGGTGAAGCCAAAGTAGGTCTTCAGTTGTTCCAATAAGGATGCCCGATCGGTTTGAGCCATGAGTTTTTTGAGTTTATTCTATTTATATAGTAATCTTTTTTCAGTGTCTCTCTAAAAACGAGAATTTCTCCGGTTGTGGAGAACTTTAATTAAAGGTAACTCTTTTCTTCTAAAAAACTATACTCTTTCGAAAATTTTTATTTCTTTTTTAACAGTTTTTCTTTTCCGTCCGACAATAAAAAACTTCAAAACAGGTTCTTAGACTAGAAACGGATTTTGATTTTGAATCGACGGGATTTCCCGTTATCTTTGGTGCTGTTTTTGAACCCGCAACGGTTATGAGATTATACACAAAGGATTTAATTAAACGCTATAAGACCCGGACAGTGGTTAACCATGTTTCCATCGAAGTGGAGCAGGGGGAAATCGTCGGATTGCTCGGCCCGAACGGCGCCGGGAAAACCACCTCTTTCTATATGATCGTGGGGTTGATCAAACCTAATGGGGGACGAATCTACCTGGAACAGGAAAACGGGGAAGTGCTGGACCTGACGGACGAACCTGTATATAAAAGGGCTCAGATGGGAGTGGGGTACCTGGCACAGGAAGCCTCGGTGTTCCGCAAGCTGACGGTCGAGGAAAACATTAAATCCGTGCTTCAGATGACCGATTTCAGTAAGGAATACCAGAAGGAGCGCGTAGAACAGCTGATCGATGAATTCCGGCTGCATAAGGTGCGAAAAAGTTTCGGTATTCAGCTCTCCGGGGGAGAACGACGGCGGACGGAAATTGCCCGTGCTGTGGCCATCAACCCCAGTTTTATCCTGCTGGACGAACCGTTTGCCGGGGTGGACCCGATTGCGGTGGAGGATATCCAGAGTATCGTGCGCACCCTCAAAGATAAAAACATCGGGGTTATCATTACCGACCATAATGTCCACGAGACGCTCGATATTACCGACCGTACTTATCTGTTGTTTGAAGGGAAAATCCTTAAATCGGGGACGGCAGAAGATCTGGCCAACGACGAAGAAGTTCGCCGTGTTTACCTTGGACAGGACTTTAAACTGATGCGCTAACCATGAAGAAAACCGTTAAGTCCTCAGGCGTTCAGGGGGAATTGAACGCGCCGACTTCAAAGAGTTATGCCCAGCGCGCAGTTGCAGCCTCTCTACTGGCACCAGGCACTTCCGAGTTGCACCATATGGATTTATGCGACGATACGGCGGCGGCCCTTGAAGTGGCCCGCCGGCTGGGAGCCAAAGTCTATTTTAACGACCGCTACTATGTTATCGACGGCGGATTGAATCCGCATTCGGATACCCTCGATATCGGGGAGGCCGGTTTGGCGACCCGTCTTTTTACTCCGATCGCGGCGATGTGTGCCCATCCGATAACCATCACCGGTCACGGGTCGATCCTTACACGGCCCATCGGAGCGATGGAAAATCCGCTTCGCGGGTTAGGGGCCACCTTTCGTTCCAATAACGGTTTCTTGCCGATTGATATCCATGGGCCTTTGCGTGGCGGGGATATCAGGGTCGACGGTTCGCAGGGATCGCAGTTCCTCACCGGATTACTGGCAGCCCTTCCACTGGCAAAAAACGACAGTACCATCCATGTGGATAACCTCACCAGTAAACCGTATATCGACATGACGATCGAAGTGCTGAAAGCGTTCGGGGTGGAGGTGTCGCATGAAAACTACGAACTTTTTTATGTCCGCGGGCAACAGCAATACACTCCGGCGGTGTATGATGTAGAGGGAGACTGGAGCGGGGCATCCTGCCTGTTGGTGGCCGGAGCCGTTGCCGGGGAAATTACTATGCATAACCTGAATCCCAATTCGTTACAGGCAGATCAGGCGTTGGTTTACGCGCTCGAACGGGCAGGAGCCATGATCGGATCGGACGGCAATACGTATCATGTCCGGAAAAAGCACCTGAACGCTTTTGAATTCGACGCTACGGATTGTCCGGACCTGTTTCCCGCTTTGGTGGCTTTGGCTGCCAACTGCGAGGGGAAAACCGTATTGAAAGGAACCAAACGCCTCACTCATAAAGAAAGCGACCGGGCGCGGACGCTCGCCGATCTGTTCGGTACTTTGGGTATAGAAGTGGATCTTTCTCTGGAAGATACGATGATCGTCCAGGGTGGACAGATTCAGGGGAGAGAAGTGAGCAGTCACAACGACCACCGGATTGCCATGGGCGCCGCTGTAGCCGGGCTGACCGCGTCGGAACCTGTAGTCATCGACCAGGCGAATGCCGTTTCCAAGTCTTATCCCCATTTTTGGGAGGAATTCGCAAAAATCACTGTTTAATCCTTTAACGGAAGATGACCACAGGCAGAATTAGCTATCTTTGTATCGCTAATGCTGAACCGGTATGATTACTTTTTTGATATGCCTGACGCTTCTGGTAGCCTCCTATTTTACGTATGGTAAATACGTGGAACGGTTGTTCGGGGCCAAAAAAAACCGTGAGGTCCCCTCGAAAACCCATTTCGACGGCGTGGATTATATTCCGATGCCGATGTGGAAGACATTTCTTATCCAGTTTTTGAATATTGCCGGACTCGGCCCGATCTTCGGGGCGATGCTCGGTGCTACGTTCGGACCGATCGTGTTCCTGTGGATCACCTTGGGCGGGATATTTATCGGTGCGGTGCAGGACTATGCGTCGGGTATGATGTCCATCGCTCATAAAGGCCTGAGCTTCCCGGAAATTGTGGGCATTTACCTCGGCAGGAACTTCAAGCAGTTTATACGGATTTTTACCGTGTTCCTGATGGTGCTGGTCGGCGCCGTTTTTATGGTTGGACCCGCCGGGCTGATCTCCGGGTTTACCGATACGGACGTTTCGCTGTGGATCGGGATTATCTTATGCTACTATGTGATTGCCACCCTGTTGCCTATCGATAAAGTGATCGGGCGGGTATATCCGCTTTTCGGCTTCGCTTTACTTTTCATGGCGGTGGCTATACTCGGAGTACTGTTTTTCAGCAGTTATACCATTCCGGAATTAACATCAGAGACTTTCCGGAATAAGAAAACCGACGCGACGGATTTTCCTGTTTTTCCGGTATTATTTATTACCGTGGCTTGTGGAGCCGTATCCGGCTTTCATGCTACGCAGTCGCCGTTGATGGCCCGGTGTGTGACTTCCGAGATGCAGGGGCGGCCGGTGTTTTTCGGTGCGATGGTCGTGGAAAGTATCGTGGCGCTGATCTGGGCGGCGATCGCCATGGCGTTTTTTAACGGGGTGGAAGGACTGAATCTCAGCCTGGCCGAACATGGAAATAATGCGGCATGGGGTGTGAGTGAAATCGCCAATACCACCCTGGGTAAATTAGGGGCTGTGCTGGCTTTGATGGGGGTGGTGTTCGCGCCGATTACCAGTGGTGATACGGCATTTCGCAGCGCCCGTCTGATTGTGGCCGATTTCCTGAATATGGAACAGAAAAGTATTCGGAAACGGCTGTATATCTGTATTCCGTTGTTTGTGATCGGATTCAGTATCACACTGGTGGATTTTGATGTGGTGTGGCGTTATTTTGCCTGGGCCAATCAAACGCTCGCGGCTATCTCGCTATGGGCCGTGACCATTTATTTGGTTTCTCTAAAGAAAAACTTTTATATCACGTTTTTTCCGGCTGTTCTGATGACGATAATTGTCAGCACCTACCTGTTTACCGGAAAGGAAATGCTTTCCATTCATTACTCGACCGGATTGATTTTCGGCGTACTGATCACCCTGCTGATTACGGTCGTGATGATACTCATGATTAAAAAATACAGGAAATATGACCCGTCCGCAATTTGAGCCGCAGGCTGATAATACGTTTAAAATGGTCCATCCACCGGTTTATGCCGCGGCAGACGCTTTGCTCCGTAAAATCGAAGCCGGGGAAATAGCTTCTTCCGATGCCATAGCCAGACTCAATGAGGTGCTGCAGAAATACCCGTGGAACTTTCATGCGGCGTATCTGTTATCCGAAATCTATGGTCAGGCCGGTGAATTTCAGAAAGCCTGTGATACGCGCTTTAAAGCGTGTCAGCGGTTTATGGAACTACTTCCCGACGAGGAGGATGCAGAACCTGTTGCACTGGATTTCGAACGTAAAGAGAACCGGTATCCGCTTTTTTTTGCTGCACGGCTCGGCCATTGACCATTTTCTGATTTCGGAATTCGACCTGGCCGCCGCATTAATCGAAACCCTGCTGGATCTGGACGAAGAGGACCACCTGGATGTATCCCAGACACTGGCTTATTGCTACGTGGCATTGAAAGAACAGGACTCTTTCGAGGCTGTTTTGCCGGATCTGGACGAAAAAGGAGCAGAAAAAAGGATCGTGACCCTTTGGGCGCAGCATCAGTTTAACGGCAAGATCGATCCGGCTGCCGCAGCCGAATTTAAGAATAGGTTTCCGGTAGTTTATTCCGAGTTTACCGCAGCAGAACATCCCGTTACGGAGATCTATCTGGCCGATATCGACAGTGAACGACCCTCCCGGGAATCCCGCGCCCGCCAGCAATGGCTGAAAACCGAACACCTTTGGCAACAATTTCCGGAATTCATCGTTCAGTTGAAAAACAATTGATAAAAACCGTAAGGGAATGGGGATGATCAGGAAAATAAAAAGCTGTCTGAATTACTACCGTTCCCTGATGCCGTTGAATCTTTTTGTTTCACTGTTTTGTGCTTTTCTGGTCGTAAAAACTCAGCATACTGAAATTTTACCGGTTATCGTGTTGGTAAAGGCCGCTGTGATCTCCGTCTCGGTTTGGTGGGGCGGAATGCTTCGTCCACATGAACTTTATTATTACCGCAACCTGGGAATTCCCAGATTGTTGGTTTGGGGCGTTGCCGTATTTGTTGACTTTTTGCTGTTTTTCCTGATCATTTTCCTGACCTATTTCATCCTGTTATGACACATACGCTGGCAATAGATAGTGTGGAATTGAGTTTCGGAGGACGTTCCGTCTTACAAGGGGCTTATATCGGAGTGAAAACTGGCGAGGTTGTTGGATTACTCGGACGCAACGGATGTGGAAAAACATGCCTGATGAATATCATTTACGGTTCCTTGAAATGCAGTTACCGGACTCTCAAAATTGATGATGTCTACACCACGCATGCCTTTCGGAAACCGGGTCTGATTCGCTACGCGCCGCAATTCGGTTATGTTCCGGATTGGCTGAAGGTTCGGACCGTGTTTCGTGAAAATGCGATGGATTTCGGACGATTCACCGAAGTGTTTCCGGAGATGGAGAAGTGCTGGAACCAAAAAACCGGAAATTTATCCGGAGGGGAACGTCGGATTATGGAAATTTACCTGGCTGTTGCCGCTCCGGTGAAATTTGCCCTGCTCGACGAACCGTTTTCGCAGGTCATGCCGCTTCATATCGGCCGAATTAAAGAGTTGATTCATACGGAAAAGCAAAACAAAGGCATTCTTGTAACCGATCATATGTACCGGCACATCCTCGATATCAGTGACCGGATTTACCTGTTGGCCAACAATAGTTCCTATCTTGTCAAAAGGGATGAGGATTTAGCCCGACTGGGATACATTAGCTGGAAAGCGGATTAGCCAGGATTATATACTATACAGGTGTGCTTTTTCGTTTTATATTTCAGAATAGCGAAAATTTTAATTATGTTTGAATCGGCTTTGGTGAAAACCGGAGTCTAATGACAAAGGAAAGAAAATGGGAAAAAACGAATTTGAGAAATACGCCCGTGGCCACATGGGCATCAGTAGTCTGAAACTACACGACTTTAAAGCCATTACCAACGAATATATTTCCCCCACCATTATCGAAGAACGCCAGTTGAATGTAGCCCAGATGGATGTGTTTTCCCGTCTGATGATGGACCGCATTATTTTTCTGGGTGTTCCTATCTATGATGACGCGGCCAATATCATTCAGGCTCAGCTGCTCTTTCTGGAATCGACCGATCCGGACCGGGATATCCAGATTTACATCAACTCGCCCGGAGGCTCTGTTAGCGCCGGACTGGGAATCTACGATACGATGCACCTGATCAGTTCGGATGTGGCGACGATCTGTACCGGTATGGCGGCCTCGATGGGAGCTATCCTGCTGACCGCCGGGGAAAAAGGAAAACGTTCGGCATTGCCGCATTCACGGATCATGATCCACCAACCGCTCGGCGGTGCGGAAGGACAGGCATCCGATATCGAGATCACCGCCCGGCAGATCCTGCGTACCAAAAAGGAACTGTATGAAATTCTATCCCAGCACACCGGACAAACGGTAAAACGCATTGAGAAAGACGCCGACCGGGATTACTGGATGACTTCACCCGAAGCCCGCGATTACGGGTTAATCGATGAAGTGTTGTCCAAACGAACCAAAAAATAAGAAAAAAGAGAAGGGCGGCCTGCCGGAAAAACGGGCCGTTCTTTTCCCTTAATATTTACTGACTATGCCCAAAAATACTACCGGCCCACGGGAATCCTGTTCATTCTGCGGCGCATCGGCAGAAGAAGTGCTGATGCTGTTTCAGGGATTGGACGACACCACGATCTGTAACAATTGCATCGAACAGGGTTATCACATCCTCAATGATTCTCCCGCAAGCACGAAAAACAAACCCAAGGTCCCAATCCGTCAGGACGAGTTGTTGAAACCGGCCGAAATCAAAACATTCCTGGATGAATATGTAATCGGTCAGGACGATGCGAAACGCTACATGTCGGTGGCTGTATACAATCACTATAAACGGTTGATGCACGGAGACCGGGATAAAAAGGATATCGAAATCGACAAATCCAATATTGTCATGGTCGGAGAGACCGGTACCGGAAAAACCCTGATGGCACGGACGATAGCCAAATTGTTGAAGGTGCCTTTTACGATTGTGGACGCAACCGTATTGACCGAGGCGGGATATGTGGGAGAGGATGTCGAGGGGATCCTGTCCCGGCTTTTACAGGTGGCGGACTATGATGTCGCACAGGCGGAGCGGGGGATCGTATTTATCGATGAGATCGACAAGATTGCCCGGAAATCGGATAATCCGTCTATCACACGGGATGTCTCCGGCGAGGGGGTTCAGCAGGCTTTGCTGAAAATCCTCGAAGGTACGGTAGTGAATGTTCCGCCCCAGGGAGGACGTAAGCATCCGGAGCAGAAGTTTATTCAGGTCGATACCAAAAACATCCTGTTCATTTGCGGTGGCGCCTTCGACGGCATTGAAAAGAAAATCGCCCAACGGTTAAACACCCGTGCCGTGGGCTACGGGCAGTCACAGAAAAACGGCAATATCGACCGCAAAAACCTATTGCAGTACGTCATGCCGCAGGATTTAAAATCTTTCGGCCTGATTCCGGAACTCATCGGACGGCTGCCGGTATTGACCTATCTGGAACCGCTTAGCCGGGAAGCCCTGCGGGCCATTCTGACCGAGCCGAAAAATTCTATCGTTAAACAATACGGCCGGATGTTCGAGATGGATGATATCGCACTCACATTTGATGACGATGTGCTGGACTACATGGTCGATAAAGCGGTCGAATATAAATTGGGAGCACGAGGATTACGGTCCATCTGCGAGGCGATCACGATGGACGCCATGTTTGAACTACCCTCTCAGAAAAAGAAAAAATTCCACGTTACATTGGAATACGCCCGGCTAAAAATGGAAAAAACCAAACTCTACTCATTACGGGCGACCGCATCCTGAGGGAACAACCATAAAAAGAAGCTGTCTCAAAATGAAATTTATCCCTCTGAGAATCGCGTAATTGAAAGCGATCCCGTAGGGGGGTACGTATAAAATCATCAAAAAAGAGGCTGTCTCCGAGTTTTGAGACAGCTTCTTTTTTGTTTTGACACCCGGTAGGGGAATGAAATAGGCTTGGTACTACTTTTGCTCACTCGTCTTCCATAAAAAAGAAGATTATTTCGACCATGCAGCAAGAAGAATCAGCATTTAAAGGATTATCCGAACAGGAAGTTATTCGCAGCCGTCAGGAGCACGGAGCAAACCTGTTGACCCCGCCTAAAAGAAAGTCGGCATGGCGGCTTTTCCTGGAGAAATTTAAAGACCCCATCATTCGTATCCTTCTGGCCGCATTGATACTTACCGTCGGTGTGGCTCTATACCAGTACGGCAGCGGAGAGGAGGGAGCGGAAGTGTTTTTTGAACCGACCGGAATTTTTGTAGCCTTGATATTAGCTACCGTCATCGGGTTTTTGGTGGAGCAGAATGCCAATAAGAAATTTGAAATTTTAAACCAGGTCGATGACGATGCTCCGGTAAAAGTCATCCGGCAGGGTGGAATCCGGGAAATCCCCAGGAAAGACGTCGTAGTCGGAGATATCGTCGCCCTGGATGCCGGGGAAGAAATTCCGGCGGACGGAAAATTAGTGAAAGCCGTCTCCCTGCAAGTCAATGAATCTACACTGACCGGTGAACCGATCATCAGCAAAACTACGGATCAGGATGTTCCGCAAGAGGAGGCGACTTACCCTCCTGATATGGTTTTAAAAGGTACCACGGTGGTCGGTGGTCACGGAATTTTTAAAGTAGAAGCCGTCGGAGACGCCACCGAATACGGACAGGTATATGTCGGTTCCCAGATTCAGAATAATACGGAAACGCCCCTGAACAAACAGCTCGAAAGATTGGGAAAAATGATCACCTGGGCCAGTTTCACCATTGCCGTGGTCCTGGTGATTGTCCGCATGGTCTTTTTCTTTACCCGACATCCGGATTCGAGTCTGTTGGAAATGGGGAAATATATACTGCAAACCTTTATGATTGCTATCACGCTGATCGTAGTTTCCGTACCGGAAGGTTTGCCGATGAGTATTGTCCTGAGTCTGGCTTTGAGTATGAAACGGATGTTGGCGACCAATAACCTGGTCCGTAAGATGGATACCTGTGAAACCATGGGGGCCGTATCGGTTATCTGCACAGATAAAACCGGGACGCTGACCAAAAACCAGATGCGGGTTTACCAAGCGGATTTTCCGATTAAAAATCAGAAAGACGGCCAGGAGATAATCAGGGAAAGTATAGCCCTGAATTCGACCGCTTTCCTGGATACCGAAAATCCGGAGAAAATTAAAGCGCTGGGTAACCCAACGGAAGGCGCCCTGCTCTTGTGGCTCAGGGATCAGCAGGTCAATTACCTCGAATTGCGCAAAAGCACCAGAATTATCGGCCAGATCCCGTTTTCTACCGAAAGAAAATACATGGCTACCCTGGTCGATTCTCCGGTATTGAAACAGAAGATGCTCTATGTTAAAGGGGCACCGGAAATCGTATTCGGACTTTGTACCCATATCCATACCGAGGAAGGAATCAAGCCGGTGGGCCGGTTTAAAGAAGCGCTGCAAAAGAAGCTCTTAGCATACCAAAAACAGGCCATGCGAACACTGGGGTTTGCCTATCAGGCGGCAGAGCGTGAGGATCTGATTTCTCCGAAGAATGAACTCGAACATACGGACCTGATTTTTCTCGGTATCGCAGCCATTTCCGATCCGGTACGGGAAGATGCGCCGGAGGCTATCCGACAATGTATGGATGCGGGAATCAGCATTAAGATCGTTACGGGCGACACTGCGGTAACGGCGACAGAGATCGGCCGCCAGGTCGGTCTCTGGCTTCCGACGGATACGGACCGCAACCGGATTACCGGGCCGGAGTTTTCCGCCCTGTCGGATGTGGAACTGCTGGAACGGTTATCCGAAATAAAGATCATTTCCAGAGCCCGGCCACTGGATAAGGAGCGGCTGGTGAAACTGTTACAGCATCAGGGGGAGGTTGTGGCCGTAACCGGCGACGGTACGAACGATGCCCCGGCCCTGAACGCGGCCCAGGTAGGCCTGTCCATGGGGGATGGAACGACGGTGGCCAAAGAAGCCAGTGCCATAACCATCCTGGATAATTCGTTCCATAGCATTACCCGTGCCGTCATGTGGGGGCGGTCACTGTATCAGAACATACAAAGATTTATTTTATTTCAATTGACCGTCAATGTGGTCGCCTGCCTGATTATCCTGATCGGTGCGTTTCTCGGCTCGGAATCCCCCCTGGCAATTACACAGATTTTGTGGGTGAATATTATTATGGATACGTTTGCCGCATTAGCGCTGGCTTCTTTGCCTCCCAATGAAAAAGTGATGCGGAATAAACCCCGTAAAATGTCCGATTTCATCATCACCCGGAAAATGGGTATCCAGATTATTGCGGTGGGTAGTATATTCGTAACGGCGTTAATCGGTTTGCTGCATAACTTCCGGGCACATGAAATCACGGCCATGGGACAGATTCGCTTGATTGATATGCTTTCCGGAATTTCTTCTACAAAAGGAAATACGCTTTCTCCCTATGAGCTGACCTTATTCTTTACGGTATTCGTCATGCTCCAGTTCTGGAACCTGTTTAATGCCAAAGCCTTCGAGACGGGCAAATCCGCTTTCCGCGATTTGGCGGACAACAAAATTTTCTGGGGGGTCTGTGCCGTTATTCTGTTGGGACAGGTATTGATTGTCAATTTTGGGGGCCGGATGTTTAATGTCACTCCG
>Ga0192241_10751_pt1 | contig 12377 bp, 17 predicted proteins | sample Koala_Koa27_I3_FD_131239 | JGI IMG/M metagenome (GOLD analysis project Ga0192241, IMG submission 131239) | Enriched cells from koala feces incubated with labeled cellulose particles, San Francisco Zoo, California, United States - Koala_Koa2-7_I3 ... | reverse complement strand
ATGTATGAAAGTTAACGTCCAATTTTGACGGTACCATAGGGGAAAGTCGCTTTTGTTTTTATGCAGCTGCCTGCGACAGCCCACGCAGCCGCCTGCAATGACCAACGCGGCCGCCTGCGAAAGGCAATGAAGCCTATTGCATTTTTTACACCAGATTTCGGGAGACTGCTTCCATTTCTTTCTCCAGCCGGGCATTCTGCATGAAGTCGGGACCTGCCTTCAGCGTACAAGGCGTAAAGCCTCCGCAAGTCTGCCTCATAGCGGTGTAGGCCCTATACGGATGAACGGAAGCCGTCTTCCAGACCGATATTGAGATCGAAGTATTCGGATTTCACCATCTTGTAGAAATCGGGGCTGTACTGCCGTACCAGTGTCTTGAAAGCTTTGTGCCGCAGGACAACCCGTCTGCCGTCATACCCGTATCTTTCATGCAGGTAAAGCACCTTATTGAAATCCATAGCGTTAAAAATAATAAAAAGCCAAAGGTGAATCTGCAAGGAGAAACAGCTGCTCCATACCTCGCCACCGAAATGGGTGTGTAAGAACTTACTGTAAACAAGGCTGAACTTCTGGAAAATCGTCTTGAACAGGTTGAAAACCTTTTGTCCGTCTATGTTTATGGAAACATTCAAGTTGATACTAACAGTCGTCCCCTAATTGTTCACAACAGTCCGGGCATTAGGCGTATAATTGTCTACGTTGTCTATATGCACGTCATCGTAGTGGTTACCGCTTCCGGGATCCCCCTTTATGTTCAGTTCCATTCTGCTCATCTGATAAGGCTTTGGATTTTTTCAACAATCAAGCTGTCCTCGGGTCTGGTGCGAAGCCGTGCACGCACGGGATGATCCTTGTCACCTTCCAGAGCTTTTGCAAGCGTAGTGGCATTGGCCTCTGTGATAATTCCTTTTTCACACATTATATATATAATGTTGGCAACGAGATTCCGGTTGAAAGTGGTATCCTTCTGCTTGCCCGGTTCGCAGACAACGTACGAAACCTCGGGAAGGCGGAGGATGGCCTGCCATGTGGCTTCGTAACGGTTGCTCCATTCCGGTGTAACATACTGCTTGAGGCTGCTTACGTATTGCATGATATCAGCCTTGCGCTGAACGGATTCTGCGCCTTGCAGGGTGACATCGGATGATACCCGCAGTTTCTTGTCATCACCATAGTGATTGTTGACTACCGTTGTGGCATTGGGAGCGAAAGTCTCCACATTATTTATATGAATTTCCGTAAAGGTGTTTCCGGTTCCGGGATCGTCTTGCATATTGATGTCCATTTTGCTTTCTTTTTTAGTTCATAATGCGCTGTTTATCAGCGTGAAAGAAAGAAGAAAAATCCGGTTAGGGTTTCTTCCTTGCTTTCGGATTCCCAAGGGTGTAGCTTTGCAAGCAGAAAGTAACATTTGTCGGGCAGGAGAAGAACCCCTGTAAATACCAAGTCCCATACCGACAATGGGCAAACGTATGATTAATTATTCTGTTTACATGCTTCCGAATCCTATCGACATTGATGCCGCTCCGAAGGCTTACGCCAGAGCACAGGTGAAGGAAATGATGTCGTTCCGCAGCTTCGTTCAGCATATCGCAGACCATGGGGGACACAACCGCGGCAAAGTAAAGGGCGTACTTTCCGACACTTGTGAATGTCTGGTAGAGATGCTTCTGGAAGGAAAAAAGGTACAGCTCGATGAATTGGGCAACTTCTGGCTATCGCTGACCTGCAACGGTGCAGAAAACTGCCAAAAGTTCACAGCCGCCAATATTACGGGCGTGAATATTGTCTTTACTCCGGGAGAGGACTTCCAAAACCTCATCGGGCGTGCCGAGTTTAATCCTGTGCCGAGCCGTGCAGCACAAGTCGCTACCCTGAAGGCCGAAAAGGCCGGCGAAGGCACGGTGGATCTGGATGCCGCCAAGCCATCAGTTTCCATACTGATACTGAAGGATTTTGGTATCCGGTAGTCGATAAAGACAAGTGCACTTATTGCGGGCTGTGCGAGAAGGTATGCCCGATAATCAATAAAGAAGATTGGCATAAAAGTGGAGGATTTGAAAAGCCTCATTGTTATGCCCTGATCAATAAGAATATAGAAGTGCGATTTGATAGTATTTCCGGAGGTGCTTTTTCAGCTTTGGCTGATGACATTTATAAAAAAGGTGGTTACGTAGGTGGAGCCATTTATAATGAAGATTGGTCTGTATCTCAGTTCCTGTCTTCAAGCAAGAAGGACTTGTCCCGTTTACGTTCCAGTAAATATCTGCAAAGCCATCTTGACGGTTTTTATACCGCTGTCCGTGAAGCTCTGAAGACTGATAAACCTGTACTTGTTTGTGGAAGCCCCTGTCAAATGGCAGTCATAAAACGTTTTCTTCGCAAGCCTTATGAAAATCTAATTGTAGTGGACTATATTTGCCGTGGTATTGCTTCTCCTCTCTATTTCAAGCAGTTTATCAACTATTTGGAGCAGAAGCACCACTCAACAGTGATTTATTACAAAGCGAAAAGCAAGGAATTAGGTTGGAGAACACTTTCCACTCGTGTTGAATTTGCGAACAAAGATGTTGATTACATTCTAGGAAAAGAAAACCCATGGTTATCCATGCAATATAAAATACCGGAAGTCTGTCGTCCCAGTTGCTTTAAGTGTTCTTTCAAAGGATTCCCACGGACATCAGATTTGACAATAGGTGATTTATGATCTAAACCTGGTAGCATACCTAAAGAACTGGACTCTGACATAGGTACATCTGTTGTCTTTGTTAATAATGAAAAAGGAGCTGATGTGCTAAACAAATGCAAGAAAAAGATCACTTGGAGTGATTTTTCTTTTGAAGAAGCAACCAGAGGAAATTATCATTTGATGCATCCTTTAAAGCACTCAGGTCATAACAGAGAAGATTTTTTTTAAGACCTTGAACATTTCTCTTCAGGCTTGTATTGATAAATATATGCCTGACTTTGGCCAAACTCAGAAATCACTCAAAGAGAAAATTAAGAATGTGGCTTGTTTTATAAAAGGTGTGACGGGGGCTGCAGGATGGAATATAGGAACTTGGATAAAGAATATGAGATACAATCTCTTCTGCCGTCAGATAGAAACAGACATATTCGAAGGAAATTTATTATTATCAATAAATATTGTACGCTTGATTTACACCCCAAAGCTAAACTTGTTTTAAATACTCCTTTCATTATGGGCTATAAACGAATAAAAGGATCAAAATTGGAAAGCCGTTTGTTGATAGAGGAGAATGGAAAGATGGAAATCAAGTATGGTAGCTATACAGTTTATTATGGAGCAGATATACAGGTTTTCAAAGATGCTCATCTTGAGATAGGAGGTGATGCTTCTGTAAATGTCGGTCTGAATCTTGTTTGTGCCAACCATATTTCTATCGGAAGATGGACAGGTGGCGGACGAAACGTGACTATACGCGATAACAATGGAGATCATCACATTTCGATCAGAGGTTACAAGACTTCTATTCCCATTGTGATTAAAGAACACGTGTGGCTTACAGAAAACTGTACTATCATGCCAGGGGCTACCATAGAAGCGGGAGCTATTATTAGTGCCCGTTCAGTAGTACAAGGTCATGTTCCCAGTTTTAGTATTGTGAGTGGAGACCCCGCTAAAGTAATTGAAACAAAAATTTATTGGAAATCATAATTAGTTAGACATTATGGAATTACAAGATTTTATTAGCAAGTTTGCTTCCCAATTTGAAGATGAAGACCCTTCTGCTTTTGCAGCTGATACTGATTATCATGAGTTGGACTCATGGTCATCACTTACAGGTCTGAGTGTGGTAGCTATGATTATACAAGAATATGGAGTGGAACTTGATAGCCAAGATGTGCGCAATGCAGATACTATTGAAGATTTGTTTAATTTGGTCAATGAACGTCAGGCATGAAGACAACCATACAGAATGTAGAGATTAAAAGCGTAGCGGCATGGCTACCAACAAATAAGGTTTCATTACTTTCATTTTGTGATTCTTTTCCTGAGAAGCAAGTGAGGGATGTAATCAAGTCCTCTGGTGCTGAATATGTATATCGTGCAGAAGAAGGACAAAAAGCTTCTGACTTATGTTTTAATGCAGCAGAGTATCTGATAGAAAAAGAAAATATCGACCCTGCTTCTATTGATGGTCTTGTATTTGTTTCCTCCACCCGCGATTGGGTAATTCCTGATACGGCAGTAGTTCTTCAGCATCGTTTAGGATTGTCTACAGAAACGGTATGTCAGGATATCAATTATGGATGTGCGGGCTATATTTATGGTTTGTTACAAGCGGCTGCATGGATAAATTGCGGTTTATGCAGTCAGGTGCTCGTGTTGTGTAGCGAGATACTGTCTCCTTATTTAGATCCCAAGGCTGTAGGGAGTATTGAGGCCGGTGAAGTTGGAACTGCTACGCTGGTAGCCAAAGGCGATAACCACATGAGCATCCACCTTTCTTCCAATGGAGCAAAAGCCGATAAGATTATGATTCCTCATGGGGCTACCTCTATCAAGATGGAATGACTGTATTCACCTACGGTATTGTTAACGCCAAGACTAGTATCCTCAATGTGATGGAAGTGGAGCAATGGGAGGAGAAAGATGTAGAGCTGTTTGCGATGCATCAATCCAATCATATGATTATCAAAAATGTACGAATGGCTTTACATTCTGTAGCCCAGAAATTTCCCACAAATATGAAAGAGTATGGCAACACTGGATGTGCATCTATACCTTTGCTTTTATGTGATATGTATGGAAGCAAGCAGGTTGAACAACCTTCGCATGCTATTTTGTGTGCCTATGGTGTGGGTTTAACATGTGGAAGCATAGCTACAGATTTGAGTAATATTCATTTTTATGAACCTGTTAATAAGTAACATATATGGATTACAAAATTAATTTAATCGAGTTATTCGAAGAGTCCTATCGCAAATGTCCCGACAAAGTTGCTGTAATAGAGGGACAGAAATCTATAACTTTTGGAGAATTAGCCAAAAAAGCTAAGTCATTTGCTTCTTATATTATGAAAAATGTAAGCAGCCAAAATCGTCCTATAGCGGTATTTCTTCCTAAATGCATTGAGACAGTATATATCAATCTTGGTATTACATACAGTGGAAATGCCTATATGAATTTGGACGTTAAGACTCCTATAACTCGCATTAAAAATATTATAGATTTGATTGAACCACAAATAGTTGTAACAAACTCAAAGTTTATCCAAACTTTGATGCCTGCTATTTCTGAAAACTTAATTGTGATTAATATAGACGAGATTCCAGAAGCTACAGATTATGATTTTCGTGCTATTTCTAACATTATTGATACTGATCCATACTGCATTATTAATACAAGTGGTTCTACAGGAACGCCTAAGGGTGTAGTACTCAACCATCGCAGTTTTTTCGATTTCATAGCTCGCTCTTTAGAAGCATTTGATATCGATGAAAACGAAATAATCGGTTCACTCTCACCAGTGGTATTCGACATCTATGTTTTGGAATTGTGTTTGCTGATGGCGAAAACAAGTACAATTGTTTTAATTCCTGATGGCTTATCGGCTTTTCCGGCTTCTATTCTAAATATATTGAAGGATCAGAAAACTACATTTTTGTTTTGGGTGCCAACCATAATGGTGAATATTGCGAATATGAATTTGCTTTCTAAAATTCAATTAGATCGTTTAAAAACAGTTTGGTTTGCCGGTGAAGTATTCCCTACTAAGCAATTTAATGTTTGGCGTAAAAATTTACCTCATGTTACATTTGCTAATCTATATGGTCCCATTGAAATCACATTGGATTGTGTTTACTATATTGTTGAGCGTGAATTAAGAGATGAAGAGCCCATTCCTATTGGTTATGCCTATCGTAATACAGATATTTTGATTCTTGATGGTGATAAGTTGGTTACTGATGTGGAAGTGGATGGTGAGTTGTGTGTTCGTGGTTCATCACTGGCTATGGGATATTATAATAATCCTGAGAAGACCGCTGCGTCATTTGTTCAGAATCCGTTAAATCACAGTTATCCTGAAATCATCTATCGCACAGGGGACATTTGTTGTGTAAATGAGTTGGGCGAAATCGTGTTCAAAGGACGCAAGGATAGCTTGATTAAGCATATGGGATATCGTACTGATTTGGGTGAAATCGAACATGTGATTATTAATTCTTTGAAGTTGGTGAAAAACGGTTGTGTAGTCTATAATTATGCCGCCAAAGAGATTACGCTCATTTATGAAACAGATGAGGAGATTTCACCCGCTGATTTTAGAAAGTTAATCGGTACGGAATTGCCTAAATATATGATTCCTACCGTTTTTATTCGTGAAGAAGAACTCAAGCGGAATACTAATGGAAAAATAGACCGTCTTTATTACAAGAATAAAGTGAATGCTTAATAGATAGGAATCTATCCTTTATTCCTCCTTTGATATAAAAAAATGGAATTAGTACAATCATATCATCAGCTTAATTCATTTATTTCTGAAATTCGTTCGTTGCGTAAAGGTTTCATCTCAAATTTATTTCTAAATTGTGAAAAACACAGTTTGTGGATTGAAAAGAAGGAGCTGTTTTATCAAGCCACTGCGGAAGGCTATTTTATTTTAAGGAGCAATTCGATAGCAAGTTACCTGTTCTATATTACAACAGACGAATTTCAATTAAGAAAAGGATTGCAAGAAATAACTCCTCAAATCAAGAAAACTGTAATGGTAGATATTTTGGAAGACGCCAAAATAGAATCTATCAAACAAGTATTTTTTGACAATCACTTCCTTTTATATGAGGAGCTTAATAGGATGAGCCGAATTGGCTTGCCTGACTCGATTCAGCCTGGATTGGGAGTTACATTTGCAGAACCGGAAGATTCGGTTGCTATTCTTCAGCTTTTATATTCTAATTTTAATCCTTTATCCGAACAGATTCCAGAACTTGAAGAAATTGCACGCTATATACAAAATAAATGGGTTTTAGTTTATAAACTGGAACACAAAATAGCAGGTTTTATCATATTTGAACTTACGGGCTTAACATTGTATTTGCGCTACTGGTTTGTATTGCCTCAGTTTAGGGAAATGAATATAGGATCTAAGTTGTTCAATTCGTTTATGTATGAAGGACGAAATACCAAACGTCAGTTGTTGTGGGTAATAACTCATAATATGAATGCTATCAAACGTTATGTTCATTATGGTTTCAACCCCGAAAAATTATTTGATTACGTATTAAAACTAAAATAAAAATGAAAGAAAAGATTATTGCGATTTTAAGTGAACTTCGTCCCGAATTCGATTTCACCGATGAGAGTCTCAACTTCATCGAGGCAGGCATGCTCGATTCATTCGATGTGGTGAACCTTGTCGATGCACTCGATACAGAATTTAATATAGTTATAGATGGCATTGATATTTTGCCAGAGAATTTCAGTACCATTGAAAGTGTCGAAGCTTTGCTGAAGAAAAACGGGGTTGAATAATACTCGTATATTATTAGCACAGGCGTCTCTTAAGGTAAGTATCTTTTAGGCTTGCCCATTCCCTCTACGAAAAAAATTGAATATTTATGAAAAAATCGATTAAGGACAAATTGAATTCTTATATCAAAAAATCACATTGGTATAACGAGGTATTATTTAAAAACTGTCAACAGTTTTGGAATCTTACAAATCAGAATATCGATGTGGTTAATTTAGGAAGCAGTTCAGGGACTTTCGCTTTTGATTATTCATCAGTAGGACTAAGAGGTGAGAATTGGGCCATTGCTCCTCAGACTATAGTAGGCGATTTTTTGATTCTCAAACAGTTTAGACATTATCTTAAAGAGGATGCTACGGTTTTATATCCAATCTGTCCGTTTACAGCTATAAGCGGTGCCGTAGATTATATCGAGGATCGGTGTTATAGTTTTCTAGACTATGAAACAATACCGAATGGTCATTACATTCGGAACGTTAGGGTCTTAGAACAGATGAATGATCCGCTTTTGTTTTATCCTGCTGTAGAAGTACTTAGAGATATCAAATTTCATTTGTTCAAAAAGTCTGAGAAACTGATGAGTGAATCTAAATTAGAGAAGAACGCTGAAAATTGGATTCGTAGTTGGACAGAACAATTTCATATTGATGATTTAAACAATCATTTTATAGCCGATCATAGTGAGGTATATCATAGAACCATGGCGTTGCTGAATGAAATGATTGATTATTGTCACGAAGAGCATTTGAACTTAGTAATCGTTGTGCCTCCTGTTCATCATTCGTTGGGCAAAAAGTTCACTCTTAGTGCTAAAGGGCAACTGCTTGATTCTTTGAAAAACGATGCTAATCTACAGAAGGTGAAATTCTTAAATTATATGGATGAATCCTCTTTTGCACATGATGCTTCATTATTTCAAAACAGTTATTTCCTCAACAAAAAAAGGAGCTTGCAAATTTACTCAGTATCTATTGACAATGCTAAAATTATTATAATTTCATGAGAAAGTTTTTCTTTTATGTAATGAACTTCTTAAAGTGTCTTCGTCATGGTGGAGTGACCTATGTTAATGTCACATTTACAAAACCCAATGAGAGATATAGAGATAAAAAAGTCTTTATTTCCGGTGGTAGTGAAGGGCTGGGACGTGCTATGGCTATGGCTTATTTGAGCGAAGGAGCTGAAGTTATAGTTACGGGTCGCAGTAAAGAGAAGTTATCGAAATTCAAGGATGAAGAGAACAATCCAAAACTCCATACTTTGGTGTGGAATGCAGTAGAATTTGATTCCTATGAGCTACATTTTGAGGAAGCTATACGGGTTTTGCAACATATAGATATTTTTGTGAATAATGTTGGCGGGGGAATGTCTGCATACCAGTCCTGGGATAAGTATTCAGCAGAAGTGTTGGATAATACATTTAAGATCAATGCTAAAAGTATGTTCCTGATGTGTCAAATGGAGGGAAAATATCTCATTAATAATAAAATTCGCGGAAACATTTTAAATATATCCTCTATTGCAGGTTATCAATACCTTTTCGATCCATACGCAGTTTCGAAATGGGGTATTCATAGTTTAACGGGAGGTTTGGCAAAACAATTGATTCGCTATGATATTGTTGTGAATGGCATTGCTCCTGGTACATGCTTAACTTCTAATTCTGCTTTACCTAAAAATCGAAATTTTGAAGATAATGCCTATTTTGAGGGTCAGCCTAGCAAACGTTTCACGATGCCCGAGGAAATTGCTGCCACTGCATTGTTTTTGACTAGTGGTGAAGCTCGACAAATCGTGGGCTATATCATTCCTGTTGATGGAGGTGTGGTTATATAACCAAAAAACTGTCTCATATTAAAACTGATTATTAGCTTATGACCAAAAAAGAAGAATTGAAGCAACAGATACTTGCTTTGACAAAGGAATATTATGCCGAAGTGCATGGACAGAAAAAGCCATTCGAGGCAGGTAAGACATTCGTAAACTACGGTGGCCGTTACTTCGATGCTGAAGAGATGGTGAACCTTATAGACTCATCGCTCGATTTCTGGCTCACAGCCGGACCATGGGCGCATAAGTTCGAAACTCGTTTGGCAAAGTGGTTGGGTGTAAAACACTGTGCCTTGACCAATTCTGGTTCTAGCGCTAATCTCTTGGCTTTCTATACACTCACTTCAGCCAAATTAGGTGACAGACGTATCAAGCGTGGCGATGAAGTGATCACTGTAGCTTGTGCTTTTCCCACCACCGTTACACCTATTATTCAATATGGCGCCGTCCCCGTATTTGTAGATATCACCATTCCCGAATACGACATTGACGTTACAAAACTCGAAGAGGCCTATGTAGAGGGAAAAACCAAGGCCGTAATGATTGCCCACACATTAGGTAATCCATTCAACCTCAAAGCTGTCAAGGCATTCTGCGATAAGTACAAACTTTGGCTGGTTGAAGATAACTGCGATGCTTTGGGTTCAGAATATACTATTGATGGTGTTACCAAGAAGATAGGAACTTGGGGTCATATTGGGACCAGCTCTTTCTATCCTCCTCACCATATGATTATGGGTGAAGGTGGTGCTGTTTATACCAATACCCCCGAACTCGACCGCATTACTCGTTCGTTCCGTGATTGGGGGCGTGACTGTTGGTGTGTAGGTGGTGTAGACAACACTTGCAAGCTACGCTTTATTGGTAGGTTTGGTGAACTCCCCGTAGGATACGACCATAAATATGTATATAGCCACTTCGGCTTTAACCTCAAGGTCACCGACATGCAAGCTGCCATCGGCTGCGCACAGCTCGATAAGCTCAATGACATCGTAGAAGCTCGTCGTCGCAATTTCAAAATTCTGCGTCAAGGTCTTGAAGCCACTCCCGGTTTGATTCTTCCCGATCCCGAGAAGAACTCCAATCCCAGTTGGTTTGGCTTCCTGATTTCCGTAAAACCCGAAGCCATGTTCACTCGTAACCAACTCGCAGAGTATTTGGAAAGCAAACGCATTCAAACCCGTAATCTTTTTGCGGGTAACCTTATTAAGCATCCCGCATTCGACGAAAAGCGAGCTATAGGCGAGGGCTATCGTGTAGTAGGGGAGTTGACCAATACCGACTTCGTGATGACCAATACCTTTTGGGTTGGCGTCTATCCCGGCATGACTGACGAGATGCTACAATACATAATTGCCACCATTAAGGAATTCGTAGCTCAAAATACATAAAACATTCTTAATTTTTTATTTTGAATCATGAAAGTAGTACTATTAGCCGGTGGCTTGGGCTCTCGTATTAGTGAAGAGAGCCAGCTCAAGCCCAAACCGATGATAGAAATAGGCGGTATGCCTATTCTTTGGCATATCATGAAGGAATATGCCTATTATGGACACACAGAATTCATTATCTGTGCAGGTTATAAGCAGGAATATATCAAGGAATGGTTTGCCAACTACTTCCTTCATAATTCTGATGTTAGTTTCGATTTCCGTAACGGTAGGAATGAAATGACCGTTCATCACAGTTTTTTAGAGTCTTGGAAAGTTACCATAGTTGATACAGGCTATAATACCATGACCGGTGGGCGTATCAAACGCATACAAGAATATGTAGGTGGTGAAACGTTCCTCATGACCTATGGTGACGGTGTCTGCGATGTCGACATCAACAAACTCATCGAATTCCATAAAAGTCATGGCAAACTTGCCACGCTTACCGCAGTGAAAATTGCGCAAGACAAGGGGATACTCAACATTGGCGGAGACAATGCCGTGAAGTCCTTCCGCGAGAAAAACCTTGCCGATGGTGCTCCTATCAATGCCGGATACATGGTGCTTGAACCCGAAGTCTTTAATTACTTGGCAGACGACACTTGCGTATTCGAGCAGGAACCTTTGTGTAAATTGACTGAGGAAGGGCACCTGATGTCATATATTCATCAAGGTTTTTGGCAGTGTATGGACAATGTGCGCGAGAAGGAACAACTTGAAAAATTGCTGAAGGAAAATAAAGCTCCTTGGAAAAAATGGGAGCGTTCTATCCCTAATATTCCTAAACGTAGTTTATGAAACAGATAGATATGTTCAACGATTTCTTTCGTGGCAAGCGGGTTCTTGTCACGGGGCATACCGGTTTCAAAGGTTCTTGGCTTTCCATTTGGCTTCATAAATTGGGTGCTGAAATCATCGGGGTAAGTCTTGATCCTTTTTCAGAACGCGACAATTATGTCCTCTCCGGTATCGGTAGTAAAATCAAAGCTGACCTGCGTGCCGACATTCGTGATGGCGAATGTATGAAGCAAATCTTTGCCGAATATCAACCTGAGATTGTCTTCCATCTCGCTGCCCAGCCTCTTGTACGTCTGAGCTACGAGATTCCTGTAGATACTTATGCCGTCAACGTGATGGGTACCCTCAATGTAATGGAAACCATCCGTGTTGCAGAAAGCGTGAAAGTGGGTATTATGATTACCACTGATAAATGTTACGAGAATAAAGAGCAAATCTGGGGTTATCGCGAAAACGAGACCATGGGAGGGTATGACCCTTACTCAAGTAGCAAGGGAGCTGCCGAGATAGCCATTAACTCATGGCGCCACAGCTTCTTTAATCCCGCTGATTATGGTAAGAAACACCACGTGTCTCTTGCTTCCGTTCGTGCCGGTAATGTGATTGGTGGTGGTGACTGGGCCTTAGACCGTATCATCCCCGACTGCATCAAAGCATTGGAAGCTGGCAAGGATATCGATATCCGTAGCCCGAAGGCTATCCGCCCCTGGCAGCACGTCCTCGAACCCTTGAGTGGTTACATGCTGCTGGCTTCTAAAATGTGGGAAGAGCCTACCAAGTATTGTGAAGGTTGGAACTTCGGTCCTCGTGCAGAGAG
>Ga0192241_10750_pt1 | contig 12378 bp, 14 predicted proteins | sample Koala_Koa27_I3_FD_131239 | JGI IMG/M metagenome (GOLD analysis project Ga0192241, IMG submission 131239) | Enriched cells from koala feces incubated with labeled cellulose particles, San Francisco Zoo, California, United States - Koala_Koa2-7_I3 ... | reverse complement strand
ATTACCTTTTTCATGTTGCTAATCGAATGTATTTGTAGAATAGTTCAATAAAAATCAGGAATGAATTTTAAATCATTAGTAACTCAATTAGCAAATCGCATCAATCAGCCGCATGTGATTGAAATATATATGCGTAAAGTATTTGCGTCTGGTGTTGAATGGCAGAAGAAGCAATCCCCTTGGATAAGTGTAAAGGAACGGTTACCAGAGGTAAAGACAAGTGTATTTTTTACTGTAGAATGGAAAGATCTCCATAAAGGATATTTTGTTGGGATATATTATGGAAATGGGCACTGGGAATCCGAGCATCGAATATTCTTACCAGATTCATCTTTGGGGTGTATTACCCATTGGATGCCGATACCGAAATTTAGCGAATAAATATATTATAATTCTCCTTTCAATGAAGTTGCCCCTGCCTTGGAATATGAAGTGACGAGGGCAGTTCTCTATTTATTGGTGTTTTACCGTTGGGTAAAAGAATACATTTTACGACTGGCTATTTGCTTATTTATAATTTTTAGTCCTAATATTTGAAATATAAATAAATAGCCTTTGTTATATGTTTCTATGTATTTAATCGTGTGATCTATTTCCGAGGTAATACGTTTATTTCGTGGGTCTTGCTCCCACTTTACTTTTAAATCGCTAAGTATTCTTTTGGTTATTTCAAAATATTCAGGAAAATTTCTCAGTTCAAAACATGTTGCAATTTGTCTATCTAGCATGATATGATCTTTACCGTCTTCAGGTTCAACTAGTTGTTTTATTAATTGATGGTAAGTTTTGAATCTTAAATCTCTTTGACTTAAATTCTTTTCTGTAATAAATTTATACAATGGAACAATTACTCCAAAAAATGAAATAAAGACTCCTAGCGGTTTAATAAATAGGTCGTTATTTATATATTCCATATATCATAAGAATTTGGACATGCAAAGTAAATAATAAAAAATAATATATGAAAGCAATAACAATAAAACAACCATGGGCTTTTTTGATAGTTCATGGTATCAAGGATATCGAAAATCGTACTTGGGCGTGTCCTGAGAAATACATAGGGCATAGGGTGTTAATCCATGCGAGTGGAAAACCTGTAGAAACGAGAAATCCTAATAGTGTATTTACTAAAGCTCAATGGGATAGCCTGCCTGTTGAGTTTCAACGAAAAATAATATGTGCAGAGGGCATTGTCAATTCTGCTATTATCGGCAGTGTGATGATAACTGATTGTGTCGTTAATCATCCGTCTATATGGGCGGAAAAAGGGGTATATAATTGGGTGCTTTCCAATGCTGTATTATTTTCGGAACCCATACCTGCAAAGGGAAAACTTTCTTTCTGGGATTTTGATGGACTGAAGGAAGTAACAATCGAATGCCCGGAGTGTGGCAGCCATGAAATCGCTATTGAAGATTACACGACAGTTCCATATCCAACATATTTACATAGTTGTAATAAATGTGGTTATGTGATCATGGAAAGTGAATGGGAAGTAGTATCTACATAGCTTACCTGTGATTAATCTTTGAGTTCATTATCATTCTGTATTCGCAGTCTAACAGTCCATGTATGCGGTGAGGCTTATGAATAATGTGTGATTCAGGATATTTATTGAGTATCCCGTTTTGCAAGAATCTAATAGTTTGATTCTGTTCTCTGATTACCATACTCAATACTACGATGATAAAGATTAGTACTATATACCCCATTGTAATTAAGTACACTACTTCCTTATTGAAATGGAAGAAATCTCTGAAAGTTCTAAAGTTACTCATGTTTTGTATTGTTTAAATAAAAACGTGCCCAATTCAATAACATGCCTTTGCAGAGGTGCGGCAAACAACCCAGTAAGGAAGCATAGATATTAAACGGGCACGCATATTTGTGATAATACAAAACGCGAACACCGTTCAATCTAACTCCTTACTTGTTGAAAATTGCCGCTTTCCACAAAAGAGAGACTGAACGTCACAATGATACCTATTTGGTATCTGCCGCAAATATAGCTAATTCCTTAATTTAATGTTGAACCTGGGTGCGTCTTTTTAAGATGCGCCCTTTATTTTTTGTGATGATGAAGAAAATAATTGTAACTGGTAGCGAGGGTTTTATTGGTAAAGCTCTTTGCCGGGAATTGTCAAAAAGAGGTGTTGAAGTCATTGGTATTGACCGAAAGAACGGAACTGAAGCATCAAATGTTCATGAACTTTTGAAAAAAGGTGATATCGACTGTGTATTTCACCTTGCAGCACAAACAAGTGTTTTCAATGAAAATTTGGAGCAGATCCGGAAAGATAATATTGATACCTTTATGAGTGTTGCCAATGCCTGTAACCTATACCGGGTGAAGTTGGTGTACGCCAGCTCGTCAACAGCGAATCCTGTGAACACTACTTCCATGTATGGAATAAGTAAGTACTTCGACGAGCAGTACGCATCTGTCTATTGTAAGACTGCTACCGGATGCCGACTGCATAATGTATATTCACCAAACCCACGTGAAAGAACTCTTCTCTGGTTCCTGCTTAATGAGGAAAAGGTGTCATTATACAATTGCGGTCAGAATATCCGGTGCTTCACTTACGTAGATGATGTCGTTGAGGGACTTATCTATGCGGTGGGCTGTAACCGGCAACTTATTAATATTTGTAACGTCCAGCCTGTGACTACTATGTATTTTGCTTCTTTAGTAAAATACTACAAACCGCTTGAAATAGAGCTGATTAATGAAAAACGGGATTTTGACAATTTGGAGCAGTCGGTGAACCGGGATATCTATTTAGTACCTTTGTCTTACACATCTGTCGAGGACGGAGTAAAGAAGATCTTTGATGAAAGGAAAGGGAAAGATATATCGTATTGATGACTGGGATAAGCCGGAAGCGGTGAAATGTAAGAGCTGGTCTCATCAGGAACGGTTATGTGATCTGAAAGAAAAGGTATCACTTCATAAAAAGGGTGATATCTATTACATCTCCCAGTTCACCCGTTCCAAGACTGGTACCAGCTTTTCAGAAATTAAACAGTCGGAGGAACTTGCATCATTCTTTGCAGAGAGAGCGTGTGAGTTTCTCCACCGCTTCATTGTAGGGGGATGTGAAGGATGGTGTATAGTCACCACACCGCGACGGAGACACTACGAGGGCTTTCATTTTGCAACCTCTATCTGCACGAAAATAGCTGGGGCGGTGAAAATACCATTCTATGAGAATGCAATTCAATGCCTGACTAAAGATAGATTGAATCCGGAATTCTTTCTTCTTCGTCCGATAAGGGAAAAAAAGATAATAGTGTACGATGACATATTAACAACCGGCAGTACATTACTTGCCACCTATGAGCTTTTAAAAGATAGAGAGCAGCTTCTTTTTCTCATAGGAATAAACAATAATTGATATGGGAAAGCGAGAGGAACCATTAACATTTAAGCAAGAGAAATTCTGTAAATATTACGTTGATACAGAAGGTAATGCAAGTGAAGCATATAGAATGTCTTATAATACTTCCAACATGAAGCCTGAGACAATTTGGAGTGCTGCCAGTAGACTATTAGCAAATAGCAAGGTTAGTACAAGGATAAATGAGATTAAGCAACAGAGGGCGAAAGAGTCTGAAGTAGAGAGGAAAACGGTCGAGAAGGTATTAATGGATATTGTACTCGCTGATCCCGATGATTTACATTATGTAGACCCTGTTACCGGGAAAACAAAGATGAGAAGTCCGTCTCAACTACCAAAGCGTGCCCGTAATGCGTTGAAGAAGATTCAGAATAATAGAGGAGTGGTTAATTATGAGTTCAACGGCAAGACAGAAGCCGCCCGGATTCTTGGTGCTTGGAATGGATGGGAAGCCGATAAGAATGTCAACATCAAAGGTGGAGACGGAAATAAAGTCGGTGAACTTCGTATCGGATTTGAAGATAATGATAAATCGGACGAATAGAACAATTTGAGGTGTAAATATCGGTGTTTTCCCTACGGAATAACCTTACTTTTAGAACAATATGGTTATAAATTATAAGAAGCTAAATCCTAACGGATTCTATCTATTGAAGTATTTGAATGATGAGACTATCCGTTTTATCATTCTCTATGGAGGTTCATCTTCCGGTAAATCGTACAGTGTGGCACAAACCATACTGATACAGACATTACAGGACGGTGAGAACACTCTTGTTATGCGTAAGGTAGGAGCTTCTATTCTCAAAACCATTTATGAAGATTATAAGGTCGCTGCGATCGGTCTTGGCATATCCCATTTGTTCAAATTCCAACAAAATACTATTAAATGTCTAGTAAATGGTGCGAAGATAGATTTCTCCGGTCTTGACGATCCGGAGAAGATAAAAGGTATCTCTAACTATAAGCGAGTTCAGTTAGAGGAATGGTCAGAGTTCGAGCATCCGGATTTCAAGCAGCTACGTAAGCGTTTGCGTGGTAAGAAAGGGCAGCAGATTATTTGTACCTTCAACCCGATTAGTGAAAGCCATTGGATAAAGAAAGAGTTTATTGATAAAGATAAATGGCATGATGTACCGATGACGGTTACCATTGCCGGCAAAGAGTTGCCGAAAGAACTTACCAAGGTCAAATCCGTAAAGAAGAATGCACCCAGGCAAATACTTAATCTTCGCACTAAGCAAATCGAGGAACAGGCACCTAATACAGTTATTATCCAATCTACCTATTTGAATAATTTTTGGGTGGTCGGTAGTCCTGATGGCACATACGGTTTTTATGATGAGCAATGTGTTGCCGACTTTGAATATGATAGAGTTCACGACCCGGATTATTATAATGTGTACGCATTGGGAGAATGGGGTGTCATTCGTACCGGTAGCGAGTTCTTCGGTTCCTTCAACCGTGGCAAACATTCCGGTGAACATAAGTATGTTCCGGACTTGCCTATTCATATCTCTGTCGATAACAACGTGCTTCCATATATCAGTGTATCATATTGGCAGGTCGATTTCACAACTGGTACCAAGGTTTGGCAATTCCATGAAACGTGTGCCGAAAGCCCGAACAATACAGTTAAGAAAGCTTCCAAGCTTGTTGCAAAGTATCTGAAATCTATCCAATATTCTGATAGGTTATATGTACATGGTGATGCCTCAACAAAGGTGGCCAACAGCATTGATGATGAAAAACGCTCTTGGATGGACTTATTCATAGACACATTACAAAAAGAAGGGTTCGAGATTGAAGATAAGGTAGGTAACAAGAATCCGAGTGTCGCAATGACCGGTGAGTTTATCAATGCTATCTTTGATTGTACTGTTCCCGGCATAGAGATATACATTGACGAATCATGTTCGGTATCTATCGAAGACTACATGAGCGTACAGAAAGATGCTAACGGTGCCATTCTTAAAACCAAGGTCAAGAATAAAACTACCATGCAGACATATGAGGAACATGGTCATTTATCCGATACGTTTCGCTATGTTGTTGTGGATTTGTGTAGTGAGCAGTATATAGAGTTTAGTAACCGGCGAAAAAGGAACTTGTATGCTTGTAATGGCACTATTAATTTCTTCAATCCAGATACCGAATGTAAATACACTAAGAAGATTCTATATGTGATGCCGAATGTTAATGGGAAATTTGTCCTTATACAAGCGTTTAGATGTGGAAATAAATGGCATGTTGTTGATGTCGTATTTATGGATACTACTTCAACAGAAGATATACGTTCTTCTATTTTGTCCCATGAATCTGATTCATGTGTAATTGAATGTACGGATGCTTATTTTCCTTTTATTCGTGAACTCCGTTCTAGTACAAACAAGGAGATTCGTGTAATGAAAGAGTTTCCAGATGTAGACAAGCGTATTGCTGCAACATCTGATTACGTGAAAAATAGTATTCTTTTTTCTGCATCAAAAGTAGAATCTGATACGGAATATGTTGCCTTCATGAATAACCTGATGGACTATAATAAAGATAGTGAAACCAAAGAGGCCAGTGCTGTTTTGAGTGGGCTAGTACAGTTCGTTGTAAAATTAGGTTTGAATTGATTTGTGCTTTATGTATTTGAAAATAAATGTGTTATACTAAAATTACTATGCTCTCGTAATTTCAAGATTTTAGAGTTTTGGAAAACGGTTTTCCTTTTTACTTAGTTTTGCTCAAAAAGGAACCCAATGAATATTTTTTTTGATAATCTATTTGGAAAGAAATCTAAGACTAAAGGTGAAGTTGAAATAGTTACTTCATCTGAAAATAAGGATATAGATACTCAAAGTGGCAAGGCTGAAAAATGGTCAGTTGCATACATTGAGGACCTTACTAGTCCTATTGTAGCGGGTAGTAACTATCTAACACTATTCAGTACGATACCTGAAGTCTTTTTCCCGATCGATTATATTGCATCGCGAATTGCAGGTGCTAATTTTCAATTGAAGAAAACTAAGGATGACAGTATAGTATGGGCGAATAAACGAATGAATGGAATACTTAGTCGTCCTAATTGTTTGATGCGTTGGAAAGAATTGATTTATCAGCACCATATTTATAAATTGTGTACAGGGAATAGCTTTATTCGTGCCGCTATGCCTGATGTCTTTTCTACAGCTGAAAAATGGAGATATTGCGATAATTATTGGGTGCTACCTTCTGATAAGACTATTGTAGAACCTGTTTATGGGAATATGCCATTGTTTGGTATTGCCCAAACAGAAGATATTATTCGTAGCTATCGTTTGGAGTATGGTTGGAATGGTAGTTTGGAAATTCCTCCATACCAAATATGGCATGATAGAGACGGAAGTGCAGAGTTCTATTCAGGGGCTATGTTCTTGAAGTCCAAAAGTCGTCTTGCTTCCCAAAATAAGCCAATGTCAAATCTAATAGCTGTATATGAAGCTAGAAATGTGATTTATGTAAAGCGGGGTGGATTGGGCTTTATTGTAAGTAAGAAAACTGATGCTACCGGTTCAATAGCGTTAACTGACGATGAAAAGGAACAGCTTTTGAAGCAAAATTTTGAGAAGTATGGTGTAAGGAAGGGCCAAGTACCTTATGGTATTTCAGATGCAGATATTGACTTTGTTCGTACTAATCTTTCTATTGCAGAGTTACAGCCGTTTGAAGAGACTTTGGCTGATGCAATAAATATTGCAGGGGCATACGGCATCCCTGCCGTTCTTGTTCCGCGAAAAGACCAGTCCACATTTAGCAATCAGGCTACTGCTGAAAAGAGCGTATATTGTTCAACTGTTATTCCTATGGCCAAACAATTCTGCAAGGATTTTACAGCTTTCCTTGGTCTTGAAGGAGGGGGATATTATTTGGATTGTGATTTCTCTGATGTTGATTGTTTGCAGGAAGGATTGAAAGAATCCGAGGACGTAAAGACAAATATAAATAAACGTTGTCGTGAACAATTCTCATGTGGGCTTATAACGCTCAATGACTGGCGTGCCCAAATAGGTGAAAGTATGATAGAAAATCCCTTGTTTGACAAATTGAAATTTGATATGTCAGATGAGGAACTGGATAAAGTAAATCGAGTTTTTAACACTAAAAGTGGAGATGAAAAAGATGGAAGAGAAAATCAAAAGCCTTCAGTACAAGACAAAGGCAAATGATGTTGATGAGAAGGGTATCGTTACCGTTGCGGTGAATGGTATCGGTGTGAAGGACTCACAAAATGACATATCTATGCCCGGCTCATTCAATAAGACATTGAAAGAAAATATTGGTCGGATGCGTTGGTTCCTGAATCATCGTACAGACCAGTTGTTAGGTGTTCCGTTGAGTGGTAAGGAAACAGAAGGTAATTTGGTCATGGTCGGTCAGTTAAATCTTGAAAAACAGATTGGCCGTGATACGTTAGCTGATTATAAACTGTTTGCAGAGAATGGCAGAACACTTGAACATTCTATTGGGGTCAAGGCCATTAAAAGAGATTCTGTTGATCCCTGTAAAGTGCTTGAATGGCGTATGATGGAATATTCAACATTGACAAGTTGGGGGAGTAATCCACAGACTTTCCTTGTGAATATCAAGTCTGCTACTGCCGACCAGGTAAAGGAGGCTGTTGATTTCGTTCGGAAAGCGTTCTTGCAGCATGGATATAGTGATGAACGTTTAAAAGGATACGATATGGAATTAAGTTTGTTACTGAAGAGCCTCAACGGTGGTGCCGTTGTCTCATGTCCTCATTGTGGTCATCAATTTGATTATGATGCAGAAACAGAGCATACCTTTGCCCAACAGGTACTGGATTATGCTGCTGATTATCAGAGATGGATAACACAGGACATTGTAAGGGAAGAAATGGAGAAGCTCACTCCGGAGATTAGAACCCAAGTAATTTCTCTTATTGATTCTGTCAAATCAGAAAAGAAAGAATTTACTCAAAAGGGTCTGCAAGACCTTATGAATTATGTAAGATGTCCCCACTGTTGGGGAAAAGTATATCGTTCGAATGCTATTCTGCAAAACACTTCTGAAGATACCACCGGAAAAAATGAGCCGTCTGTTGACACTCAAGAAAAGAATGACGGGGAAAATGGGAACGATGAAGTAACGTCTAAAGCCGCTGATAATGGCACTTTATTCGATTTCAAAAGTTTGAATAGCTGTTTCGAGAATAAATAACTTAAAATTTAAATTTTATGCCAATTAGAAAATTTACAGTATCAGATTTTAATCTGAAAACGGACGGCTTGCCGGCAGAACAGAAGGCGTTTATGGAAAACATCGTCGGCATGATGTGTGAAGTCGTAAACAAATCACTGGAAGGAGTTGCTACGCCTGATGATGTAACTAAACAGTTTGGAGATATTAATAACTTATTGAAGTCTTATGACAGCGAGAAGTTTGCTCAACTGATTAAAGACAATGAAGCACTTGTTGACCAAGTTAAGACTCTTGGCGAAAGTATTGAGAAGATGAAGCAAAAAGGCTTATCTATGGATACTATCAATAAGTTCGACGAGAAATTGAACGAGATGCTTGATTCTGAAAAATTCAGAGATTTTGCAGAAGGAAAAACACGCAAATCAGGAGAATTTGACGGCTTCTCCTTGAAAGATGTCGTTTCCATGACTGACAATTACACCGGTGATTTGTTGATTACTCAACAACAGAAACGTGTTGTGACTCAGGTTGCCAACAAAAAGCTGCATATGCGTGATGTATTAACGACGTTGACTGCTGATCCTGCATATCCTCAACTCGCCTACGCGCAAGTATATGCTTTCAACCGCAATGCCCGTTTTGTAACAGAGAACGGTCGTTTACCGGAATCAAGTATCAAGGTAAAAGAGATACAGACAGGAACTAAGCGCCTTGGTACTCATATCCGTATCTCAAAACGTATGTTGAAATCAAGAGTGTACATTCGTTCCTACATCTTGAACATGCTTCCTGAAGCTGTTTGGATGGCAGAAGACTGGAACATCTTGTTTGGTGACGGTAATGGTGAGAATTTGCTTGGTATTATTAATAATACTGGGGTGACTTCTGTAGAGAAGATTATCAGTACAGCCATTGTTACAGGTGCCGCCGGTGCTGTAAAAGCTATTACCGGATATAACGGTGATAAGGATGTGATTGTAGAGTTTGCAGAACCACAGGATTTGATTCTTGATGGAATGAGCATCACGTTCGCTGGTGCCGCTGTTCTTACAGAACTGAACAAAACACACGCTCTTGTGAAAATGGAAGATGGTCGTATCCTTATTCCTGGCGTCGCATTCTCCGGTGCTGAAACGGCTACGGATAAAATGACATTCAGTGTTCATGAAGCTGGTTTTAAGAACATTGAGGAACCCAACTCTGAAGATGTAGTGAAAACAGCTTTCGCCGCAATGACATATGCCCAGTATTTCCCGAATGCTATTATTCTTAATCCAATGACTGTTAACGGTATGGAATCAGAGAAAGATACGACAGGACGTAATCTTGGTATCGTTAAAATGGTTGATGGGGTGAAATATATTGCCGGTCGCCCGATTATCGAGTACGGTGGTATTCTTCCCGGCAAGTATCTTTTGGGTGACTTCAACCAAGCCGCAAATTTGGTTGATTATACCACTTTGACACTTGAATGGGCTGAAGATGTGGAGACCAAGCTTTGCAACGAGGTTGTGCTGATGGCACAAGAAGAAGTTATCTTCCCGATTTATATGCCATGGGCTTTCGCTTATGGGGATTTGGCCGCATTGAAGACTGCAATAACTAAAGCGTAGGATTATGGATTACATACTTAGAGGTAACGATAAGGATGTAACCAATGTGCTTAAAGAGCAACGCATTCGGATTAATAGAGGGATGATTCAACTCATCCCTATTTCCGAATGTGGTCTTGTTACAGAAGAAGATGCCCGAAAGACATTGGAATGTATGCTTGCAGAGAAAAATGAAGAGATTGGCAGGCTTACTGCATCCATTGCAGAGAAAGATAAGACAATTGTTGAACTGACAGAAGAGCGTGAAACAATGAAAGCTCGCATTGCAGAACTTGAAGTACAGGTGCCTTCTGATGAAAAGAATCTTCCGGTTGCCGATTCAAAAGATTTGCAAGAGGAAGATGCCAAGGAGGTAACTGTTACAGATGATAAAGCCGTTTCCGTGGAAGATGAAAAGAAAACCGGGAAAGGCAAGACTTCTAAATAACTATCGCTATGTTGATTGATGTTTCATATTTTACGTCAGGTCCCAGGCATATTGAGAATGTTTCGGTCGCTGAAATGCCTTCGCCTCAATCTCTTGCTGTGAATGAGGTGATAAATGGGTATATTAAGGCATTTCAGCCCGAATTTCTCCGGAATGTTGTTGGTGTGACTCTTTCCCAAGCTATCACAGATTATTTGGAGCTTATTGAACGGGAAAAGGAAGATTCTTCAAATGAAGTTGATATTTCAGAAGAGAAAGAAGAACCCCAGTCCGGATATGCAATATTGTGCGAGAAGTTGTGTGAACCGTTCGCTGACTATGTCTTTTATCATATTCTTCGTGACGCAAACACACAGGCTACAATAACCGGGCTTGTCCGTTTGAAATGCGCTAATGAATATGTAGCTCCTTTGAAGAGACAAGTAAGCACATGGAATAGCATGGTAGAGAAGAACAAACAGTTTGTTGAATGGGCTATGTCGAATGATTGTCCTTTTGATGTGAAAATAACCAAGAATCTTTTGACCCCAATTAATGCTTTCAATTTATGATAGATTTAGATATAACAGAACTGTTTGAGGAGATTGTAAAGGAACTTCCAGAAGGGCTTGAAATCCTCTATCCAAATGGGAAAGGGGGAACTAAAGTAGTGAAGTCCCCAAGATTGAATTACATCTTCGGTAGCAGTCAATATATCAAAGATATTTTAGATGAATACAGTAAGTCTTCTGCCCAGTCTGAAAGGAAGTTTCCATTGGTTGCACTATTCACTCCAATAAGTGAAGATAGAGGTGACGCGGATTATTTTTCAAAAGCAAAGGTTTCGTTAATTATAGCATGTTCTTCTTGTAAAGAGTGGAGCAATGAGATGCGCAGAATCACATCTTTTAAAAATATCCTTCGGCCAATCTATAAACGTTTATTGGAAGTATTATATGAAGATTCTCGGTTCGACTGCGACTATGACGAAAAAGTGAAACATAGTTATTCAGAAAACTATTCATATGGCAGATACGGAGCCTATACAGATTCCGGTGAGGCTGTGAGCGAGCCGATTGATGCCATAAATATACGCTCGATGGAAATAAAAATTAATAATCTTAATTGTAGAAGAAAATGAGAAAGATTAGAACGTGTAAGGGTTCCCGGATGAACACTGGTAGTTCTGCTTGTAGCATTGACTGGAAAAAAGTCAAAGGTGCTATCTTGACAGAACATGGTGTCAAACTCCCTGCTGATATAACAGGTGAGAAGTTGCTCGAATTGTGCCATGCAGACCGCCCCGGCTTTAGGAACAATGGTAATGATACCATCCGAATATGTAGCAGAAGTTACGTTATTCATAACATCAGCAGCACCATCAGCAATAAGACTGCCAAATTCTTCTGTACGGTCATAACCACCAACAACTTCAACTATTTTGTAAGTATTTTCGGCCTCCAACTTTTGAAACACAACATCAACCAAGCCTTTAACGAAATTCTTGGGATTGAAGTCTAACTGCACGTAGTCAAAGTGCAATTGGCTGTCTTCCACATCTTCATGTGAAAAACTAACAGTCATCGCAGACTTAGCACTACTGGTCGGGTACTGTGTCACGGTCGGGTAAACAGTAGACATCGGAATACCGGCAAGGATATCAGTGTCATCATTATAACCGATCAACATATTATCCTGATTCCAAAAGTAAACGTCCCATCCTTTATTGGCACATTTCAGAAGCTGGGCATTCAAAACCTCATCAAAT
>Ga0192241_10213_pt2 | contig 12408 bp, 7 predicted proteins | sample Koala_Koa27_I3_FD_131239 | JGI IMG/M metagenome (GOLD analysis project Ga0192241, IMG submission 131239) | Enriched cells from koala feces incubated with labeled cellulose particles, San Francisco Zoo, California, United States - Koala_Koa2-7_I3 ... | reverse complement strand
CCCCCCCCCCCCCCCCCCCCCCCCCCCCCCCCCCCCCCCGCCCCCCCCCCCCCCCGCCCCCCCCCCCCCCCCCCCCCCCCCCCCCCCCCCCCCAATGTCACCGCCGGTATGACCTGGCCCGTTGGAATCTGTACAGCAAAACGATGTATAATATGTACGTAGATGTGACCGAAATGGCCGCGGACGCGCATGGTGTCGGAAGTACCCTGTATTCGTGGGTTCCGAGCTGGATTTACTACCGGAGCGTACCGGACCCGGATAACCCTTCCCGAACCATTCTCGAATTTACCGGCATCAATCCCAAAGAGCCGGTCGCTCCCGTAGGATACGAACGTACGCCGCTGGCTTACAACTTCGGAACGGCGGACGAGGCGGGAGAAATCACCTTATATCCCTCTCTGGAAGCGGCTTTTCGCGGATTTATCAGTAAGGAAACCAAGGATCTGATGGATCCGGACAACCTGCCTCCGTTGCGTTTTCTGGTCCCTTACCCGGCACAGGCGATCAACGACCACTGGGGAGAACTGGTGAATTATTACGGATTTCAGTAAGCTCATTTGTCACTTTATGGATACCATGAAGAAAAATCTTGAACCATGAAAATGAAAAAAACCCTTATACGAACTTTGCTGTCGGCATTATTCGTTCCCGTACTCTTTTTCAGCTGTAAGGAGGACCGGATGGAGGTCGACCACTTGTTCCGCCCCCGACTGATCGACGCGAATGTAACCCGGAATAACATTACCGTAGGTTGGTATGACGTTCACGATGCGGTCCACTACACGCTGCAAGCCGCTTTCACGGCGGATATGTCCGATCCCTTTTTTGACGAGGAAATCAACTTTACGGTCTTCACGTTCTCCGATTTGCCCTATGCGACACGGGTATATTTCCGCATGCGGGCCAACGCGGCCCATCCGGAACATTCCTCTCCGTGGGTGACATTCGACGCCACGACCGAAGTCCGGATTACGCCCATTATCCTGCATTCGATCGATAAAACCAATATTTACGAAGAACAAGTTTACCTGACCTGGAATATCGACGAGCAGAATCCCGTCGACAGCATCGGTTTGTCGCCGATGGACGCCGCCTCCACAGCGCCGGAAGTGGGCCGTTACCTCACCCCAACCGAACTCTCCGAAGGCGCGGCGTGGATCACCGGTCTGGATAAAAACACGGCTTACCGGGTCAACATTTTCGACACGTCCAAACCGGGGATTTACGACAAATCTTATAACGAAGTGACTTTCCGCACGGCTGGTCCTCCGGCGGGGGCCATCCATATCGGCCCGGACGATCATCTGGGACAGCTGCTGTCGGAAAACGACAAAGACCCCGATATCCCGGAAGGAACCACCTATTACCTGGAAGCCGGAACGGCTTATGAAATGACCGGATTGACCCTTACCAAAGGACTGCGGATCGTGGCCGCGCCGGGTATCCGTCCCCGGATTACACTGACCTCTAATTTTTTCTTCAGCGGGATGCTTTCCGAATTTTATATCGAAGGAATCGATTGGATCAACCCGACGGCTCAAAATTATTTTGTCAATAATGTCGGTACCGGCGCGACTTACACGATCGACGAGTTTTCCTTGGTCGATTGCCGGTTCACCGGGTTCGACCGTGGATTCATCCGAACGCAGGCCAGCGGCGATAAAGTGTTCCGGAATATACTGATCGACGACTGCGTGTTCAACATTGTCGAAACGTTCGCCTACGGTGGCTACGGCTTCCTGATTATGGCGAGTTCCACGGACAGGGTTGAAAAATATACCGTTACCAACTCAACATTCTATAATTCCTGTAAACTGGGCAGAGGATTGATGGAAGCGACGAGTGAACTGGGGGAAATGGAAATTACCGTTTCCAACTGTACATTCTACGACTCCTTTGCCGGATCGCTGTTGTACGTTCCCTATTTGGGCGGCGGGCACATCACCGTGACCAACAATCTTTTCGCAGGCCCGCTTACCCGGACCGGAATTTATAACATTCCGTCCGCTATACCCTCTACGGTCAATAAAAATTATTTCACCGCCGATGCTAAACAGGGTAATTATCCTTTGCCGACCGCTCCGATCATCCTGACCGAAAGTTCGGAGGATTTGTTCGCCGATCCGGAAGGCGCTGACTTTACACTGATCGATAAAGAGTCCGAAGCGTATACGGAATGGATCGGTGATCCGCGCTGGATCAAATAACCGGAAATATCTGCGCCAAATCCAGAGAAACGCCTCCGGCGACCCCGATGGGCGTTTCTGCAACCGGATTATAACTCACATTGATTAAAAATCGGCCTATAAACCATCCGGTGTTAAAAAACAAAACTACATTATATTCACCTTCTAATCCGATTAACTATGTTCAGAAAAATTACAACCGCCCTTGCCCTGCTGTTGATATCGGCATGCAGTCTGATGTGTGCCGGTCAACCGGGCGGGCTGGAAATAGGAGGGATGTTTCCCGAAAACGGAGCGGCCTCGGTCAATCCGGATACGTACCTGAAACTAACGTTTGCCGGTACTCCCACTCTTCTCAATACCGGTACGGTCCGCATCTGTAACGCTTCGACCGACCAGTTGGTGGACGAACTGGACCTTTCGATCCCTCCCGGACCCAAAAATACCCGTACTCCGGCCCCGTACGACTCGTTCGTATACGCCGGTATGCCGGACAGCCTTTATATGGTCAACAGTCCGGACAAGGATACCACTCACCTCTATCAGCTGAATCAGATCGGCGGCCCGGGGCGGCACGACGCGTATCATTTTTACCCGGTACTTCTCGATGGCAACGCCGCCCGGATTTATCCGCATCATCACCGGCTCGAATACGGCGAAACCTATTATGTGCTGATCGAAAAAGGCATGTTTATTCTGCCGGACGGAGAAGATTTCGCCATCACGGATAAAAAACAATGGACGTTTACCGTAAAGTCCGATGCTCCGGCGGCGGAGGCCCCGCGGCTTATCGTTTCGGCAGACGGTACGGGTGATTTTACGACCGTGCAAGGAGCAATCGATTTTATTCCGAGAGGAAAACCGGCGCCGGTGACGATTTATATCAAAAACGGAATCTATGAAGAAATCGTCAACTGCGTGAACCGGCATCAACTTAAAATTATCGGTGAGAGCCGGGAAAATGTGATCATACGCTATCCGAACAACGGGGTTTTCAACACGAAGATCGTCAGTCCCGATCCGCTGCAAAATAAGGGCTACCACAACATGCGGGCGGTGATGGCGGTCTACGATTCTTCGGAAATGACGGTGGCCGACCTGACGCTGCACTGCATGGGTGAAGCGCCGGCCCAGGCGGAAGCCTTGTTGATTAAGGGCGATAAAATGATCGTGGACAACGTTTCGATGGAGGGAAGCGGGGACGCGTTGCAGGCTAACGGCCGGATCTATGTCCATAATTCGAAAATACAGGGATTCGGCGACAATGTATTGGGCTACGGAGCGGTATTCTTTCAGGATTGTGATTTCGTATCGACCTACGGTCCGCACCTGTGGGTAAGAAACACGGATAAAAATCACGGCAATGTACTGGTCAACTGCACCCTGCGCACCATCGGTGACGTGGAAACCCATATAGCCCGCGCGCCTGACAATCACGGCATTAAATACCCGTATTGTGAAGCGGTCCTTATCGACTGCAAACTGGACGGCATCCGCCCGGAAGGCTGGGGCCGTGTAACGGACAACCCGGAACACGTACGCTACTGGGAATACAACAGTACCGATTTGCACACCGGCCAGCCGGTCGATGTAAGCCGCCGTCACCCCGCTTCCCGTCAACTGACCATGGAAAATGACGCGGAACTGATTAACTCTTACCGTAACCCGGCGTATGTGCTGCAGGGATGGAGTCCGTCTCTGGAACGATAAAATGGCAACTGCTTGGATTCCAAAAGACAGGAATTATTTCGATGTACCGAAAGATTTCAGAATTGGGGTAATTCTTAAAACGATTAGCATCTGTCCGTGTTAATTTATCTTGCTCTTCTTAAAAGAAAAGAATACTGAATTTTGTTCGTTGTATAACATTTGATTTTAGGGTTGCACATACGCTTAACAAGTGCTCAGGCAATACCGCATTCTACACTCGGTTTTATCTAGTATGTGAGCCCGACTATGCACCTACTTCTTGAAGTTCTTGTTTACGGTGAGACGCTTCGTCTTAGTTTGGGCCGGACTGGCTTTTTACACACTCCGCATCCTGCGCGGCAAACGGGTCAGGATTGCTGAAAAATTACTATAAATATGAACACAAAAACATACCCTCGCTCGAATGATTCACAGACCGTATGCCTTAATACGATAATTAAAACCCCAATATCATCGTCGGAATTACACGATCTACAACGGCTTCGTGAGATACTGTGGAGTTTGAAAAGAACAACGGCCTATACCATTTATCCTATCAAAAAGGACAGGCTGTTAATTGGCAAATTCTGCTCTATCACCTGTGGGGGCTAAGTTTATTTTCAATACGCCAATCATACTTTATGCTCCTTGTCGAATTACACCTTCCCGTTGTTTTACGAGGAATGGGAACTGGTCCGGCCAAGGCTATACGCCACCGGTTCGATGGATAGCCAATCTCTCGGTTGCAAGCGCTCCGGTGCTGGGACTGGCCGCCAGAGAAAATCCGGGAGAATATATCCCGGATAACGAAAGGATAAATTGACGGAATTTGCAGGAATATCTAATTATATCATAAGCACGTCTTTTTGCATTACGACCTTTTGATCCTCGTGTAATATATTGCATTCTTCATATTTTATAGATGAGTGCACATATGAGAAGTCGGAAATGGGATAGAGACGAGATTATTTTAGCATTGAATCTTTATTTCGATAAAGATCTAGGCGTGATGAGTTCGTCCAATCCAAAAATCATAGAATTATCCGATACTTTAAATAGACTTCCACAGAATAAGGGACAACGTGAACTTAATCCGAAATTTCGTAATCCTAACGGTGTCCAACTAAAGTTATCCAATTTTAAAGCTTTAGACCCGTCTTATTCGGGTACAGGTATGTCCAGTTATAGCCAGGAGGATAAACGAGTTTTTAAAGAGTTCTATTTGGACCGTGAGAGGTTAAAAAAGACAGCTAAACGAATTAGGACTTTGATATCAGACGAAATACATAGTCTAAATGTTGCTAAGATCGAAGATGATTGGGATACTGACCACAATCATTCTGAAGGAGGGGTATTATATAAGTTTCATAAATACCGAGAAAGAAACCGAAAGATCGTAAAGAAAAAAAAGAGCAAGCATTAACAAAATATGGTTTTCTTCAGTGCGAAACCTGTGGATTAATTTTCAAAAATAAATACGAATTGGAAAGAAATGAATATATCGAATGCCACCATATCATACCTCTACATGAGTTTGACGAAAAAAGAAAAACGAAACTAGATGATCTCATATTAATCTGCTCCAATTGTCATGTAATGATACACCGGAATAATATATCTGATGTCGATGAGTTTAAATCTCATATAAAACCATAAAAAAAACAAAAGGGCCTTCAAAGGCCCTTTATAGGGTGGCGCAAATTTTCAAAAAATAAAATGACACCGGATAGTAAACCACCAATATGCCTTTATTACTTACTTTTTCCACGTAGGGAAAAAGAAAAAGCCCTGTAAATGTGCAATTTACAGGGCTTTGCTTTGGTTTTAAAAATCTTTCTGCGGAGAGAGAGGTAAATGAACTTTACCTGGATATCCGACTGATATTTAACGATTTATATCTTTCGGTTTTATCTTTGGCCTCCGGATAAAACGCTTCATTTCTGCGCCGTTTTACCCCGTAACGCAGTACAAATATAATCACTTATGGTAGATTTCGCAATTTTTTCCCAGACTTCTTTTCAAATCTTAAAATTGAGAGTATTTATAATTTCTATTTGCGTTGCCGAAAAAAGCAGCTCATCCGAAAATCGACGGTTTTGAAAGAATAAAAACTGTTAGGTACTTTTTTCACTTTACGAAAATATTAAATTATCATGAACTCATCGGCGGGTCATTCCTTTTTTTCTAAATTTGTTTAAACTGGGTGTGTGGACAATATGTTGCGGGAATTCTAACAGGAAAGTGCAAGGGGTAATATGAAGAGTAAAATATTGTATAATGGTTTTTTGGATGCTCTCCGGAAAAAGGTGCCTCAGAATGCCGTTCTGGCGAATCAGTTGGCGGAGATACTGACCATCGAGAAAGAGGCGGTCTACCGACGTCTTCGCGGGGAGGTACCCTTTACCTTTTTCGAAATCGCCGCCATATCGCGGGAGTTGAATATCTCCCTGGACGGATTGATCGGTATCGGCTCCACGATCACCCGGTCTTTTCAACTCCGGCTGATGGAGTATGTCCAACCGTCCGAAGAACACATACGGACCCTGGATACTTTGGCCGAATTGGTCGTCCGGTCCCAGGAACTCCCCGAGTCCGAAATCGCCTACGCGGGCAATATGCTCCCTTCGCCCCTTTTTCTGGCTTACGAGAACCTGACCCGTTTTTATCACTTCAAATGGTTGTATCAATACGGTCGGGAGACTGACGTAAAGCCTTTGGCCCAAGTCCATATATCGGCGGAAATGGACGAAGTGTACCGCAAATTTATCCGGGGAACGCGGCAGATCCGCACCACCTACTACATACTGGATTACATGATATTCCAATACCTGATCAACGATATCCGGTATTTTGAAAGCATCCGGTTGATTACCCGGCCGGAAGTGGAGCAACTCCGGGTGGATATACTCCGGCTGTTGGACGATCTGGAAAGAATCGCGGCCAAAGGGGAATACCTGAAAAACGAACATCCGGTCTACGTGTATATCTCCCACATCAATCTGGCGACCAATTACTGTTATTTCGAGACTCCGGAGGTCACACTGAGCATGATCAAGGTTTTCACGCTCAACGAAATAGTATCGGAGGATGACGAATCATTCGGTAAAATCAAAACGTGGGTGCGTTCGCTTAAACGACTGTCGACTATGATCTCCGTATCGGGCGAGCGTTCCCGGATCGAGTTTTTCGACAAACAGCGCGAACGGATCGGCCAGCTTTAGGGCGACCGTACTACCCAACCGGAAAACCGATCCATTGATTAGCCGGTTTTACCACCCGCTTTGATTGAGTCCATTAAGTAAGCCTTTACCGCTCACGATTCTCACCCAGATTCACGGTTCACCTTAGGCTACAGTGATCTAAACGTCTTTTCCCCGAATTTTTTTCAGGCTTTTACGATAGTCGTCCACCCGGCGGTAGTGTTATTCGAGAAAACGTGATCCGGTCCACATCCGAGACCCGCAGATGGGATTGGATGCCGAGTGGCCAAAAAACGGGAATAAATTCCCCGTCAGGGGAGCTTTCCGTTTCGTACGAGGAGGTAGTCAGCCTATTTTAGGAATTTCCGTAGAAAAAACCCCGGCGATGCTCACGCATGGCCGGGGTTACCACTATTAAAACTTTGTATTATGAAAATGTGTGTACACTAATATTTTGAATGGAATGCTTCAATCTTCCCTGCTGCAACGGACGGGCTGTGCCCACGCTTTTAGTTGTGGAAAATAGCCATAAAAAACATTGGAGGTTTCGGGATAATACTGTACCCTCAATGTTTGCCCTTTATCTATTGTTTCCCCCGTTACAGTCCCGCGGCGTGCACTCCAACTTCCTGTATAAAAACCGACCTGTGAATAATATCCTTCTTCATCTATAAATCCGGTGGCAGGCATATAATAACCGTCCTGACGAGTGTAGCCGAAATTATTAGTTGAATTTGACGGTTGGGGGACGAAGAAAAAAGTTGCAGATTCGTCGCTTCCCCCTCCCCACGGATAACTGGCCATCGGTGATCTCCATCCTTCTGGACAAGGATCGAATTCGGTTTTGTAGTATATTCCTCCCGGATTTAAGTACCAGAGGCGCGTTTCATCAAAGGCCCAATGATATTGGCCGCTGGTGCTATTAATATGAGTGGTGGGGTTTTCAATAGTGTACCGAAAAGCTTCGAGGGCATCGACCCAGTTCGGTTTTTCGACCGTTCTGAAAGCCTGCCTACCCGAAGGATAATAAACCGTTTTATGATTTCCGGCGAAAGCCCTTCTGGCAGAACTATTAATATCAGCCACTGGCGGCAAGGGGTCTTTACGTCCCCACTGGTACAGCAGACCCTGTGAATTGGCTTTATTAACGTCGCTGGAATTACTGGCCGCGGTAGCTCCTATGTTACGGCTCATAAATGTGGTGTAGGTGGTGCCCGCACTATTAAGATACCGAAACGGTGGATTTGTAGCTTCCGGATCGTAATCGCTTACCCAGATGTGCCAACTCCAAGCGATTTCGCCGTCCATTGTTAAGGCTACAACGGCATTACCCTCGCTCGCCCCGGTACGGACGAAAATCTCGCTGTCAATATCGTTCTCGCTATGGACGGGAGTAAGAGTTACCTCGGATATCAATCCTCCTGTATCCTGCCATACGACTTCGCAGCCCATAGTTCCCTCCGGTATTTGCGCATTCATCGGATACTGCGACCAGGCCCTCCATGCCTTTCGGACGGGTAGATGCACCGAGCCGCCCGGCGGCACCATATAACTGTTGGGGAACAGATAATATGCCTCTATTTCCAAAACAAAGTCGGGAATATTTGCATACGGGAAATCTTTAACCCTCATGGTGACGTATGCTTTTTTGCCGTCTTTCTCGGGTGCGGGAATGCCCATGGTCAAGCTATTGGATAAGTGTTCCACACCATCGTTGATATAGCCGGGCGCCCACCCAGTATTCAGGTTTAGCATCATTTGTCTGGACTCGGCAGACAATACCTCGTGAGGATCATCCACCGAAACGACTTCGAGATTCAGGTTGAGATAAAGGTCCATTGTACCTGGAATATCCATCCGGTAGACACTTTGCCCAAACCTGCAATCGGTCATATAATGCCATATATCGATCTTTTTGGTTTGGTTACCGACGGTAAATCCGATCTCCGAATATTGCCTCTTATATGTATTGGCAACAATATCGAAATCTTCTTCAACGAACGGTTTAAATTTCAGTTCATACATTTCCCGGCCGCCCTGCAAGGTAGTTTCTTCTATACCGTAACCGGGAACAAATTCCAGTGCTTCACTGATATCCGTAATCTTAACCTCGCATGAGTAGCTTTCGGGAAACCATTCAACCAAGAGGTGGACAGTCCTTTGCATATGCGGAGAAGATATGAATCCGTGTATGACAACATCATCAGGATAGAAATCCGACTCAAGTACCGTTACTTTCAACCGCACCATCTCCTCCGGGGTCTGGGTCACTTTTACCTGGAAGCGTATCGTTCCGGCCTCGACGGTAAACGTGGCCGTGCGCGGCTCTCCGCTGGTGTTTTCGGTTACCAATATTTCCATATCGGCTACCGTATTCGCCGCTCCGCTCCAGTCGGAGGTGGCTCCGCGGTTTTTCAGGCCAAACCAGCCGGTTTGATTGGTCGGCGAATATACGATGCCGTTGGGATCTATCGACCAATCGGTGTTGGATTCTATCTCGAAAAAATAATCGTCCGGACTAAAGCGTTCGGCCCGCGTCTCCGGGGTGGCGGTGTGCGCTTCGCGTGCGAGTTCGAATTCCGCCGGGTCGACCCGGAGCCAGTATTCTCCGTCGACGATTAAATTCTTCAAATCGCTCTCGTTCCAGATTTTTACGCTGGTTTCGATATTCACAACCGTAGATTCGTAAGCATCTTCTTCATTTTCTGACCCATTCGTAAGTATTTCCGACAGAGTTATGGTATAGTGATGATTACGAAGCAGATCGCAGTAATTGCGGGCATCGTCCTGACCCACCGTATAAAGATCGATACGGTAATAGCGGGGCTGGGTGTACCCTTCCAATTGTCCGCCCACCACAACACACGGCATCACGGGGAAAGCGGACACTCCGGGATTGGGGGTTTCATTAAGGTAGATCTTCGAAGTCACGCTCTCGCCATTATCGATATCCGTCCCCGAATAGGTCATCTTTCCCGTAGCAGGTAAAAGGTTCAAGCTCGTGCCCGTTTGGGTGGCAGATGTTACTTCGGAGCCGTTCATCTTTCCGGCATCGGGAATAAGCGCCATTTGATTTTGCCAGTGGTATACGGCAACTGTTTGCAGGGTAAACTGAGCCGCAACAGCCGCCGACATCGCAATATCAATCTTAGCCACGGCACGGTTAAGATGAATGTCGCTTATCGAGGATCCATGGGTTATAACAGCATTTTGCCGCTCGCCCCAAAATGGGAAGAGGTCGCTGCCGGTAATATCCCATTTACCGGTCTGGCCGAGAGTGAGTTTTTCGCTTACTTCTGCACGGGTCATATCGGCTGCTAATCCCGCTGAACTAATAATGCCGGATGAGTTTGCCAGCACCATCAGGTCGTAAGTACCGGGGGTTATATCGACCGTAAACGTCCGTTTTGATGCGTCCGACGGATCGATCTGCAAATTGGTTCCCGTAAAACTTCCGATGAAATCACCGCCCGTTACTTTGAATAAAAGGACATCGACCTCGGTAATATTATGTTCGTCCGCAGGCATTGCTCGGGCTATATGTCCGTTCTGGGAACTTTCTCTGGGAAGTCCCGGCACCTGAATGCTGAGTGTTACCTGTGCGGAATTGGAACCGGGCGACATGATCTCATCAGGATCTCGCGTACAGGAAAAGAATAACACGATCATCGCGCAAATTCCCAAAAGCCCGTTTTTCTTCGGTATATTTATTATATTTTTCATAGCTAATCGTATTGAGAAGAATAAGGCAATTCCCGCATGCAGCGTACATTTTGTCCCCGGGCCATGGGGTATGCAATCACCCCTTGAGAGCCGGATTCCCCCGGGCCGGATGAGACCCTGTCTTTTAAGACAAATAGGCCTGTAATACCAAAAAATGGATTTACCGATTGATTATCGATCTCATCGGTCTCTCCCGGATAGTTATGTAATACTTTCATCTCGAATCCGAGGTTTACATAATCGAACCGTGCATGATCGATCCATCCGGCCGCCGGCCAATAATTTCCGTCACTTCTGGTAATTCCGTAGTTATAATTTAGTGCCCCCTCGATAATCTCTAACCAGTAACCCGTGATGGGGAGGCCTACTTGCCAACCGTCCGGACAAGGATCCCAGATGCTTTTCTTAATGGCATTATCCGATGGGATGAACCAACGGACGGTATTTTGAACATCATTCTGGTTATCCATCCAGTCATAGGGATGTTGGGGTGCGAGAATAAACGTAGTAGGTTCTTCGATACTCCTTCGTAAATTGTAATAAGGGGCGGCATTTACCGGGTTATGCGTGAAGGACCGGAAAGGCTGCCGGAGTACCGGTAGATTGGTCATATTGGAAACTACATCCAGAGTCTCTTTATTTATGGCTCCGTCCGCGGCAATGTAATCGCTGTACGGGAAAGGATCTTTTCGCCCCGCCTGATAATACATGCCTCCGACCCGATTCCTATTCGTTGTGGGAGTTGGCAAATAACCCAACGCGCCGAGGTTCCGATCCATCGCAATGAAATCCCGACCACCATACTGATTTTGAAACAGACCGGTCCCGGCCGTCCCGGCCGGATTGCCGTTGGTTCCGGGAACGTAGTTGGTGACCCAGATATGCCAGCTCCAGATAACGGTTCCTCCTACCTCCACAGATATAAGTGCATTGCCTGTACCCACATTGCCGATCTGTACTTCTATTTCGGCTTTCATCGGGTCAGGAATCGGGTCCAGGGTGGGAGTCAGCTGAATCGAAGTGATCAGACCGTTTACGGTCGACCACATAATATGCGGCTCCATCCCCCTCATATCAGGAATCGGGCCCCCGCCTAACCATTCATGCCGGTAATTTCTCAACGCCTGCTTTACAGGTATACGCACCGTACTTCCCGGGGTTGTCATATGGCAGTTGGACCACATGTAATACGCGAGGATATAAACTGTCGTGTCCGGCAGGTCGCTGCCTGGGAAGGTGAGATTTATTCCGATCCTCGATTCGTCTTTGGCTTTATTCGGGTTACGTAGTCGGAACCAATACTCCCGGTTTTCGGTCTGTCCATTCGGCACATTAACATTGGCGTCCTCCATCTCATTGCTATACTCGGCATCATTCGGATCGGATATACCCGTCACACGATAAGACGTCGTGGAATAAAAGCGGTGTCCGTGTTCAAAGCCCATCCGGTAGCCCAGTGAATCTATTTCTGTGGCTATCATATCGAGATGGTGGCGTAAGTCGATGCTGGTGGATGCCGTTACTCCGTGGTCGGTAACGGTAAATGTATACTGGTTGCCGTAAGTACGCAGGCTGTTGTTATTGTCGTAGTAATCGCGGCCTTCAAATAG
>Ga0192241_10743_pt1 | contig 12551 bp, 8 predicted proteins | sample Koala_Koa27_I3_FD_131239 | JGI IMG/M metagenome (GOLD analysis project Ga0192241, IMG submission 131239) | Enriched cells from koala feces incubated with labeled cellulose particles, San Francisco Zoo, California, United States - Koala_Koa2-7_I3 ... | reverse complement strand
GCGCAGGAGGTGGCGGTCGATATGCTTGCGGAAAAGGTCGGCATGGACCCGCTGGAGTTCCGTTACCTCAACGGTCATGCGCCGGACGTTTATCCTCTGCCCAAAATGGGCGAAATCCTGCGCCCCCGCTATCATGAGGCCCTGAAACGGGCGAAAGAGGAGTCTACCGAGACCATGCGGAAGGGTGTCGGTGTCGCATTTGGCGTATACAACTCAAATGTGGACGGAGGCGACACCGCCAACTGTGACATCGAGCTGATGCCGGATGGCGGCGTGATGGTCTACAATACCTGGGAGGATCACGGACAGGGCGCCGATATCGGCACGCTGGGGACCGCGCATCGGGCGCTCGCGCCGCTCGGCCTGCAGCCTAACCGTATCCGCCTCTTCCTTAATGACACCTATCGCTGCCCGAACAGCGGGCCGGCGGCGGCCAGCCGATGCCAGGTGATGGTCGGACAGGCCATTATTGACGGCTGTAATAAACTTATGGATGCGATGCGCAGGCCGGACGGGACCTTTCGGACATACGATGAAATGGTCGAAGAAGGTTTCCCAGTTATCTACCATGGGACATATGAGTGCGTGACGCGTAACGCGGACGGAGAGATCGTGCCGGTTAAGGGAATCGACGAAAATGGGCAGGGCATGCCATATGCCTGCTATATGTACGGGCTCTTCATGGCAGAGGTCGACGTTGACGTGACGACGGGAAAGACCTGGGTGTCGAAGATGACGCTGATTGACGATGTAGGCGTCATCAACAACTACGGCGTGGTCGACGGCCAGATGTACGGCGGTTTGGCGCAGGGTATCGGCCTGGCGCTCTACGAGGATTTTGAAGATCCGGCGCGCTATAACAATCTCGTGACGTGCGGATTCCCCTACATCAAGAGCATAACGGATGATATGGAGCTGATCCACATGGAAACGCCGCGCGAATTCGGTCCCTGGGGAGCGTCGGGAGCGGGAGAACTGCCGCTTACCGCGCCGCATCCGGCCATCATCAACGCCATCTATAACGCGGTCGGCGTGCGCGTAAAGCGTCTGCCGGCCAAGCCTGAAAAAATCAAGGCGCTGCTGAGGGAAAAACAACAATAGTGCGGACATAAATATAGAAAATTTTTCAACATATGCGAACCGGGGTGGTTATACTACACAGTAGTATGCCGCCCTTTTTTTCGAAAGGTTCTTAGAAGAGGGGATGCCGATACCGCGCGCGAGAAAGGAGGCCGCGCGATAGATGGAGATGTGCTTGGACTGGATCGTCAAGTTGCCATCTTCATCCCAGTAACCGAAGCCAACATCGTTTTCCAGCGTCAGATGCGGCTGCCTTTGAAGATAAAAGACATCTTCCACCACATGCGGCAGAGAATCAAGGACTTCAGCGGCATCCTTTCCCTTGCGGACCCGCCGCTCAAGGTAGACATTGGAGACACCTTCGTGAATTGACGGAGCATCCGGGGCAAGCGCATCCTCCACATCCATCAGCGCGGGCAGCTCTTTCAGTTCGACACGAACCTTCATGGCCGCCGCCTCCGCCTGCTCATAGGTCTCCGCGCAGACGACCGCGGTGACGTCGCCCCACATGAATATCTTTTTATCACAGAGTATAGGGCGCTCCCAGCCATTGCCGGATAACACGCTTGGATGCTGCGCGCCGAAGAGTTTATTCGTGCCGCCGAAGGCGTAAATGTCATCCGCCGTGACGACCTTGACCACGCCCGGCATCCGCTCGGCCTCTTTGATGTCGAGGCTCAGGATCTCCGCGTGATTTACATCCACATGGACCAGCGCGGCATAAAGCGTGTTCGGCGGCAGCATCATACCGGCATCATCTCCAAAATCCCAGGTCCCGGTCACTTTGAACTTATCGCTCGGCCTCGGGTAGTTCGTGCCCCAGATAAGCTCGCCGGGCTTCAAAGCGCGTCCGAAATCTTCCATCTCTTTTTCGCCGCGCAGGACCGCCGCGGCGTCCATCACCGCATTCACAATCTGTTTGTAGCCGGTACAGCGGCAGGCACACCAGTGCTTCTGCAGCCAATTACGCACATCCTCCCGCGTCGGATTGAGGTTGGTATCAAGAAGCCCTTTCGCCGCCATGACGAATCCCGGCGTACAAAAACCGCACTGGATCGCGTTGTTCGCAATAAACGCCCACTGGATGGCGTGCAGATGATCGGGCGTTCCCAAACCTTCCACCGTCAGGATATCAGCGTGCTCAGGGATTGATTTCATCCTCACTATACAGGCGCGCATGACCTTCCCGTTTACGATCACATTACAGACGCCGCACTGTCCGCATTCACATCCACGCTTGGTGCCGGTAAGTTTCAAGTGATTTCGTATGACGGTCAGTAAGGTATCCTCCGCCTTGCAAACAACACGCGTCTGATTACCATTAATGTTAAGCAGATAGGATTTTAGAACAACTTTATTTCCAACTGATGAATCCAACGGCTTCTCCTCGCTTTCTCTCTCATGTAATACGGCTTCATATGCCGAAATTTTTTATGCACCATGCGCCATATTTTTATTGGCGTGAAGTTTTAAAGTCAACGAATCAGGATCGGAGACAATAACGTACCCATTGCGGACACTGCGCAAGTTCAGGACAGATAAGCGGGGAGCTCTCTGCACACCGGATAAACGTCTCCCTGCCATCGGCGCGACATCCTCCGAGAATTCCGCACCAGTAAGCGGTGTCATGGTAATCTGTGTTGCCCTCACGCTGAGGGAAAACGCCTTATGTTTATAACAACCGCTCACATGGGACATGTGGGGGCAAAAATAGCGGGTCGGTCAATCGCAGAGTTAATATCTCTTTACGCAGCATTTAGCGGAAAACCATTTCATTTCAAACACACGGGAAGTTTTCATGGCGATATAAAAGCTCTTTATTCGCCATATTTCTCATGCCCTCTTAAATCTGCCCTTTCTTCAGCTGATTCCGCACAGAGAGCGCGAAGGTCATGATGGCAATGAACAGGAAGGTCAAACTGATCGGCCGCGTGAAAAAGATGAGCGGGTCGTTATTTGAAATGATGAGTGAACGGCGCAGGTTTTGCTCGATCATCGGTCCCAGGATCATGCCCAGAACAAACGGGCTGCCCTGATATCCGTACCTTGTCAGAATAAACCCGGCGATACCAAAGAAAAACGCCACAAACACGTCGAATATCGAATTCTGGATCGCGTACGAACCGACACAGCACAGCAAAAAGATACAGGGAAGCAGATATTTTTTTGGCAAACGGTCAATTTTGACAAAAAGATTGGCCAGCCCCAGCCCCACCAAGAGCGTCACTATCGAAGCCACAAAAAATCCCGCGAACAGCGTATTGACCAACCGGGAGCTTTCAACAAAAAGATTCGGCCCCGGCTGCAGCCCCCAGATGATGAGCGCGCCCAGGATAATCGCGGTGACGGCGTCCCCCGGAATACCCAGCGTCAGCATCGGGATAAAGGCGCCGCCGCAGACTCCGTTTGCTCCGGCCTGAGGCGCCGCGACGCCGTTGATGTCACCTTTTCCGAATTCATCCGGATTTTTAGCCCACCGCTTGGCCTCTCCATAAGAGACGAAGGAGGCTATATCCGCGCCGGTCCCGGGGAGAGAGCCGATAAACGTCCCAATCAGACTGGAGCGAAAAATCGTGACGATTGAGTATTTGATATCCTCCTTGGTTGGAAGGATGCGCGATATCCTGCTGCTGCCGCCATCTTTATGCGTCAGTGCGGCAGGATTTTCGATTATCGCCCCTGCGTTGCGGAAGACCTCGGAGATGGCGAAGAGCCCGATAAGGGCCGGTACATATGATATACCCGTCATGAGAATCAGAGTATCTCCCGTATAACGGGAAATTCCATTGATCGGGTCCATTCCGATCGTCGCCGTCAGCACGCCGAGCAGCGCGGAGATAACGCCTTTTAGGAGCGAATCGGAGCAGAGCACGGCGACGACGGAGAGCCCGAATACGCTGATCGCGAAATATTCCGGAGCGCTGAATTTCAACGCAAACTTCGCAATTATGGGCGACAGCGTAACAAGAAAAAGCCAGCTCACCATCAATCCACAGAACGCGGATATCTGCGCCATGCCGATCGCCCGCCCCGCCATACCCTTTTTCGTCAGAGAATATCCATCAAAACAGAGCGCCGCGGAGGCGGGAGTTCCCGGCGTATTCCAGAGAATAGCGCTGACGGAACCACCCTGTACCGCTGAGATAAAGACGGCGGCCAATATGAGCAGCCCCTGCTCCGCGGAAAGGGAAAAGGAGAGCGGGACTAGGATCGCTACCGCCATCGTCGCGGTCAGCCCGGGCAGAAAACCGACAATATATCCGCCCACCACGGAGACGACTGTCAGGAGAATCATGTCAAACGTGAAAAAACTCTGAAAACCTTCTAGCAGACCGCTGAACATCGTAATACCTCCATCCCTGAAATTTAAAAAAGCCCCTGCGGCAGCTGAACCTTAAGAGCCATGTAAAACAAACAGTAAACTGTCAGCGTAATACCGCCGCTCAGTAAAAGTCCCTTAGGCCAGGGTATCCGAATCAGTGTGCAAAAGAAGAAAATTACAATAAGCCCCGTCGCGATAAACCCTATCGCCCAAAGTAAAACAGGGACGAGACAAGAGAGGGCAAAGAGCAGGAGCAGCCGAAAGGGAAGTTTTTCTTTCTGAGAAGACTCCGCCGGCTTTTTTCTCCGCAGGGCAATCAGCTCCAGGAGGCTGCTTGCCAAAAGGAGCAGCGCACACAGGTTGGGGAAGAAGCTTGGCCCGTAACGTCCGGCATTTGGCGCCGCAGCCTGGACTTGGATACCTCCGTACAGAAAAGAAAGCGCGACTAATATAAACGCAATTGGAATAAAGGTCTCTTTGTTTTTCAAAACAATTCACCTCCAAGTGTGTGTGTTCTTAAAAAGCCCTTCTCCTCGGAGAAGAGAAGGGCCAATAATGTTCAAGGGATTTGTATCAGTGAAAGGTTACTGTATGGCTTTTTTAAATACCGGGTCCATTTCGTTGAGCCATTTTGTGAATTCCGCGCCTTTGCGGTTGTTGTACTCGAACCCCCGGTCTTTGAGGAATGCCTGCGTCTCCTGCGAGGTGATCGCCTGCTGGAAGACCGCGGTCACATCGTCAACGATATTCTTCGGCGTCCCCTTGGGAAGGCCGATGCCCCACCACGCTCCGATCACCGCGGGACATCCCTGTTCGGTAAATGTCGGCGCCTCGGGGCAGGCTGCCTGGCGCTCCGCGCTGGTCACCCCGAGGATACGCATACGCCCATCCTGCACAAAGGGAAGTATCTCGGAGAAACCGCACGCCACCGCGGCGACGTGATCGCCAAGAGCCGCGGTAATCGCCGCCGCACCGCCGTCATAGGGGACGGGCGTGACATTGACATTGGAACCTTTTTCGATAAGACGCAGCGCAAGATTCCAGATGGAGCCCTCCGCCAGTGCGCCGACTTTGACTTTATCAGGATCTTTCTTAACGGCATTTAAGAAATCCTCGTATGTTTTCAAGGGAGAATCAGACTTCACCGCCAGAACAGCCGGAGCGGTCGCGATAAGCGCCACATGCTCGAAATCGCGGAATGAATACTTCGCCGTTCCCGCCAGATGCATCGTCGAGGCCTCCGTCGTGATGACCGTAACGTTATATCCGTCTTTGCGGGCCGTTGAGCCGTATGTCTGCCCAATCGCGCCGCCGCCACCGGTACGGTTCATTACAATGGCTGATTTTCCCGTATTTTTCTGAATCTGAGAGGAGAGCAGACGTGCGATCGTATCCGTAGCCCCGCCGGGAGTGGCTCCTACGATCAATGTTATGTCACGTGTCGGATAGGCGGCAAAAGCGGTGCCAAAACAGGCGGCAAAGAAACAAACTGCTAATACGAGAACCAAAGATTTCTTCACAAAAATCACCTCCGTGGAGATTAATATGAGCGGTCAGCTCATATGTTCATAAAACGACAATTTCAAATGCTCCTCGACTTTCTCCCTTACTCTTTCAACTTCCCCCTTAGCCATCAGATCCAGTATCTCCCTGTGCCCCTCCAAACTCTTGGAAAACGGCTTGCTCTCCTCCCGCCAGATCCGTTCCGAATCCCAGTGCTCGAAACCGATAGACTCGATGATGTCCTTCAAAATACCGGAGAGGACGCTATTCTTGGAGGCCTTTCCCAAATAAAGATGAAACTGAAGATCCGCTTCATGGTACCGTTCAACGTCCTTCGTACGGACGGCCTCTTCCATCTCCTGATAAAGCCCTTCCAGCTTTTTTATATCGTTATTGTCCAGTTTGTAGGCTGCATATTCCGCGATCACCGGCTCGATCAGAAGCCTGGCAAAGAAGGCTTCGATCGATCCCTCCACCTTGCCAAGTTCTTCAAGATACGACCACAGTACAGTCTTCGTCGATGCGATTGGAACGCTGGCGTCTCCCGCGTTTTGCACAAATGTTCCCTGCCCGGGACGTCTTTTGACGATACCCATATTGACCAAGACAGACATTGACTCGCGTATGACCGAGCGGCTGACGCCGAATGTTTGAGCTAAGGTCTGCTCGTTGGGCAGCTTATCATTTTCCCGCAGCGAGCCGCTTTCAATAGCCTCCAATATTTGTTTGATCACATTATGTGTCTTTTTTCCACTGTCAAGTTTTTCGAACATATTTCTATCCCCTTTCTGACAACTATATCCTATGTCAGACATATGAGTTTAGTCAACTTACGCCGTCCCGGGCCGGACGGCAAAGTAACGACAGCGGAAAGCACATAATATCTGTCCCGAAAGAACGACGGGAAAAATTACCGGGGACAATTAGGGAGTACCTTTATTAAACATGTCATTGTGCATTTACGGGAGCAACACTAACTTATATATCCATATACCCGGCATGGGAATCATGCCTGTCATGGCCCATTTATGGGATCAGCCCAAAACCTCCGGATTTACAAGCGCGCCGGGACGTTTCCCGGCAAGCGCGGCGATACAGTTTTCCGCCGCGAGCCTGGCCATGCCCTCGCGGCTGTCAGGCGAAGCGCTTGCGATATGGGGCGCCATCACAACGTTTTCCATCTCTAAAAGTTCGGGCGAGACGACCGGTTCGTTCTCATACACGTCAAGTCCGGCCCCCCAGATCTGTCCCGTTTTCAGCGCCGCCACCAGCGCCTTTTCATCGACGACGGGCCCGCGGGCGCAGTTTACCAAAATAGCCGTCGGCTTCATAATCTCAAACGCGCGTGCGTCAATCAAATGATGCGTGGCGGGAATGTAAGGCACATGAAGCGATACAAAGTCCGACTCTCTTAAGAGTTCTTCTTTGCTGACAAGATTCGCCCCCAGCTTTTCCAAAGTTTCGCTGCGTGCGACGTCGTGGTAGAGTATCTTCATGTCGAACCCTCTGCTCTTCAGGGCGAAGCTTGTACCAATCCGCCCCGTGCCGATAACGCCCAGCGTCCGGCCTGTGATATCCCGTCCCCAGAAATCGCAGGGAGAAAGATTCCACGGTTTGCCGCTGCGGATGAACCGGTCTCCTTCGCCGACCCTTCTCGCTGCGGCGAGCATCAGACACCAGGCAAAGGTCGCGGTGGCGTCGGTGAGGACATCGGGAGTATTAGTCACCATGATCTTTCGTTCCGTCGCAGCCTCGACATCGATGTTATTGTACCCGACGCCATAATTGACGATAGCCTTAAGGCAAGGCCCGGCACTCTCAATAACGTCACGGGGGACCGCGATTGACGCGCTCACGACGACCGCGTCCACGGTACGCATTTTTTCGCCGAGAAGCTCTTTTGAAATCGGCCCTTTGCGGTCATAAACTTCGACTTCGTACTCTCGTTCGAGCATCTCGGCAAGTATCTTCGGCAACGTCAGCGCTACATAAACTTTTTTCCTGTTTGCCACTTTCTGAAACCTCCCTGCTGTTTTTATTTTTGCCGTTCTTAACCTTTGATCCAAGCTTTTCTCAATACCGCGGCTTTTAATGCAGCTTTTTGCAGTCTATGCCGCGGCTGTGAAAAATAGACAGCGCCGCGGCGACCTCTTCATCCGCGGGCACGGGGACCCCTTTCATCGCATATTCACGGCCAAGTGCGTCATATTTCTTTTCTCCATAGCGGTGATAGGACATAAGCTCGACCGGCGTCTTCGGTATGTTCTCCGCAATCCAGTCCGCGATCGCCGCCGCATCTTCATGCGCGGCGTTAAAGCCGGGGATGAGGGGAAAGCGAATGACGACCCGATCCCGTTTTTCAGCCAGCCTGCGCAGGTTGGACAGAATGCCCGCCGCCTCACAGCCGGTACCCGCCATCTGTTTTTTATCGTCAACATGTTTCACATCAAAATAAATCGTATCTGCAAAATCTAAAACATCTGAAAAATTTTCCCATGGCACGGCGCCGCAGGTCTCAATCGCGGTATCGAGCCCCTCGTTTTTACAGGCTTCAAGCAGCGACCGGGCAAAGGTCCCATCAAGAAGCGGCTCCCCTCCGCTCAAAGTGACGCCGCCGCCTGAACTTCGGTAAAAGGACGTGTCTTTAAGGGCGGTTTCGAGAAGCATATCCACGGTATATTCCTTCCCGTAACGTACCAGCGCCCCGGAGGGGCACGCCTCCGTACAGGTCATGCACCGCGTGCATTTCGACCGGTCAATCTTTCCTGAGACAACGGCGGCGGCAGGACAGCTCACATTACACCTTCCGCAGCCGATACAATTTCTCTCCTCAAAGGCGACCTCGTACGCCGGAGATTGGGATTCCGGATTCGCACACCATTGGCAGGAGAGCGGGCAGCCTTTGAAAAAAAAGACCGTTCTGATGCCGGGGCCGTCAAAGAGTGAGTATCGCTGGATGTTAAAGAGCACCGCCGTTTTCAACGTCTGTCAGCCCGTCCCTACAGCTCCGAGAACTCAGTCCGCTTTATAATATCTTCCTGCACCTCTTTGTGAAGATTCGCAAAGTAGGCGCTGTATCCCGCCACACGAACAAGAAGATCTTTATATTCGGCCGGTTTTTCCTGCGCGGCCCGCAGCGTATCCGCCGTGACACAGTTAGCCTGGACGTGCCAGACCTTGTCGTTGAAGGCGCCGCGGATGAGATCCGCGAATTTGCGCAGACCGGCTTCGTCCTTAACACAGCTCGGATTGATCTTGATGTTAAGCAGCGTGCCGTTTTTCAGCTTTACGAGATCCATCTTTCCGACGGACCTCAAAGCCGCGGTCGGACCGTTCACATCCATTCCCGGCATCGGCGATACGCTGTCGGCATAGGCTACGCCGCTTTTACGCCCGGAGGGAAGGGCTCCAGCCACCAAACCAAAGGCGATCCCTGAAGTGACCGGTATGATCCCGCCGTCCGCCTGCCCGCCGAAAATATTGCGGTAGCGCATGACGGCGTCGTTTCCCGTCTGGGCGACGTCGCGAACCATGTAGTCGACTTCGTCAATATCGTTTCCGTACTTGTCCACTTTGTTTAAAAGATACTGCCGTATATCCTCGTGTCCCTCAAAATTTTTGCGCAGGATTTTGATTAATTCCGTGAGCGATATCTCTTTTTTCTCATAGACGACCTTCTTGATCGCGTACAAAGAGTCCCCGGTGTCGGTACAGCCGAAAAGGTTGACTGCGGGGCCGAAATTATAACGCGCGCCGCCCTGCTGAAGCGAGCGTCCGCGCCCCAGACAATCCGGTGTAATGACGGAGAGGAACGGGGTGGAAATAAGGTCGACATAGGCGCGCTCAGCATAGGCGTCGATAATGAAAAGGTGATTTACCATGTTGTCAAGCTGGATCTTAAATGCGTTCCAGAGTTTGTCAAAGGTATCGAAGGTTGCGGGATCACCGGTCTCAACGCCGATTTTTTTACCCGTTAAAAGGAAAACGCCGTTGTTAAGCGCCAGCTCAAGCGCGATAGGCACATTAACGTGACCCCCCGTGAGATGAATGCCCTCGCCGTAAGCGCGCGGTTCCACGCAGCCCATGATCGAAAAATTCCTCGCCTCCTCAATGGAAAGGCCGCGCGAGGTCATGGAGAGGGTGATGAGTTCGTCATTGTAATATTTCGGATGTCCGGTTCCCTGACGGGAGAGGCGGCAGGCGGCCAGTAAAAGCTTTTCTGGCGTATGCTCATGTACCCTGATGGAGATATCCGGCTGTACGATCGCAAGGTCCGACATCGCCTCTATGCAGAGATAGGAGAGATCGTTGGTAGCGTCGGTGCCATCCGGCTTCACTCCGCCGACGTTAAGATTCTGCCACTGAGGGACGCCGGCGTAATGACGTGACGTCGGGGTGCTCACCAGCAGCATCAGCTCTGAAAATTTAAGATAAAGGAGCTCCAGCAGCTCCAGAGCACGTTCCTTTTTTGTTTCGCCAAGTGAGGCATCGTTCTCATAATAGGGCCGCATATACTGGTCAAATCTGCCGGGAGAGAGCGAATGCCCGCTCAAATCTATCCGAACCGCCATATGCGTAAACCAGAAAGACTGCAGTGCCTCATGAAAACTATCCGATGGTTCCGCCGGCACCTTCCTGCAGATGCGGGCTATCTCAAGCAGCTCCGCACGCCGCCCCGGCCTCTCTTCCTCGGCGGCGAGGGCGAGGGCAAGATCGGCATAACGTTCCGCAAGGCGCATAAACGCCTTCAATACGGTCTCCGCGGCCTCATAAAAAACAATCTTGTCGATATTTTCCGTATCCGTAGGATCCAGCTTCGACCGCGCTTCTACCGCCTCCGCAAGCAGAGCCTTCGCGCCCTTTTCCAGCATGACTTTATAATTTGGCACCGTCGTACCGATACCCTTCTCCAATAGTGAGAAGTTATCGACCAAACAGCTCGGCTTGCGCGGATATTCATCAGGGTTCATATAGAGGAAATTTTTCGTATCGTCTCCAAGCTGCTGGAAAATCCTCTCGTTGATCGTACGGCCCTGCCAAAAGGGAATGATCGTTTCCTCGAGCTCCCGCCTGTCTTCAGGCGTAAGCGCCAGCGGGTCCCATTCCCGCGTGCCCAGCCCCTCAAGTTCGTCGGCAAGCCATCCCGACTGGATCTCGGGAAAGACCTGAGCGGCGCGTCTCTCCACCGTCGGCGCCCCAACGATCAGTTCGTCTTCATGGATAGCGATTGGCATTGTCTCAAAAAGTTCCTTTAGAGCCAACGCGTTTCTTGTAATAAGAGGAAGCGCACGCCATTCACGGTGTACCTTTGTATAAACGCGCGCCCTGACGATATCGACGCTTGGAATAGATTCCTGTAACTGCTGCCTGATCTTCGATACTCGCTCGTTCAAAAGGGCTCACATCCTTCAAGTATGCTTTTTTATTCGTGGCATAAAACTTTATCCTTTAATTTGACTTAATCATATGTCAGACATATGATTAAGTCAATAGGAGGATTCCGGAAATTTTCAATATTGCGAATTAGCTGTGCTGTATTGAGAGCAAAATTCTATCGTAAAAACACAAAAATACTATAAAAATTACCTAAAAGAAACCTCGGAACTTTAGAATAATTGGGCGTTTGTTGAATATCCATTGATTCGTAAAATTTTTATGTCATACATAATATGTTCGCTTTATCCATCGGGCAAGTCATAGGACTGTCCGAGCTTTACAAGAACCGATCCAAGCAGCTCCTAACAGGCATGAGCCGCCCGCACCGCATTTATGGGCAAAGGATACATGACATTTACAATTTATTTTGTGTATGGTGATGTCTTTTTGTCTGTGTTGGGCTCTGCACTGTATGTTGTTTAAGACTATTAACGGGCCTTATTAATCCGGCGACAGAGGAGATTCTTGCACGTAGCTAGAAGCTGAATGAACTCCCGGCATATCAATAGCCGTAAGTTTTCGGATCACAAAAAAGCGTGGCAGAGAAACCGCCGCGCTTTTATTATTTCCTGACAATCCAGTCATACATGGGACCCTGACGCATTTATTCACACGGTAAGACCGCAGAGATATTTCTTTATCAGGCTCATGCTCTGTGAATCAATCTCAACCTTTCCCCTGCTGATACACCATTCGACCTCACATCCTCTGGCTATTATAGTCAGGTCGCGAACCATCTGTTCCGTGTCAACCTCTTCGGGAATCTCTCCCCGTTTTTTCCCCTCCGCTATCATTTCCCTCAATATCGAAAAAAATTCTCTCCCGGAATCAAGCATAGAATCGCTGACAGAGCTGTCCTTAAGAATATACTGATAAAAGACGGAGAGAAAATCCCTGCCTATGTCGGCGATAAGCTCCACAGTGTTGCGCATAAATAGCTTGATCTTTTCAATAGAGCATTTACCGGCGCATTCCGGACCGCATATAATGTCACGGTAATATTCCCTGTACTGCTCGTCAAGTGTTCTATATGTGACGACCATAACACCCTGTTTATTTTTGAAATGATGATAAAAGGCTCCTACGGAGGTTCCTGAAGCGGCGACGATATCATTGACCGTAACCTCCTCAAAGCTCTTCTCCGTAAAGAGTTTCGCGGCCGTTTCGTAAATATGCCTGCGCGTCTGCTCCGCCTGGGTTTTTCTTTTAT
>Ga0192241_10742_pt1 | contig 12569 bp, 17 predicted proteins | sample Koala_Koa27_I3_FD_131239 | JGI IMG/M metagenome (GOLD analysis project Ga0192241, IMG submission 131239) | Enriched cells from koala feces incubated with labeled cellulose particles, San Francisco Zoo, California, United States - Koala_Koa2-7_I3 ... | reverse complement strand
GGTTCTCGCGCGCCTCGTGCAGCTTTTCCCTAAGGCTCCCGGCACTCTTCGCCTGCTCCTCGTAGAGGGCGCGCCACTGCTCCGATGCAGTCTTATCGTTTTCCAGCTCTTTCGCCTTCTTGTTTTGCTTATACTGCATAAAGCCGGCAATGCCGCCCCCACTCAGAAGGGTGGTAATAAGTGTTGTAAGGAGGGTTGTGACGTCCATAAAAAACTTTTTTAATTTCCCAAACAAATATACGACTTTTTTTTCGAAAAAACAACTATTTAACATTTTTTCGCTGTGCCGGTAGCATCGACCACAGATCAAAGGCATAGCGGAGGGCGTCCGAGCAGTGGTTCCAATCGTCGACAGGTTGCAGCGTGTCATTTTTCTGAATGAAGCGATAATTTTCCATTTCCTCCAGAAAATGGCGCGAGGAGGCTGTAATGCGAAGCTCGTAGGGTTGTAGGTTCCGGATACCGGTCAGGATAGAGCCGGCGCCTTTCCGGGCGGGTGAAAAATGAAACCGGAGCCCGGTGCGCGCGAAGAGACTGCGGACCCTGCCGGCGCCCTCGGTTGCGGTATCGTAGACCAGGTATTGACGGCGAAAGGGAATCGAGGCGAGGCAGGCTGCCATTTCCGCGTCGCCCCCCTCTCTACTGTAATAATACTCGTGGCAATAGATGGCATCATCGGTAAACCGAAAGCCGCATATTACGTCGGGGTCGGCGGTGGCGTGGAGCGCGCCCCAGTCACAGGCGAGAACTTCCATTAAGGGCGAAGTATGATACTCCTCATCCGGTACGGCTTTGTGACGCGGGAAACAGAGTCCCGAGAGGGTGGAATCGACGCCCCGGCACTCGACTTCATACAGATAGCGCTCCATCGTTCCGGGGGCGGCGTCCTTACCAGCCGCGGCGGTGCGGTCGAGCTCGCGGCGGACGAAATCCGACAGGAAAGGGTTATCGTGGTAGGTCGTAATCAGCTTGTTGTCCGCCGTCTCGTAGAGGTCGTTGACCCAAAACCGGGTATAAGGGTTGTAGTCGAAAAAGACCTGGCAACCCGGTCCGGCAGCTTTTAATGCTTCCCTGACCACGCGGGCGTCGTACTGGATGCACTCGTTGAAAAATATATAATGAAAGTTCGAAGCATAGCCGCGGACGTCACGCCCGGCATAAACAAAAGCAAAGTCCGAGCCGGTCTCGAAGAGCACCCGCGTGCCTCCGGAGAAATGGATGCGCATCCGGCGGCTATCGCCGCCCGCACTGCGGTTGATCATGATCAGGTCCTGGAATATGGATTCCTTCAGGCGGGCATAGGTATCGGTTACGATCAGCGTACGCGTGGCGGGGTGGATCAGGGACTGCATGTAAAGAAACTGCAGAATACTGACCGTCTTGCCACTTCGCCGACCCCCCTGAAAGAGGATAAAAGGGGTGCCGTTTTTCTGATGGTTGGTTATAAAATCATGGTGTAATTTCAGCAGTTCCATCGCTTTCGGTGTCCTCTTTTTTTCTTGTTCCCTTTTCCAGCCCTGCCACTTTTTCAGCGGTGTTGTCGATGACTTTCACCGTAAAGGCGCGGCGATTTGACTCCTCAAAATCAAGCGTTCGCGCGTTACTCCGCGTCCATTCCTCGGGCGACATGTTGCAAAGGACGAAAATCGCGGCTGCCACATTGGCGGGAATATGCCGGCGGGTGATATGCTGCTCTTTGATGTTTCCCTCTACGAGTACGGTCCGGGTTTCCTCCACGTCGTAGCCACAGAGTTGTTTAAACAGTCCGCGTTTCGCCTCCTTGACAAAGGCAAGCCGGCGCCGTTCGCGCCCGCGACTCTGCGCCTCCCGCATGGCGGGATACCTATTCCGCCACGTCTGGAGCGTAGCGGGAGCGGCGCCCAAAAGCCCTGCGATTTCTTCCTCCGAGTACTGCTGCCGGGCGTCGGCTAAGTACTCCTCGTACCGGAGGGGTGTAGTCAGCGGATCATATATGATATTAGAGGGTAGTTTTTTCATTTGATTAATTCTTTAAATTCTTCTATCGTCCAAATCATCCGGGCGGTAAACTGCTCGCGGTTTAACTGTTCCAGCCAATGCAATTGAAAAACAGAAAGCCGCCCGCTGCCGGGGGTTTTAAACTCCACAAAAACAGCCCGACCACCTTTTAAAAACAGACGATCCGGGATGCCGGTATGCCCGGTATTTTCCAGTTTAATGGAAAGCCAGTCCCTTTCGCGGGCGTACCGGGTGCAGGCGGCTTCCAGTTCTTTCTCTTTTTGGTTCATTTAAAAAAATGACAATTGTGTTCCAAACTTTTGAATTATTTTCTGATAAATATCATCTATCATTGTTTTTATCTCATACGTATACGTCCGCGGGTCCCATCTCTCCATCATGCAAACCATCATATCGCAGGTTATTTCGGCTACTATTTTTTCCTTAAACTTTTCCCGGGCAAGCTGATTTAAAGCCCGGCGCTCAAAAACCGTCATATCCTGCACTTCTTTTTTTCTATGCTTTTCCTTAAAAGCCTCGTAAGCTGTCCAGCCTTTGTTTTCAGACCACAACCAGAAACCGGAAGGATGTTTTTTAACGAGCGCCCAGCGATGGGCGGGGTTAATCCTTCCACGACCCCCGGGACCGTCAAAGAGATATCGGGGGACGCCGTTACTATACAGGGTATGCCGACCGGAAGGACTGGCTGCCGTGCGGCAGGGCGTAAAGCCTTCCGGCGGCGTGTCATGTACTTCGTATGTAATTCCGTTTAATGTAACTGTTTCCATTTTCTGCTGTTTTCATAGATCTCAAACACCCGGCGTTGATACAGGTTCACCTCGCCGTAGTTCTTGTCGAACGTTTTATCGACCTTGTATCCGTGTTCATGACTAAGAGCCTTAAGGACGCCCCAGCGATAGGCGCGCCAGTCGGTCGCGTGTTCTTTTGCCCAGCGTTTAATACTGTACCACTGGGTAGCTTCGTCGAGACGCTTTTGCTGCTGCTCGTTTTGTTCTACCACGGCGGCAAGCTGGCGAAGAGCATCGGCATAAGAGGTGGGGAGCCCGGCGCGTTCTTTCTTTTCCAGTTCCTCCCACCGGCGGTTAACCTTGATGCGAAGCTCGCGGCTGTAACCGGTCATCAGGTCAAAACACTGCATGCGGGTAAGGCGGTATTCACGCTGCTCACGGTTCCACGAGTCTTTGTAGGTGGTCGGCTGAATTTTCAGCAGACCAAGTTTTTCGTAACTTTCATTCAGTTCATCACAATCCCGGAGGACGTGGCGATGTTCTTTTTCAGTCAGGGAGGCAATCTCCCGGCTGGACATCGTTACAGGTGCTTCCTCCAAATTCCCTTCAAAAAGGGTCAACTCTTTTGTTTCCATAATAAAAAGACCCGGTAAAGTTTCGAAGACGTGACCTCCTGCGCTTTACCGGGATTATCTTAGTTGTTAAACTAATTCTTACAGGTTTGTAACCGGTCACGTCAATTACTATGGAACAAAGATACAAACAAAAAATCGAAACCACCAAATAAAAAGCCTCTTTTTTTTGAAAAAAATGAATCTCCTCAGATTTGAGGAGATTAACGAACGCCTCTTTTGACTCCTCAAAATTGAGGAGTCGAAGAAAACCCCAAAACGTGGCATGCGGGCAGGGGGGGGGTCATCACGCTGCCCGCGGTTCCATGGGTCTTTACAGGTGGTCGGCCCAATTTTGGGCCGACCTCGCGGACGCCTCTTTTCACTGCTCCATTTTGAGCAGTCGAAGAAAATAAAAAAGCCTCCTTTTTTCACAAAAAAGAGGCTTTAACCTATAAAAATAAAAAACATGAAAAAATAAACAAAATGATAAAAAATAAACTTTTTACAGGACAATCGTTGTCACCTGCAAATATACGAAGTTTTATTTAAACGACCAACTTTTTTGCCTTAAAAATTACCGGCGCGTTTCCTCTTTAAACTCATCCATCAGGCGGGATTTTTTCTGAAGCGCCTTAAGGGCATATTCCTCGACCGTCTCGCGGGCATAAAATACGTGCAGATCCACCGGCGCCCGTTGTCCGCGGCGGTGCAGGCGCGCCGAGGCTTGTTGCCATAGTTCGAGGTCGAACGTAAGGGAGGACCAGACGAGGAGCCGCGAACCGGATTCCTGTAGGTTCAGCCCGTGCCCACAACTGGCGGGGTGCGCCAGGAGGACATCGGCGGCGCGGCTGTTCCACCTCGTTAAAAAATCTTTTTCATCCGGGGTTACAACCGTCGCGCCCTCCTTTTCCAGCCGCGTTTTTAAATAGGCTGTTTCGGCGCGGAAGGCGTAGAACAGGAGCACCTGTTCACCCTCGCCGACCATGCTGGAAACCGCATCCGCCACCGCTTCCAGTTTGCCGGAGGCACCCGACCAGACGGGGGCGGAGGTCGCGGGATCATAGATAAACCCGCTGCAAAGGGTTTGTAGTTTCTGGAACGCGCCCTTGTCACTCAGGGCGATAATACGCTCTTCGTCCTCCACCCGGAGCAGGGTTTTTGCGTCCATATACCGGGCGCGCTCTTTTTCGGATAAGGTGTGTGGGTGGTAGAGGGTACGCATCGGCGGAAGGGTGGCATAATCCTCGGCGCGGAGGGTGAAAATTTGCCCCTTTACAGGCTCAAGGATCGAAGACAAGGTGTGGGGCGGTAGGATCCGCCACCGGTGAAAAGGAAGAGCGGAAAACGCGTTTAAATCCTCGAAGTAGGTGGCGCGCCAGCGAAAAAACTCAGGGATGTAGTATTTACCCCGGCGGTGGGTGTGTGGCGTCGCCCGGTAGATACCCAGCGCGGCGAGCTGCCCGAACAGGTCAATGGCACCATTGGGTAGGAGCGTACCCGTCAGCCCCCAGCGGATGGCGGTTTTAATCCCCAGTGCGTACAGGAAACGTTTCGAGGTCACATGCTTCAGCCGGGTTAACTCGTCGAATACGACCGCCTCGAAGTCCAGCGTCGGGGCTTCGGCAAGCTGCTCGTAGCTGCAGACGGTGCGGGCGGTCTTTCGCCTCCATAGGGAGACCCGCCTCGAGGGGGCACCCTGGATCACGGTCCACTCGTGGGGGTCGTTCCACTTCTTCGCTTCGGCGCTCCAGACCGTAAGCGCCACCCGTTTGGGGGCTACGATGAGCGCGCGGCGGACGCCGAGGCGGTTTAATGCTTCAATCACGGTTGCCGTCTTCCCTAATCCCATATCCATAGAAAGCACCGCGCGCGGGTGCTGGGTGAGAAAGGTTGCGGCTCTTTGCTGGTATTCTTCCAGTTTCATCGATTTATTCGTTTTTTGTCGGTACAAGGCTGAAAGCCTGCACCAGTGTTATAACATGCGGGTTTATCTTTTTCATCCGGTTAAAGGCGTGCAATGTCTCGGGGTTCTCTTTCCACAGGCGGTTGAGTGTATCCCTGTCCGGCATTTCCGTTTTAAGGCTGTTTTCCGGCGTTCGGGCGGCTTCTACCGGTGCGGGTGGTATAAGAATAGGGGCGGCAGGTTTTGAAGGCTCTGCGGGGTTTATTTTCGGTTTCGGGCGGGTTTTTTCTTTCTGCCGGATTCTGGGTGTTTCAAATAGACAGAGCTGCCCGTAGGTTGCCCCACCTTGTTTCTTGTTTCGTTTCATGGCTTGTTTCATTTGAATTGTTTTTTCACTGTTTTTGCTGTTTTTGCTGTTTTCACAATTTTTTTAGTTTTAAGCTATTTTGCTGATTCACAGCGTTTTGCAGTTTTACGGTAGTCGGTGTAAAAAAACGGGGTAAAAACGTTTTTACACCGTAACATACTGAGTCAGAGAGTGTTAGGGTCAAAACGTGGTGTAAAAAATAAAACCAACTTCTTTTCTAAAAATATATATTTTTTTTTTTTTCGTTTTTTTTTTATATATATAGAAGATATAATTATTTTTTTACACTTTTACACCGAGGGTTATATTCCTGATTTTCAAAAAGTTGCGATGTAAAAAACGTTTTTACACGTTTTTACACGTTTTACACCACCTCTTGGACTAAAAAGGACACTCCTCCTCTAACACATCGGGGACGTCCTCTCTTTCAGCCGGTTCGCTGTTTTCGCCCCGGATAGCAGCCAATAAGACGTCCGCTTTAAGAAAGAAATACCTTCCTTTGTTTTGCGCCAGACATCCCGGAGCGAAAAGGTTGAGTGCCGTGCATACGTTATTAAAATGTTGGTTTTTATCTACGCCTACCGGCGCCGGATAACACTTCTTAATCCAGTTCCCGATGTAGCCCCGGTGCCCCCGGCTCTTATACGCTTCCGAACACCACCTTTCGGAAGCCCCGCCCGTAATGACCTCTTCCATTTCTATGGAGGGGAGTTTAACTACCGCTTCCTGTTTCATACGGGAATAATAATCGTTCTGCCAGTCGTGCAGCCGGTCTTCGGGTACATACACCGACCGCACCCACGCCTGCAGCGCATTCCACAACTCTTTTTCATCCGTAAGGGTGGTTTTTATCGCATTATCCCAGCCCACGGCATATATGCGCCGGTCTTTTTCTTTGCCAAGGAAATCAGCCGCCATGTTATTCGTCGTTATAATGTAGTTCGGATAAAGAGGCACGGTATCTTTTTGGGTGATCCCTTTTCGTTCCAGATCAATCGTACTGTATTCCAGAAATCCCACAATGTGGCTGTAGTTTCGTTTAAAGTGCCTGCTTTCGATATCGTTCAAAACAATACTTCGGCGCTGGGTGGCTTTCGGACATTCAAATTGAAAGCCAATCCGAAACTCCCTATTCAGTCTATCCTCCCCCACAAGCGCCGCATCTTTTGCCTTGCAATATTCCTCGTACGTGATACCCTCCAGAATACTGCTCAGCATCTTGGCTGTAGTACTTTTCCCGGTTTCCACCTCAAACCCCCAGAAATTAAGAATAATCCGGCGGGCATTCTCCGGGGCGCCATACTTCACCTGCCGGATCCAGTATTCGATGATTTCTACTGCACCTCCCGGGGATTCGTCCCACCAATTCCAAAGTTCTGCCAGGCGCCGGTGGGCTTCCTCCAGTCTCCCGGGGTCTGTATCCCTGTTCAGGGCCTCATACCGCCGCCGCATCCACTCGGGCCGCCAGGCACTTGTAACCATCCGGTCTATAATCGTTTCTGTAGCACCCGCCAGGCTATCTCCCCGCCCACTCGTAGCCCAGGCGGTAACTAATTGTATCAGTTGCCAGCAGTCCTTATTGTATTCCCTTTCCCGGGCGGGAATGGAAATATTCCGAATGCGGTTCAAGGTTCCGAGAATGGCTGTTTTTAACTGTTCCGTCTGGTATTCGTTTTCCTCTGGCACCGGGATCGTCCGAAGGAAGTAATGGTAAGGCGAGCCGTTTCCCTCCTGACAAATGATCCTGAGAAAAACCATATCGCCGCGTTTTTCCTGCCGGCGGCGTTGCCTCTCCTCGTTAAGTGACTTTTCCAATTCTTTATAGTTGTAATGGGCACGAAACCAGTCGGTAACTTCTTTCATACTCCCGGCATTGTGAAACCGGTAGGCACGGACAAAATCAAAAACGTGCATGAGCCCCTGTCCCAGAACATCACTTGCGTGATGGCTTTTAAAAAAAAGTGCTTCCGATGCGTCTCCTTCATGCCACTCGGAAAGTGCCCCGTTTTTCAAGGTAAGAAGTACGCCTCCGCCGTTTCCCCGAGCCGCTACATAACCATAGCGACCCGATGCTTCTTTTTTCCAAACGTCGGAAAAATGGAACCCGATTACATCAGGCAGGGAAACCCACCGGCATATGAGTCCTATTTCCCCCGCGATATTCCTGGGGTCACTTATTTTGTAAGGCGCAGAACCCTCTACGAGAATAACTCTCTTTTCCTGCCCCGCCAGCTGATCCACATCTAAAAATTCACCCTCTTCGTCATAATACCGGTACAAGGAGCGCCGGTCGGTAAATACAGTAGGGGTGAACATGATATGTGACCAGTTCTTGCAACTTTGGTCCAGTCCCGGGATCCGTTTTTCGAACCACTTATATATCCCGGCGTATTCCTCCCGCCGGGTAATCTCCCGGGATAAGGGTAAAATGATCCGCCACCTCTCTCCGTGCAGTTCATCCTCCGGAAGATAAGACATGGTAGTATATGCCAGATATTGAACCCCTTCGAGTAGGCTCCAGGTAGCAGAAATTTCGTCACTGCTAATACCGTCAACATCCAGCATCAAACAGTTACGGGACATTACGCCATCATCGCTGCGTCTGCTGCCCTCCACGCCGACAATCCACCATCCGGTGTGATTTTTGTACTTACTTTTTGCCTCCGCTTCCTTTAAATGAAAATAATCGGAAAATTTTATTTTTTTTGTTTGGAAATACGGATTTGTTTTCGTATCTTTGAGACAATCAGAAATTTCCGTCCAGGTGAGATTTTTGGTATCTCTGAAAGAGACATCCTTAACTCCCGGCATATCTGGCCGGAAACCTCCGAAAACAACACTGAATTTTTTGGAAATGTCCCCACGTACAGTGGGGATTTTTTCTTTTATGTTCATGATTCTTTTTTAATAATGGTTATACACGATATTCGTCCGGACAATTCTCATCGTAAATCCTGCACCAGTCCGCCGTTTCAAAACAAAAAACCCGGGCAAAATGGGTCAGACATCTTACCACGGGTTTCCTATCTTAAAACAACAGAGCTGTTTAAAAAATTCGTTTGAATGGGGTTTTCTGTTATCATCTGACCTTAAACATTCCACCGTTACAAATATAATCATTTTTCCGGTTTCTTCCCAATTTTGAAGCCTTTAAAAAACATGTTTTAAAACATAGTTTTTAAACATCTTTTCTATAACCTGTTTTAACCCGTTTTAAGCCGTTAAAAACTCCGGGTGATATTCTTATACCACCCGGAGCCTGAAAAACTCTTAAATCGCCTTAAAATGGCAATTCGTCGCTATTTTCCGTTTCCTCTGCAGCTCCCGCGCTGTACTTTTCTTTCGGTACTCCGCCGGGGTCGTCAAAGTAATCATCGGCAGCCAGCCAGTCACGGCGCAACTCCTGAAACCGCCCGTCGAGCAGCTGAAACGTATATCCCTGCTTGCCCATCCGGTTGAAATAATTCGCCTTTAGGACGATATCCGTCGCCGAAGCCAGAAAACTGGTGGGAAGCTGGCTTTTTAACTCTTCGTTGTAAATATTGACACTGACAAAGGTGGTCGGATACTCCCGGGCGACCGGGCGACAGTATTTCTCATCCGTCTGCCGGCGGATGACGTCGTTAATCAGTTCTACCCCACTGTTGGGCAGGGCTACGCTCCATTTTTCAAACTCCTGGTTCCAGCGCATCAGCAGCGGCTGTTCGTCCCCGCTCCGCTGATACCGATACACGAGCGTTCGTTTTTCGTCGTCTTCAAATACGATTTTCTGTTTCATCTTTTTTTTGATTCATTTATAACCGTCCGTCGATCGGTTGTTTCCTATTTCCGCCCGCCCGCGACGGATACAGGGCGGCGTGTTGTTTCTCGATCTGTTCTTTCAGCGGGGCGAACAGGGCGCGCTCGCCCTCCTCCACCTCTACCGTGATACCGTAGCGCACCGACTCATAATTGCCGAGGTTGTGCACGATCTGCAGGTTAATTTCCTTTACTTTCATTTTCGAATTTCTGAATTTTCGAAATAAGGTCTTCCAGATACTTTTCCCGCATTACGAAACTGTATCCTCCGTGATATACGGTCGAACCCGATACTTTCAGATCGTAATGAATTCTGTTTTTTGCGCCGTAACAGCCCGCTTCTTGCGCAAGTTTGGACTGCAGCGAGCACGTTTCGTCCTGTTTCAGTTTCCGGGTGATTTTTATCTCTTCAAGAAATTCGATCATTTCCTCCGCTGTTCCGAAAAAACTGTAACTTTCAAAATAACTGCCGTTTCTTTTTTTTCCGAATTCCTCGTTACCTACCGATAAGAGGTAATAATTTGTGCTACTGCGGTCCTCCTGATAGTTTACTGACAGGATCCACGGGTTAAGGATACCTGTTAACATTTTGTTTTTGCTGATAGACTGCGCGCCGGCGCCGGCGGACATAAATACCAAAACTACTGCGATTAAAATTTTACTGCTTGTTTTCATTTTTTCTAATTTTTTTATGAGTTAATAATTATTTTCATCGTTTTCGATTTCTCTGAGTTCTATCCTTTCCGCCACCTCCTGAATCCGGGGGCGCATCTCTTTAATTCGGCACAGTCCCCGCATGAGCTGTTCCTGTGCCTCCGCGTCTTTCTTCACCGTCCGGAATGCGATGCGAACATCCTCCGGGAGTGTGCCGCGGCCATGGATGAGGCGCACACTTTCGGCGCCGAGGAAATAATACCACTGCAGTTGCCAACGGTATCGCTCGGCAACGTCCGCCGTCAGGAAGCGCGAAAACTTGAGTTCCAGCACCAACCCCCGCGTGGCGTCGTATCCGTCGGCGTGGGCGATCAGGGCGGGGAGTCCTTCCATGGGGCGCCGAAGGATGTGTTGCCGCTCGACGCGGGGCGTCCAATCCGGGGCGATCTCCTCGAAAAAATAATCCTCGAACCGGTGTCCCGCCTCCATCGCCTCCGTCTTGGGCACCCCGCGGAGGTACCGCCGCGGCAGGTCGCCGTAAGCGACCGCGAGACGGATGTAATGATCGAGATTGATCCGGAGCCCGCCCCCGATCCGTCCCACCAGGGTGGCATCGGTGCCACCCAGGTACCCGCTTCGATTTTGCACATTACTGAAGTCCATCGCCCCACGGGTTATCGATTGCGAATTCCTCGTAAAAATACCGGGCGACGCGAACGGCTTCTGTGACGGTCAGCTTGACGCGCCTGTCCCCGGATACGCGAGCCCGTACGCTCTCATAGCTTTCGAGCCCAAACAGGTTTTTCAACCCATTATAACATGCCCGTTTTTCGGGCTTGTTCAGCAGGTCCCACCCCCGGCGAAAAGGCATCCTGCCGTCGGGGTTCTGAACGGCATAACGGATAACATTTTGTTCATACTGCATCATAATTTTACCATTTTAGGCAGCGATTGCAGCGCTGCAGTTAACAATTCTTTTATCTCGATCATTCTCCAGCGCATCTCCTGCAGTTCGGATTGTTTCTTTAGCAGTAAGTCGCGCATTTCGTTTTCAGACATACCGTCTAACTCTTCACGTGTGTAATACCTTTCTGTTTTCATCTTTTTCTTTATTTTAAACGTTTTTGTTTTATGTGGAAAAAAGTTTAACACCAGCGTGAAAGCCCCTGGCTCTCGCAAATCTGCCGCCGGGCGGCTTCCTCTTCTTCTTCCAATATACGCCCGTAACGTTCCAACTCCATCCGGGCGCCTTCCTTTTCGGCTTCCTCCCAGGGGTCTAAAAAGCGTTCTTTTTCAATTGCTCTGAGTGCTTCCATCTTTTCCCGTGCTGCGTCGTAGTATTCTTCAACGCTAAAGTAACGGTTTACAAATTTTTTGTTTTTCATCTTTTTTATGGTTTTAAATCCCCGGGGAGGCTCCCCGGGGAGGGGTGAATTAAAAATTATCAAAATTTTCGTCGAAATGTTCTCGGATGTATCGTTTTACGTTGTAGTATGTTTTTTGATAATATGCTTCGATGCTGTCCGGAGTCGTGAAGTAGCGGGCGGCTTCTTCTTCGGTGATCACGCTCATTAACATCCATCCGATTGCCTCCCAATACCCTACGCTGTATTCATACGTTAATTCTTTCGGTTTCCGTTCTTCGATTTCTTTCACGATGTCCAATTTTGATTTTTCTTTTGTTCTCATGTCTTTAATTTTTTAATGGTTTAATTTTGTTTTTTATTATACTGTAAAGATACAACCGTTTTTGAGTTCTCGCAAATTTTTCAAGTTAAAAGGAGTTAATAAATAAAGGGAAAAGAATTAAGAGAGGTTAAGACTTTTGGGGCTTTATTCGAGCCCCAAATTTGCCTTAATATAGTTTACGCTATTTTCGATGGTGAGCACATCGCCCCGGCAGTCGGTCCAACCCTGTACATGATCATAATAAAAAGAGTAAACCCGTTTTGAAGTTTCTTCATTGACGTTTCTGAAATGCTTCAGGGTTTCGGCTTCATGATAGCCGGGCTGACGGATTGAATCAAAATAGTCGATTGGTTCCGGGTTCAAAAATTTCGGCAGGACTTTCATTTTTAAGTATCTTCCTCTGATCTTGGAAGCTTTTACGTCGGCAGCATTGTAAGTATACATAATTTTAAAGTTTTAATGATTGAACTTTGTTTTTTATTATACTGTAAAGATACAACCGTTTTTTGAAGTCCTGCAGATTTTTCAAGTTAAAAAGAGTTGAAGAATAACAGGGAAAAGTCAAAAAGGTTTACATGAAAAAGGTTCCACGTGAAACAAAAACACGTCTCCCTAAAAAAACGGTTTCGGATTCGGATGGTTCCACGTGAAACAATAAAACCGTCTCCCTAAAAAAAAAGGAAAACGGTTTTTTTAAAAAAGCGGGTATTTTTTTATTATGCTTCTTCTGCTTCTTCTTCTGTTTCTTCATTTTCTGTTCCAAACTTCCAACAATAGGAGTCGGGAGCGTAGGTAAGAGCGTGAAGCTCCCCGTGCGG
>Ga0192241_10738_pt1 | contig 12613 bp, 12 predicted proteins | sample Koala_Koa27_I3_FD_131239 | JGI IMG/M metagenome (GOLD analysis project Ga0192241, IMG submission 131239) | Enriched cells from koala feces incubated with labeled cellulose particles, San Francisco Zoo, California, United States - Koala_Koa2-7_I3 ... | reverse complement strand
GGAAGAATACGGATTTTCGACGGCGGCACTGATCGTACTCGGCTGTATTATGGACAGGAAGTGCCACATGAACACCTGCCCGGTCGGCATAGCCACCCAATGCGAGGAGCAGCGTAAAAAATACAAAGGCGAATACAACTATCTGGTCAATTACTTCACTTTCCTGGCCGAAGAGGTCCGTGAATGCCTGGCCGAAATGGGCTTCACGCGGCTCGATGAGATTATCGGTCGTACGGACCTGCTGGAAAGCCGTGAAGACCTGACAGGAAAAGCGGCGGAAATCGATTTGTCCCATATTCTGTACCGTCCTTGTGAGGAAGCCGGCCATGCGATTCGTAAGGTCTCGGCCCAACACCACGCGCTGGAATCCGTACTGGATCAGGCGCTGATTGCAAAAGCCGCTCCCGCCCTGGAAAATCAGGAAACCGTGCGGATGGAATTCCCGATCCACAATACGGACCGGGCGGCAGGGGTGATGTTATCCGGGCGGGTGACTGAAAAATATGGAGCTCAGGGATTGGCCGAGAGCACGATCCATGCGATATTCAAAGGCTCCGCCGGCCAGAGTTTCGGTGCATTCCTCTGTCCGGGTATCCGTTTCGACCTGGAAGGGGATGCCAACGACTACCTGGGAAAAGGACTTTCCGGCGGCCGTATTGTAGTGACTCCGCCCAAGGAATCGTTTTTTTCCCCGGAAGAAAATATTATCGCCGGTAATACGCTGTTGTACGGAGCCACTTCCGGAGAAGTATACATCAATGGCCGGGTAGGCGAGCGTTTTTGTGTCCGCAACAGCGGGGCTACGGCGGTCGTGGAAGGAACCGGCGATCACTGCTGCGAATACATGACCGGCGGCCGGGCCGTTATCCTTGGCCCCACCGGCCGCAATTTCGCGGCAGGAATGAGCGGCGGGATCGCCTATGTGTGGAACCCGGAAGAAGATTTCGATTTCTACTGTAATATGGATATGGTCGAGTTGTCGCTGATCGAGGAGAGTGCCGATGAAAAAGAACTGCACGAGTTGATCAGCAGTCATTATTATTACACCGGAAGCCCGTTAGCCCGCCGGATACTGGATAATTGGAAGGCTTACGTCGGGCAATTCATAAAAGTGATGCCGATCGAATACAAAAAAGTGCTCTATGCCCAACGGTTGGCCGAACTGGAACGAAGGCTGGCCAACGTAGAACGCGATTATTAAATGAAAAAACCGGAAGTTTTTTCCGGTCTTTTCATTTAATAATAATTCCTCCGTTCACCCGGGCCAATTTCTTTTCCCGGTTTCCGGAATCCCATTCGGGAAACGACAAGGGATTTTGCCGGATAAAATCGATCGCTTTTTGAAGAAAAAGCTGTGCCGTTTCCCGGCTTTCCCGCCTGAGCCGGGCCAATTGACCGGCTTCCACCGGAGAACTCTCCGTCAGGATAAGCTGATTGATTCCCTGGTTGCCGATTCTGACGGCTAAAGTCAAAAACAAGTGATACCGGACAAAATAGGCCAGTGCCGGCTTAATAAATTCCTGACAAAAATCCCTGTGAAGCCCTTCCGTCAGAGGAGCGTAAAGGTTTTCCACTGCGGGGGCAAGAAATTTTAGTTGGGCGGCCTCAATGCGGGTATCCGTGATCAGGGCCGGATCAATTTGGTCGTAGGAGGAAAAGGCCAGTTCTATCACTTCTCCGGGTGAAATCAGTAAGTTTTGCATGGCTCGGTAGTTAGATTTGTGAAAGAAACACCTGCTGCCCCGGATCGTTCTCGTCATACGGCAGTCCATCGGCTTTGCGTGCCTCCCACACCCGCATATAGCCCGGCCGGGGCTCCCGCGGCGGCCGGTTGATGACCTGTAAAGAGGAGGCATCGATCTGAAATTGATTCTCCAGGATCCCGCGCAAGGGTTCCAATAATTCTTCCTGTTCGGGCAGGATCAGCGTATTGAGTGCGATCTGGTATTCATGCTGAATCCGTTCCGCTGTAAACCCGGCGGAATATTCCATCCCGCTCAGGGTCCGGTACCAGGAATGAGCGATGACAATATCATTGGTTGCCTGCGCATGCAGGTCTTTCCAGTCTCCTTCGTTCGCCGAGGTAACGGGAATGAATTTCGAGCTTTCCTTTTCATTCATCCCCTTGACCAGAAACATAACCTGCCCCGGTTTACCGGCAAATTTCTCTTCCGCCTGCCGGAGTATATACTCGGCTTCACTGTCGCTGTCCACATCCGCATCGAGCATCATCACACCCGAAAGCTGAAACGAATTATCCAACCGGCTGATATTCCATTTATCGGTTTTATAAGCGATGGCCGAAACATTCATCCCGGCGATATAGGTCGGAATCCCGTAATTTTCGAACATCGGCTCATACTGTTTCATATGCAGGATCGATCGCTGGGTTCCGTCTTTCGCTTTTTCAAAAACGGGATACAGCGGAATCTTTTTCAGATCCCGCGTACTGTTCAACTGCCAGTTGTGATGGAGCAGGATGTGGCGCTTGTCTTTGGAAACCCTGCACCGGGAGGCATCCTGGTGAAACACGGAGAGAAACGAGCGTTTATCATCGGTAACGATTTCGATAAACGCATTGCCGAACAGCATTTTATCGAATGCGATTTTCCGCAGTACCTGCCGAAGCGTTTCCCCCGAACCGTTAGCCGCTTCGACAATTTGGGCGAGTTTGTATTTCCGGCTATCGAACGCAAATCCTTTTCCTGCGATGTAGTTCGCTTTATCGTGCATAATCCGCCGGTGTACCGTAGATCGCCGGGAAAGTAGCGAAAGGGCGTGTGGAAAGAGGTTGTCCTCGCCCCACTTCCAGTAAAGCGGATTTCCGGAGATGTGGGAGGAGACACTGAAATAGGGATCGACCCGGTTTCGGAGAATTTTGACGGCTTGTTTTTTTGAGGGAATTTTTATTTGGCTCATTTCAACTCTTTATGGGGCACAGGGAGTAAGAAAGGGCAGGAGCGTATGCTCCTGCCCGGAACAAGATGGACGAAAAAAGGGAATCAGAGGGCGGGACCTTCGAAAATTCTGGCTTTTGTGGTATCACGGCAGCAGAGGCGGATGACCTCGTGTCCGGTATCGGAGTAAGCTTTCCCGGTATCGGCGGATATTTTTTCCAACCGCAGGGGACGTTCTGCTCCGTGTTCTTCGGAGTAACCGATCACCAGACGAATATTATTATTGGTAGTGATTACGGCAGCCAGGCCACAACACGAGTTGTCGAGAAGTTCGCGGATAAATTCTCCCGATTTTCGGTCGATCTTGTCGGTATGGAATTCCAGCGTATGAGTAACGGAGAGGATACCGTGCCGGCAGAGGGATTGTTCGTTATAGGCGACGGCATCTTCGGAAAAGGTACACGAAACGAGTTTCCGGGAATCGTGGAAATGAATAGCGTAGTAATAGTCGTTCCGATTATGCCAGGAGAGGCTTTTGAGGTTGCAGGCGGGAGTCAATAAGAGGTTTTTCACCCCACCGCATGTTTTTCCGAACTGATGGATGTATCCGTTTATCATACGGGAATATGTAAAAAGGTTGAGTTACAAATCGGGTTTATTAGCTGATGGCAGCCACGATCAATTCCGGGAGCAGGTAATCGCAACCGGCCATAAATACGGCCCGCTGCCGGTTTTCCATTTCATCCGGATTGTACCACATCCGGACTTCCATACCGGGAAAGTCATTGGTATTCACCGCCAATGCGAGGTTTCGGCTTTCGGCGAGCAGGGCAAAGGTCTCCGGCATGTCCGTAAACTGCCCGGCATAACTGCCCATTTGCACGTCGATCACCGGAATACCTTTATAATAGAGTTCTTTCCGACCGTTCTGTTTGGAGAAATACGCGCTCTCGACCGAAATGCTGTCCAGCGAATCCTCATAATTGCTGTAAATATCGGAGCTGACCAGGTAAACCAGATTCCCCTCGTTGCGGAAATACCGGAGTACTTCCGGAGCGCTTTCCCACATATTTTTGAGCAGGGTTTCCGCCGCATCTGTTGCGGTAAGTGCAGGGAGGCTAACCGTTTTCAATTCGGTTTCACCGCCCGCGATGTCTTCTTTGATCCTTTTCAAAAATCCGTCGAAGGTGTTCAGTCCGGTTACCCGGTCGACATCCCCGTACCACATAGTGGCCCGGATCGCTTCGGTAATAGATTCCTTAAACAGGGACGTTTCCGCCGCTTCCAGTTCGGTGCCGGAAAGGTCGTCCATATTGGCCGGAGCGCTATTGGCTATCTTTTCGAACACCATCTGAAAATAATCGGAAGCCGAAAATCCGAGTTCGGCTTTGACTTTAAACAGATCGATTTTTTTCTGGAATTTTTTAGCCAGATCGCCGCCGGTCCATCCTTTCGCATACTGCCTGAGCACATCTACGGACCGTTTCCAGAATTGGAGCGTGGTAGGCACCGGCATATTATACAACACACGGATTCCGAGCTTTTCCGCATCCGGACCGCTGAGCATGGGCCGGAAAAAGATGGTATCCAGTTCCTGTCCTTTATAAGTCTTGGGGTTTTCGATCAATTTTGCCATACGTGTTAGAATTAATGGGTAAGAAAGTTTTTAATATCGTTGTCGTAAGCCGCCGCATTCCCTCCCCGGCTGTTTTCCCAGGTGGAAGGGTCTTCTTTGGGCAGGGTTTGTGTGGCTTTTGCCTTGAGCCTGGCATTTATGGTTTCGAGTTCCGAAATCTTGTTTTGCAGCTCTTCCACGATGGTATGGGCGCTGTCTGAAGGCGGATTTTTAGAGTGAAGAATCTGTTGTTCCAGTTCTGAAACCGCATCATCCGAAAGAGTGTTTTTCTCCATTTCTGCCTGTGTTTCCGCCGTTGCGGTTTCCGGATAGGTCTGCACTTTTAACGTGTCGAGAATTTTATTCCAGGTTTCCCGGATCGTCCTGTTTTTTTTCAGTTCCGGACTTACAATTTCTTCGGGCACATCGGGAAGATTAAGCATCGCCACCATATGCCGTGCCTCATTGGAGATTTCTTGCGCGGCAATAATTTTATCGGCCAATCCCTGTTCGACCACCTCCCCGGGAGAGAGCCACCTTCCGTTACCGTTATTTTCGCCCATTAACCGGGTAAAATTCGCTGCGTTTTTCCCGGAAGCCTTTGCGTACACTCCAGCGATCCGGTCATCCGTTTTTTCCAGCAGTTCGATAGTTTGTGCGAGTTCACCGGTATTTCCTTCGGCGTTGGACGAGGACTGATGGATAAGATAGAGGGCATTCCGTGAAATTTCACGTTTGCCTTTCGAGGCGGCTTGGGCGATTATGGTAGCGGCAGAAGCCACATACCCATAGCATCGGGTAATAATTTCACCGTCCCATCCGGCCAGCAGGTCATGGATCAGCAAAGCATCGTTAACGTTTCCGCCGGTAGACCGGATATTAACGACCAGCGTCCGGACTTCCTGCCGGTCGATTTTATGGAACTCTTCCCGGAAGGCTCCATAAGTAGAGACTGTTTTTTTCGGGTCTTCGGAAAATCCATTTTCCGATCCTCCGATTATTCCTTCAATATTGATTTCAACAACACCAGGAGAAAGGTTTTTCACCGTAATATTTTCTGACATAGTAGATTAATTTGATGTGAAATTATACCGGTCGCAGACCGTTCGAATTATACAAAAAAGAACCTGTTGATTTACTGGAGATTAATATCTTTGTAGTAGTACATACACTTGCGCACATACTCATAGGTACAGGCAAAAATTTCGGTAGCTCTCCACATGGCATTGAGTTTCGTTTCGCCCTCTTTAAGCAGTTGCTGAACATATTCGCGGATTACGAGGACTTTGACCAGGGTAGTGTCAATCACCCCAATCCGGTAAAACAATTCGACAAGCTCCGTTCCGTTCTGGTGCGGACAATGGGACTGCACGATTTCGTGCAGTCTTTTCTGATATACATTCATAAAGTAGTGTGGTGGATTTATTATTCGACCGCGAAAACGCAGGTCGCGCTCACGGGTCGACCGGGCTGGTATCCGGATATTTCGAGGAGTCTCCCTTTGATTTTTTCACCCCGGATCATAAAGGAGAAAAGTCCGCGGTAATTCCGGTTCAAGGAATTGGGAAAAAGTATTTGTTCCACATCCGAGGGACGGAGATGCAGGTTCAGCGTCAGTTTTTTCCGGTATTGATCCGATTATATTCCGGCAACAGGTAGTTTTTCAACCCGAGTAGTCCGCCAATATCGTCGAAACAGAGCGTAAACCATCCGTGGCCGGCCGCATGGAACATCGCCAGGGGATATTGATTTCCGTAGGATGGCCACCCCCATCTTTGACCGTCCGGCAATTGCCTAATGCCCAGATATTGCACGATCTTGGCCGGAAAATTCAGATTTTCGCTGTTTTCACGATCCCCGGCCACCAGCATGGATGCGCTTGTGGCCGAACCGAGAGAATCCGTTTCATCTTTGGTTGCGGTATAGAGCGGATTGATGATTTTTTTCTCTGTTTCCGAGGCAAAGCGGTTTTGTACACTCGCGCTCCAGGCACCGTACACGGTTCTCCACCTGGCGTTCACCCGGTCCACCGCGGCGTCACCGGTTTTATAGAGGTGAGTTTCCACCTGATTTCGATCACCTCCACATTCTTCCAGGCAGATCTCTTTCTGCGGATCGATTTTAGCGCTCCAATCGATTTCCTGTCCTTCGGAAAGAAAAGTGAACCCGGGTTCGATATAGACGGTTTTTGACCCTTCATCCGTATAAAAATAGAGGCCGAAGAGGTGCGCTAAAGCCTGGACCAGTTTCATTTGTTGGGTTTGATGGGCGAAAATTGTAGCAAAGGTTATATTTTCCCCGGTCACCTGCATCGTATAAAACACCGGTTTGACCGTGGCCCCGGATTGCAGAGTAAACCAATTTCCGGGAATTCCTTCGAAAACGAGAGTGTCGAAAAATACCGGTTTATTCTCCTTCCTGAGTTTTGGCTGACACCTGAAGACAGCTTCGACTTCCCTGTATTCCGGCAAACCGGCATACTCCTCTTCCGAATAAAAAGCCCATGCACTACCCTCGTTTTCAATAAACTGACCGTCCGAAAAGGTTTCCAGGACCGCAAAAACCGGATCACGGGTAAGGATTATTGCCTGCGCCTGTTCCGTAATTTCAAATATTTCCGGTACCCCCTTCTCGTCGTAGACCGAAATCCTTCTCTGCTGTTCCGGTTCGAAGTAAAAGCAGTACACCCGGTATCCCCCGGCTTTGCCCGCCGTATTCTTCCGGTCCGTCAGCGGATTGGGGAAAGAAGATTCAAAAACCAGAGAATCTTCCCACCAAATCCTATCGACGCCGCTGAGTTTTTCAAGGGACTCGATCCGCACTTGAGAAACATAGCTACAGTGAAATTCAAACCCGGCCACCAGATCCAGATCCGGAACAAAGGCAGGCCGTCCATCCATCATCCGGAAACTTTGTCCAAAGAAAGGAGCCGCTTCGTCATACGGATTTCCGGGATAGGGTTTCCCGGCATCCACAAAATTCCCCACAGAATGATCCATGGGTTGAGCGGCAGCATAAATCCGACCATCTTCCCCGGCTATAGCCGTTGCCGATTCCCCCGAACGGTACGCCTGAAAGTCCAGCCTCACTCCGGCATCCGGATCAACCGCTTCGGGATAGGCGCCGCTCATATACAGGCTTTTAAAGAAGTCTTCATTCAGGAATTGCGATTCGATGCGGTATCCCGCCTGTCCGATAATCCCATCCAGCAGCGCTTTTACCTGCACGAAAGGATGGTAGTTTTCATAATCCAGCTTTTGCAGGGTCACCTGGTTTCTCCCATAGTCCGGATAGGCGTCTCTTTTAACCGGTAAGAACTTAACCGGACTATCGTTCTCCCAGCTTTCCTGGATAGTTTGTGCCGAAAGCCTCGCTTCAAACCCGATCGGAATATCCTGCAGCGGAATTCTTGCCGCCCGTGAAATCCAGAGCGGTGCAGGCACGGTGAGGTTAATCCTGTAAAAACCTTCCCCTACCGGTTTATACCCGCTCCGGACAAATTCTACCTCTCCGTTTAGCAGCGTAATCCCGTTACACACCACCGTGCCCGTATGTTGGCTTTGGTTGAATAACTTTCCGGAGAGGATCTGATCGGCAAACTCCATCAGGGTACGGTTTTTCCGGGTTGCGGGAATGTCGAACCGGAATTTTGCCGGCTTATGGGAGGCCGGTTCGGTAAGCTGAGCCACGGAAAGCGAGAGCATAACAGTGCATTCGGGGGTCAGATCCACCCCCCATCCGTCGATAAATAATTCGATCATAGGCTAAAAAGACTGGAATGGGACAGCTGCGGCCAGTTCGAAACTCATTTCGATCTCTGTTTTTTCCTCATCATACACCGGCAGATTATTATCGGTCACCCTCACCGGTACAAATGCGGCGTTTTGTTCGACCCACACTTGCGGTGCACCCATCATCTGTCCGAGCCACTTATCGTGTTCCCGATTCCGGCAGGCGGTAGCGACTGTCATACTCTCCCGTCCGATACAGCCTAAAGGCAGAAATCCATCTGGGTTGGTCATACCGGTTTTTTCCACCGTTTGCCGATGTACACGTAAAGTTTCGAACGTATAGAAATCGATTCCCCCATACCGGTTCCACCAGGCCATCCGTACTTTACCGCAGGAATGTCCCCGCATCCGATAATTCACAGAGAATAACAGATCATGGGAATCATGCACTTCGACGGTAAACCGGAAAAAATCATCCCATTGACAACTGAATACCTGCAAAAGCTCACACAAATGCTCCCCATTGAGCACCAATCCCAGCATTTGCCTCCGTTCAACCGTTCTTTCTCCCATTTTAACCACTAAGGGATTGCCCTGCTGACGATAAAAAACGATCCGTGCATGAACGACCCCTTCCCCGGCAATCCAGCAGAGTTCATCCTGCTCGTCCGCCGCCAAGCTCCGGGCATGCGAATCGTGCAGCGGTACATTCACTCCGACGGCCACGATCCCCGCCGTATGCTGTACGATCGAGGCCCAATCTTGATAGGCTATACAGCTGTTAAAAACCCGTTGATACATCTCCACGATCCCGCATTGTTGCCTGACGAGCGGCTCGATCCGCACCTGGCTGCGCAGGTAATCGGTCACGTCGAGGGTAAAAACCGGCGCGTAATTCGCTTTCTTCAGCCCTATTTTTTCCGAGATCCCAGAATTAAATATGCTTATTTCCTGGCCTATTTCGTTTTCACCTAAGGAAACGGAATAGAGCACCTCCCCGAAAGCCGGTGAAAACGGCTCGGGAGCACTTAATAATTGCATCGGCAGTGGGTTTACGCGTTCGTACCGGGAACAGAATAAAGGATGTCCGCCTCGATGGTAACGGTGAGCGCAATTTCCCCGTAATGGGTGAGGGCCGTTTCATTGGGCAGGCAGGAAATGAGCCGCACATCGAGCACCCGGTCATGGCTTTCCATCGTATGCACCATTCCGATGGCATGCATTTCGAGCAGTTCCCGTACGTTTTCTTTCTGAATCGTATCGTAATTACCGCCTTTTTCCAACAGCAGAAAAGAGAGCTTATAGGTCAGGTATCCCTCGCGCCTGCCGATCTTACCGGTCAGGGCAAGCGGTTGGTGCCAGATGGTTGGGAATTGTAATTGGCCGGAGGAGAGTCCGCGCACAGGCCCGCCGTCAAAGGACCAGCGATTGGCCTGCGCATAGTTATTCATAGATTCGATGATCGGGTTCATAGTTAGATTTCGTTAGGCAGATAGAGTGAGAGGACTTTAATAATTTCATTGATCTCGCGGGCCACGTGCGAGGCACGGGTAGAGGAGAGTTTTTCCCGGCGGCGGATCTCGACGATCTGGCCGACGGCATCTTTAGCATCACCGAGCAGATCGATGGCTTTTTGTGTAGCGGCGTCCGGTGAAACCATCGGCGCGCTGTTGTTGAAGGCAACTCTTTTCATGTGCAAAAAAGGTTAGAGGTGTCGTTCAATTAGTGAACCGTAATACAGCGTTTACTGCTGCGTTACCGGACAAATATACAACACCAAAACCCATTTGTCAAGAGTTCTGGTTCAAAAAATGAATAAAAAGATTAAATTTCGAACTAAATCGGCATTGGAAGGCTTTTTAAGGCACTTTTAAAAATGGATACTGCCTGCTCCATGGACCCGAAGTGTTTCCCTCCAGCGGCATTTTTATGTCCTCCGCCATTATAAAACTGTTGGGCCATCCGGTTAACATCGATGTCCCCCTGCGAGCGTAGGGACACTTTAATACATTCCCGTGTTTCCAGGAAAAAAGCGGTCAGCGACACATTTTTAATCGAAAGCGGCAGATTGACAAAGCCTTCGCTATCCCCCGGTTGGAAATGATAGGTCTTTTGCTCCTCTTTATCCAGGGTCATATACGCGGCGTGGGCCTCTCTGACCACTACCATTTTTTCATTCAGCATATATCCCATTAACTTCATCCGGTTTTCGGAGTAGTTATCATAAATAGAGATATTCAGCTTAGGCGGATCGACCCCTTTCTCGACGAGCCGGGCCACCACCCGGAACAGTTCGGGACTCAGGTGTCCGAAGGCAAAATTCCCGGTATCGGTATTAATCCCCACATACAGGGCTTCGGCAACGGGGTAGGTCACTTCCTCTTCCCATCCCAGTGCTTCGATCAGTTCATACACGAGCAGGGAAGTCGAAGAGGCTCCCGTATCCGAAAAAGCGATATCGAAGTCCGCCGGCGGTTCGAGATGATGGTCGATCAGAATGCGCTCCGCCCGTGTATTCTTCTCGATTTCTTCCCCGAGCTTATCGAGCCGCCCGATCTTATTAAAATCCAGGCAAAACACCAGGTCCGATCCGGCGACATAATCCGCACAGGCTTCCGGTTCCATCTTATAAACATACGTATGGTTAATTTCGGTCATCCATTCCAGAAAAGCCGGATAAGGATTGGGCACCATAAACCGCACCGTGTGTCCCTTTGCGGCCAGCATATATCTCCAGGCCAGACTGGAGCCGATAGCATCCCCATCCGGATTTACATGGGAAACGATGGTGATTTGCTTCGGTTCGGCCAGTAGGCCTTGTAATTTCTCTACACTCTTTTTTTTCAACATACTTTATTTTATATATATTATCTATTCTGTTTCGGTCCCCCAGCCGGGAGCCGTAATGGCGATTTCCTGTCCGTCCGGAGTAATCAGGGCGCACCCTTTACTTTCCGGAACCATGTGTCCGATAATTTCCGTGCCCGGTATGCCCGCCAAATCGTTTTGCCGGTGCAACGGAACGGTAAACAGCAGTTCATAATCCTCCCCTCCGTTGAGAGCCGCCACAACCGGATCGATATTCAATTCTTCGGCCAGTTTAAAGCTCTCTTTAGCAATCGGCAGCCGGTTAAGGTAGATCCGTGCTCCCATTTTCGAGGCTTTACAAATCTGAAGCAGGTCGGACCCCAGTCCGTCCGAAAGATCGATCATAGCCGTAGGCCGGATATCACTGTCCGCCATAGCTTCCACTGCCAACCTTTGCGCTTCGGGCTTCAACTGCCGCTGCAACAAGTATTCATACCCCTCGAATTGCGGTTCGGGGTTTTGAACCCCGTCCAATACCCGTTTTTCCCGATCCAGCAATTTCAGCCCCAGATAGGCAGACCCCAGATCACCGGTCACACAGATCAAATCGTTATTCTTAGCCCCGCTCCGGTACACAATTTTGTCTTTGGCGACTTCCCCTATGGCCGTTACTCCCAGGGTAAGCCCTGTCAGCGAAGCGGAGGTATCCCCGCCCACCAAATCCACATTATATTTATCGCAGGCGATTTTCACTCCTTTATAAATCTCCTCGATCTGCTCCACGGCAAACCGGGCGGACACCCCGATTGAAATGGTCACCTGCTTCGGCGTCCCGTTCATCGCATAGATATCCGAGATTCCCGCCACAATGGTTTTATATCCCAGATGAACCAGCGGGGTATAGGTCAAATCAAAATGTATTCCTTCCAGCAATAATTCGGTAGAGACGAGCGTTAATACATTCCCTGAGTCGATCACGGCAGCGTCGTCCCCCGGTCCTTTTAACGATTGCGCGTGTTTCAGAGCGAACGGTTTTGTGATGCGTTCGATCAGTCCGAATTCTCCTAAGGTATTTATATTGGTCGACATAAGATAAAAATTTCACAAGATTAGAAAAATCAAACAAAAATAAGGAAAAGTTTGGTAAGCTGATTTAAAAATGTATAATTTCGCGACTTACATCAAACTTAAAACAGCCACATTTTGACGATGGTTAATATCGTATTATTCGGCCCTCCGGGGTCCGGAAAAGGCACTCAAGCCGAGAAGTTGATTGAGCGGTATGGTCTTGACCATATCTCGACGGGCGAGATTATCCGCAAAGAGATCGTTGCGGGCAGTGAGTTGGGCCGGGAGGTTCAGGGCTTCATCGAAAAAGGCATGCTTGCACCCGATGAACTGGTCAACCGCATCATTAAAAGCTATATCGACACGCACCGCCACGTAAAAGGGAATATCTACGACGGATTCCCCCGGACGATAGTTCAGGCCGAAGCGTTCGACCGGATGTTAGACGAAAGCGAACAGGAAGTAACCCTGATGGTCTTCCTCGACGTTCCGGA
>Ga0192241_10735_pt1 | contig 12664 bp, 6 predicted proteins | sample Koala_Koa27_I3_FD_131239 | JGI IMG/M metagenome (GOLD analysis project Ga0192241, IMG submission 131239) | Enriched cells from koala feces incubated with labeled cellulose particles, San Francisco Zoo, California, United States - Koala_Koa2-7_I3 ... | reverse complement strand
GCCTTGAAAACCGCCCGTACCAATCTGAGTTATTGTTACGTAAAAGCCCCTTGCGACGGTGTGATAGATGTATCTCCATACTCGGTGGGCGCTTACATAGGCGGTGCTCTGCAACCGGTGAAACTGGCAACCATTTACAAGGACAATCGTATGTACTCCTACTTTAACATTGCCGATAACCAATACCTCACTTACGAATTGACCCAGGAAACCCACAGCAAGATCCCTGCCGAAACCCATTTCGTCACCTTACGTCTGGGCACGGACGGTTCGCAGACGTGGAAAGGAAAACTCGATTATTTTTCTCCCAACGTCACCCTCACCACCGGAACTCTCCGCTTGCGTGCCGAGCTGGACAACCCCGATGGTGTGCTTCGTCCCGGATTATTTGTCAGCGTCACCCTGCCCTACGGCGAAGCGCAGAATGCCCTATTGGTTCATGATACCTCCATCGGCACAGACCAGTTGGGTAAGTACCTCTATGTGGTAAACGACAGTGATATAGTGAACTACCGCCACATTGAGACGGGCCAGTTGACAGACCATAACATGCGTGTCGTAAAAAGCGGTCTTTCACCTTCCGAGCGCTACGTCACCAAAGCCCTGCTGAAAGTGCGTCAAGGCATGAAGATAACCCCAATAACCACTAATCACTAACCCTTAACCACTAAATCCATGTTTTCAAAATTCTTCATAGAACGGCCTATATTTGCCACGGTGCTTGCCTTGCTATTCGTGGTGGCCGGACTTGTAACGCTAAATATATTGCCCGTGGCGCAATATCCCGATATTACGCCTCCCACCGTACAAGTCAGTGCGGTATATCCGGGCGCCAATGCTGAAACGGTTGCCCAAACCGTAGGTATCCCCATTGAACAGCAGGTAAACGGTGTGGACGGAATGCTCTATATGAGTTCTAATTCCTCCGCATCGGGTGCTTACTCGCTCACGGTGACTTTCGAGGTAGGAACAGACATTGATATGGCTACCGTCATGGTGCAGAACCGTGTCAGTGTGGCACTGAACTCCCTGCCCGAGGCTGTGAAAGTGCAAGACGTCACTGTGCAAAAGCAATCGTCCAACATTGTGATGATGCTCACCATGACCGGCGACAGCATTTATGATGGCCTTTATCTGACTAATTACGCCAACCTGAACCTGGTGGACCAGTTGACCCGTGTGCCGGGCGTGGGTGGCGTCAATGTGATGGGAGCGGGAGATTACTCCATGCGCGTATGGCTCAATCCGGAGACCATGCGCATTCGTAATATTACTCCGCAACAAGTCTATGCGGCTATCCAAAGCCAGAATATGGAAGTATCCGCCGGATACGTGGGACAGCCCATCGGTGCATCGGATAATAACGACTTTCAGTACACCCTAAATGTAAAAGGACGTCTTTTCACTCCTGAAGAATTCGGGGATATTATATTAAAGGTGGAAGATCAAGGGAAGGTGCTCCGATTGAAAGATATTGCTAAAATAGAACTGGGGAGTGCGCAGTATGGAGTCGTTTCGAGGTTGAGAGGACAACCCACGGCAGGTATCGCTATTTATCAACTGCCGGGCAGCAACTCGCTGGATGTTTCAAAGGGAGTGCGTGCCCGTATGGAGGAGTTGGCGGAAACATTTCCTTCGGGCGTTCATTATCAGGTGACGCTTGATACCACTGATGTGGTGCACGATTCTATAGACGAAGTACTGAAAACCTTTCTCGAAGCAACTTTGTTAGTAGTATTGGTAATGTACTTTTTCTTGCAGAGTTGGAGAGCAGTTCTTATTCCGTGCCTTACTATTCCGGTATCGCTTATTGGTACACTGGCGGTAATGGCTGCTCTCGGCTTTTCCATTAACACCCTTACTTTATTCGGACTGATACTGGCTATTGCCATTGTGGTGGATGATGCCATAGTGGTGGTGGAGAATGCCACGCGACTGATGGATGAAGAGGTGGGGATTCCCGTCGACGCAGATCATCCGTCAGAGCAGACAGATACAATGGCAAGCCCTGTGATGCAGGAAACCGGACGTAAAGCTTCTCCCAATCCCCGCATTGCCACAGAGAAAGCGATGGAAGAAATTACCGGGCCTATTGTGGGTGTGGTTTTGGTGTTGCTGGCTGTATTTATTCCTACCATATTGATCGGGGGAATCTCCGGTCAGCTTTATAAACAGTTTGCGCTGACCATTGCCGCCTCTACTGTTTTGAGTGGATTCAATTCTTTGACGCTGACTCCGGCACTGTGTGCTCTGTTTCTGCGTCCCACTCCGCCCAAAAAGGCAATGATCTTTCAATGGTTCGACCGTTTTAATGATTGGATGCAACGTACTTATGATAATTCAGTGAAGTGGTTGCTCACCCGCCCTGTCATTGCTATCGGCTCTTATGTACTGATGTCTGTTATAGCCATTCTGTTGTTCGTTAAATGGCCTACTACCTTTATACCTGAGGAGGATGACGGTTACTTTATGATTGCCGTCCAACTTCCGGCGGCATCGTCATTAGACCGCACTCAGATGGTGGGGAAGCAGATTGATGCCATCTTGGAACAATATCCCGAAGTAAAAACATTCCTGGGTGTTAACGGTTTTAGCATTATGGGAGGCGGACAGTTGCCTAATGCTGCTACTTATTTCGTAGTCCTTAAGAACTGGAAGGAACGTGCCGGAAAGGAACATACGGTGCAGGCTGTGGTAGATCGTTTCAATCGTCAGGCATACGGCATGATACAGGAAGCGCAAGTCTTTGGTGTCATTCCTCCGGTAATTCCGGGAATGGGTAATACGGGTGGTCTGCAACTGGAACTGGAAGACCGCAAATCTCTAGGTACCGAAGAATTACAAAAAGCGGTTGAGGCTTTGCTCGCCAATTATCACACAGAACCATCGCTTGCCTCTATGAGTAGTATGTATCAGGCAGATGTTCCCCAATACTTCCTGAATATAGACCGTGATAAAGTGCAGTTGATGGGCTTGCAGTTGAACCAGGTTTTCTCTACTTTGGGCTATTACATGGGGCAGGCCTATGTGAATGACTTTGTGGAGTTCGGACGTATCTATCAAGTGAAATTGGAAGCCGGTGAGCAGTCACAGAAAGTGATAGATGATGTGTTGAAGTTGAGTGTGGTCAATGCGAAAGGGGAGATGGTGCCTTTCAGCAGTTTTACCCAGATAGAACAGAAATTGGGTATGGATCAGATCAATAGGTATAATATGTATTCGGCAGCTTCCATTACTTGTACTCCGGCGGCGAACAGTAGTTCCGGGCAGGCGATAGAAGCAGTGGGCAGTTTGATAAAGAATCAGTTGGGAAATGAATTCGGTTATGAGTGGACTTCTGTGGCTTATCAGGAGACACAGGCGGGAAATACTACAACCATTATTCTTATCATGGCATTGCTGGTAGCTTATCTGGTTCTGGCTGCGCAGTATGAAAGCTGGACTAGTCCGGTGGCAGCCGTTATGGGATTGCCTGTGGCTATTCTGGGGGCGATGATCGGTTGTTGGGTGATGGGTGTTCCGGTTAGTATTTATACTCAGATCGGTATTATTTTGTTGATTGCCCTTTCGGCAAAGAATGGTATCTTGATTGTAGAGTTTGCCCGTGACTATCGCAAAGCGGGCAATCCTATCCGTGAGGCTGCTTTTGAGGCGGGGCATGTGCGTTTGCGCCCTATCCTGATGACTTCGTTTACCTTTGTGCTGGGTGTTATGCCGTTGCTGTTTGCCACCGGGGCAGGTGCCGGAAGCCGTATAGCGTTGGGGGCGGCGGTGGTGTTTGGTATGGCGGTGAATACTATCTTTGCTACGATCTATATTCCTAATTGGTATGAGGTGATGCAGACTATTCAGGAAAAGTGGTTGACAAAAAAAGGTAGTGGTGATGATTTTTATGATAAATTCATAACGGGAAGGTTATGAATGACAAAAGAATTATTTTTAGACAGAAGAACAAAAGAACATAAAATTACATTGTCTGGAGGAAGCATCGCGCAGCCTCCCCCTTTTGAAGGGGGATTTAAGGGGGATGTTCTCCTTAGTACGTTTGCTTTTTGTAGTAGGGTGCATCATCATTCCAAAGAGAACATCCCCCTTGCCCCCTTCAAAAGGGGGAGGCTGCGCGATGCTTTCCAACAAATGCAATTTGATTCAAAACCATCCCCGTAATAAACATTTTTATCCCCCACCGAATTGTTTCCATCTTTAATGAAAATATTATCTTTGCAGAAAACAAATAAATATGGATACAATAAACAACGATCTTACCAATTTACTACAGCAAATGGGCGTTCAACAAGAAAGCCTTGACATTACACAGCGCATCATCATCATAGCCGGCATTCTGATTATCGCCTTCGTTGCCGACTACTTCTGCCGGAAAGTAATCGTTCCGGCCATCAAGAAAATAACAGCAAAGACACAGGCTACATGGGATGATTATCTCTTTAATGATGCGGTGCTCAATAATATGTGTCACCTCATTCCACCTATCATCTTATATGCCTTACTCCCTTTTGCCTTTCCGCACGAACCTGTTGCGCTATCCTTTATCCTGAAACTCTGCTGGGTGTACATCACTGCAGTAGCAATGAGGCTGATCTGCTCTTTCCTTACCTCACTATACACCATCTCCAGCGAACACGAAAAGTTAAAGAACCACCCATTGAAAGGTGTCTATCAGATGATAAAACTGATTGTAGTCTGTGTGGGTGTCATTATCATTATCAGCACCTTGATAGACAAAGATCCGGTGAATATCCTCACAGGTTTGGGAGCATCTGCCGCCATCCTGATGTTGGTGTTTAAAGATACGATTATGGGATTGGTAGCCGGAGTACAGCTTTCTGCCAATGATATGCTCCGTCCGGAGGACTGGATCACTATGCCGAAGTACGGGGCGGATGGTACGGTGATAGAAGTAACCCTTACTACAGTGAAGGTGCGTAACTGGGATAATACCATTACTACTATTCCTCCTTATGCCTTAGTGAGCGATTCTTTTCAAAACTGGCGTGGTATGCGCGAGAGTGGCGGGCGTCGCGTGAAGCGTTCCATCAATATAGATATGAATACGGTTCATTTCTGTACTCCTACGCAAATGGAAAAGTTCAAAAAACAAGGTTGGCTGGAAGGCTTTGAGAGTACAGGGAAAGAGGAAGTGAATCTGTATGTTTTCCGTCATTATCTGGAGCGGTATTTGCGTCACAATCCCCGTATCAATACACAGTTGACTTTAATGGTGCGTCAATTACAACCTACTCCGCAAGGATTGCCTATAGAACTTTATTTTTTCTCTGCCAATAAGGATTGGATTCCGTATGAACGCTTGCAGGCAGAGGTTTTTGATCATTTATTGGCTGTGCTTCCCGAGTTTGGATTACGGGTGTTCCAAAGTCCTACGGGGGTGGATGTGTTGGCGTTGAAAAACTAATGGGAGAGTTATATTGGCTGTTTTATTGGATTAGACTACATTTACCGTAGGGGCGGGGTTTGCCCGCCCGATAACATTCCGAATGGTGTAATCGTGTATGCATTCGGGCGGGCGAACCCCGCCCCTACGGTGGATGTTAACGAGATGTGTGGTCACTTTACACATGCAATTCCAACACAAACCTTGTCCCTTTCTTATACTCGGTATCCAGAGTCAACGTCCCATTTAACTTATAAGCAATAAGACTGCAAGTGGGCAATCCCAGTCCGTTTCCTTTTGTCAAATCATGTACTTCAGCAAAGGGCCTGAACAGGTTCTCGCGTTCCTCGGGAGCAATACCCGTACCGGTATCAGTCAGAATAAACTGATGGGTGTGAGCACTTCTTTTCTTAAATTCTAATGTAATTTTTCCACTTTCAGTATGTTCTGCCGCATTCCTTAATAAATGCAGTAAGATACGCTCCAATTCTTCAGCATTCGTCTTGACTTTCACACGGGGAACATTTACTACCGCTTCTACTTCCGGTTTAAAGTCAACTTTAGCCTTTTCCATAATGCTTTCGCACAGCGTATTTATGTTCAGCTCTTTCAACGGATAATGTTCTTCGCGTGTTTCTTCCAAACCAATGTAAGTCTGAATATCAGCCATCAATCGCTTCAAAGCCTTGATATTTTCTTGCAGAATTTCAGTAGAGAAAACCTCTGTTGTTGCTTCATCCATGGTATCCAAAGTAGGCTCTATCTGTGCACTGATATTACCAATGAATTTAGACTTTTGTTCGTTATTATCATTAGCTATCTGCAAACTGTGTTTCAATTTCTTTACTTGGCGGATATGCTTGAATAACAGTGCTGCCAGAAATAATAATCCCGCAGCCAGTATGGCAGTAAGCACACACAGTGCGATGATGATAAACAGATTCGTGCTGATCTTATCTTCTTTCTCCTGCAAAGTCTTTTGGGTGACCTCATATTTCTGTTGTAATGTATTCAGCTCATTGGCAGCCTTTACCGCTTTTATGGAATCTTGCCAGGAAGTATATAGTTTTCTCATGGCAACGGCCAAGGGAGCATTATTACTCTGTTCGGCATGTGCCAACATATCTTTATAGCATTGGTCTATACCTTTCTCATCCTTTCCGCCGGAACGTTTTTGGAATAATTTCTTATAACATTCCAAGCTTTTGTCGGTCATGCCGAAAGTCTGGTAGTAATTAGCCTCTGTCATCAGGAGTTCTTCTTGCAGTGCATCAGATTTCAGTTGGTCTGCGTAGGAATGCAACTGATTTAATAGTAACTTACATTGTTCTGTGTTTTTCAGATTGATGTACATGCGCAGGCGTTCCTTAGCCACCATGAAGCGCAATTGATACTCGGGTGCCTTTTTCTCTTGTTCGCTATTGTAGATTAATGCATCCATCTGGCGGCAAGTGGCGAATGCTTCCTTATATTGTCTGTTTTGGGTGAAGAGCGTACTGACACGTATTCCCTCTTCTACGGCTTTATTTACTTGTTTTTGCTCAGCGTATTGGGTAAATTTTGCCCATTTCGCATTTAACTCTTGTATATTGACACCTGTAGGGGTAGCAGGGGTCTGTCCTTGCCTCATCATGCAGCAAAAGGCAAGCGCTAATGTTAGAAGAATTTTTTTCATTATTGAACAGGTTTTCTGCAAATATAACCCTTTTTTAACCAAAATGTTTTTATTTGTGCGACTTTTTTTCGACAGGTTGCGTCTAAAGGATAAAAGAACAACTTGCAAGCAGGCCGGGCCACCCTGCGGAAAGAGTAAAATCAGATAATTGAAATGAGAAATATTGTAATGATAGCCATACTTTTAAGCTGTATGGTACAAGGAGCCTTTGCTCAGAAAATAGCAATAAAAGGCATTGTGAAAGACGCGACAAACAAAGAGGCGGCAGAATATGTAAATGTGGTTTTGCAAACATCGGATTCTACTTTTGTAGAAGGAACAACGACCGATGGAAAGGGAGCCTTTCTGCTGAATAAGATGAATGCAGGTGATTATCTGCTGGTGTTATCCAGTGTGGGGTATACTACCCAGTATCTCACCCTGAATGGAGTGAAGCGGGATGTGAACTTGGGAGAAATCTTGCTGGAGGATGCGGCGGTTGCCATGGAAGGTGTAACGGTAAGCGCTTCCAGCCAAATCAGTCGTGCAGACCGCAAACTGGTTTTTCCTTCCGAGCGTCAGATGAAGGTTTCAACCAATGGAGTCAACTTGTTGCAACAGATGATGCTTCCCCGTATTCAGGTCAATCCGATGGACAATAGCATCGGTTTGCTGGGTGGTGGAGAGTTGCAGCTTCGTATCAATGGAGCGAAAGCAGAAATCGAAGAAATCAAGGCATTACAGCCATCGGATATTATCCGCATAGAATATCATGACAATCCGGGTTTGCGTTATGGCAATGCCGAGGTGGTGCTCGATTACATTGTCCGCCGTCCCGATACGGGTGGTAACTTTGGGGTGGATCTGTCTCAGGGCGTGAATGCCATGTGGGGAGAATATAATGTATTTGGAAAAGTAAACCATAAGAAGTCGGAATTTGGAGTTTCGTACTACATGGGTCCTCGTGATTTTTATGGTATGTCTCGCGATAATGAAGAAGAATTTCATTTGGCAGACGGGACTACGCTTCATCGTATAGAAGAAGGTGAACCGGGATATGGCTCTATGTTTATGAATAATTTAAGCTTGAATTATAATTTGCAGCAGACGGAAAACTCATTGTTCAGTGCCACTTTCCGTTTGCGGAGCAACAGCCAGCCGCATTGGGATTATCAAGGGGTATTGACCAATGTTTCCGATCCGGAGGATAAAGTAGATATGATAGACCGTACCAAAAATAGTTGGACCCGTCCTTCGCTGGACCTTTATTATCAGCAGGGATTGAAGAATGACCAGCTTTTAATCTTTAATGTGGTAGGTACTTATAATCGGGAGAAATCGCGTCGTTTGTATCAGGAGAGTTTGCAGGATGAACTGCTGACTGATATAAATAATAATGTATTGGGAGATAAATATTCTCTGATTGGAGAGGCTATCTATGAGAAACAATTTTCTAAAGGTAACGCCTTGAGTTTCGGCCTGCGCCATACCCAGTCTTTTGCCAACAATGAGTATCGCAACGGTCATAATTACGAAACGGATATAAACCAGGGAGATACCTATGCCTATGGTGAATATCGGGGCAAGTTGAATAAACTGGATTACAGGCTGGGTGTAGGAGTGACCCGTTCCTATTACAAACAGAGTGGAGATGAATCGTATGAAAACTATAGTTTTAATCCCCGTTTGGTGTTGCACTATGCTTTGCCGGGAAACTCCTTCATCCGTTGGAAATCCGACATTAGCAACGCCTCTCCGTCATTAGGAGATTTAAGTGCGGTGGAGCAGATTGTGGACTCGTTGCAAATAAGACGCGGTAATCCTAACTTGAAAGCCTATTTGTGCTATCACACAGAGTTGACTTATGAATGGCAGAAAGGCATTTTCTATTCCAATATTTGGGGAGCATATGATTATCAGCCCAATGCCATTATGGATGAGAAACATCAGGAAGGTGACAAGATAGTACAGACATGGGATAATCAGAAGGATTGGCAGAAATTGTCTGGCCGTTTGACTTTGCGTGTTGGTCCTATCAAAGATATGTTGCAGTTTTCATTTACCGGTGGAGTGAACCATTATATGAGTCATGGCAATACATATTCCCATACTTATACCAATTGGTTCTGTAATGCTGAGGCATCTTTCAACTACAAGCAATTTTCTCTTTACTGGCAAATGAATACCAATTGGAATAATTTCTGGGGTGAGACCTTGTCGGGTGGTGAGAATATTCAGGTATTGGTGATGTATTACACTCACAAGAATTTGCGTGTAGGCGTGGGAGCTTTCAATCCGTTTACGGATAATTATAAGCAGCAGACTGAAAACTGGAATAAATATGCTTCCTATAAAAAACGAATTATGTGAAGGAGAGCTCACAGATGTTCCTGGCAAGTGTTTCTTATAATTTCTCGTTTGGACGTAAGTTCAAGTCTGCTCAACGGAAGGTGAGTAACAGTGATAATAATTCCGGTGTGATGAGTACCGGGAAATAAACGAGCTGATGGTCGTTTGAAGTTAACTTACTTGGCTCACGAAGTTAACTTCATAAATTAACCGAAATAATATATGAAAATGAAGAAAAAGATGATTGATTACGAACTCCTTTGGGAGAAGATTGCCGACTATGCAAGAGCAGCCGGAAGGACTACGGCACGTCCTGTACTCCTATTATATTATGTATTGCGAAGTCCTGAAACCCCTTCTTCGGATAAAATGCTGATTGTGGCAGCACTTTCTTACTTGGTATTGCCGATAGACTTGATTTCGGCAAAGCGATTACCGATTATTGGATGGGCAGATGAGGCGGTATCTTTGGTTTATGCTTATAAGAAGATGTGCCGGTATATCACTCCTGAGATTGAATCGGAGGTGGATAATATTCTGGAGCGTTGGTTTCCGGAGGCGAAGTATGAGTTGGTAGAAGGATAATTGGAGAGAGACTTAAAATAGGAATATTTTATCAGTCTGTTATCCTGAACGAAGGATCTGTGCACTATTGCTTAGTGTTTACAGATCCTTTTAAACATGAATAATGCCACCATTTGAAATAAACATCCGTTTTCTACCTGCCGGATATTGCTATATAACATCAACCACTACACGAATCTTCCGAGTGCCTTTTTATATTCTTGGCGAAGATAAAGAATATATTTCAGATGAGCTCAAGTCTATCACCCGATATGAAGTATGATTTTGAAAGAAAGTGTTATACTAAGTTTAGTATTTAACTAACTTTCTGTTATTCAGTGATTAACAGTTCCTAAGTTCTCTTAGAACTTTATATTAAATAATGGTGCAAAGATATGAAAATATATCAAATCACAAAGAAAACAGATATAAAATATTGAAATACTGTTTGTTATTTCCCTAATGTCTAACATTTTGTATTCCGATTTCTACCAAAACTCCTTTTTTTATGGTTTTTCGCTCAAGTTCTAAGAGAACTTTGCATTTATGAACGTTAAATTAAAAGGTGGTTTTATGAAAAAGAGAGTTTTATTTACGTTGGCCTGTCTACTCTTGTGGACGGGTATGACAATGGCTCAAGTGTCCCGAATTACTGGAATTGTAGTTTCGGAAGAAGACAATGAGCCGATTGTCGGAGCTTCAGTCCTTGTTAAAGGCACTACTATCGGCAGCATTACCGATGTTGATGGACGGTATAGCATTGACAATGTTCCTACAAGTGCAAAAACTTTAGTTGTTTCATTCGTAGGTATGCGCATTCAGGAAGTGGGGATTCGTCCGGAATTGCGTATCGTGATGAAAAATGACGCACAGTTATTGGGTGAAGTTACTATAACCGTAGCTTATGGTAGCGCTAAAAAATCCTCTCTAACAGGTGCTATCTCTTCAGTAAACAAAGAGCAAATTGAAATGTGTCCTACCACAAGTGTCGTTTCTGCCTTGGAAGGTACTACTTCCGGTGTGCAAATAAATAGTACGATGGGACAGCCGGGGGCGGATCCATCCATCCGTATTCGTGGTATTGGTACTGTAAACGGATCAAGTACTCCTCTGTATGTTATTGATGGCGTACCTTTCGGGGGGAATATTTCTGATATTAACCCTGTTGATATTGAAAGTATCTCTGTGCTGAAAGATGCCGCTTCCTGTGCTCTATATGGAAACCGTGCTTCTAACGGCGTTATTCTGATTACGACCAAGCATGGAACTTCTGATAAAATCAGTATGGATTTAAGGATTAACCAAGGTAGTTATACCAGAGGTATTAAAGAATATAGCCGTACCAATCCTTATCAGTTTATGGAAGCCAGTTGGCAGAATATGAAAAATGCCCGTATGTCTGCCGGTGACGATGCTGCTACGGCAGCAGCTTATGCTTCGCAAAATTTGATTTCTGAAACCCTTTACTTGAATATCTTCAATAAAGCCGATGATGCATTGTTTGATGCCAATGGTAATTTGGTAGCCGGAACTAAAATCTTACCGGGGTATGCAAATGACCTTGATTGGTATGATGATGCTACCCGTGCAGGTTATCGTCAAGAGTATAATTTGAGTGGTAATATGGCAACAGATAAGAGCAATGTTTATTTCTCTTTGGGTTATCTGGATGAAAATGGTTATGTTAAAAATTCTGATTTTAATCGTTTGTCCGCTAGAACCTCTGTCAATTTTACTCCGACAAAATGGTTGAAAGCCGGATTGAATCTGGCAGGTACCCATCAGATCTCCAATGCAACAAATGGTAATGGAGATGGCAGCAGCAGTTTTACCAACGTTTTTATGTATGCTCGTCAAATCGCTCCTATCTACCCTATACATTTGCACAATGCAGATGGTTCTTACCAGTATGACAAAAATGGTGCTCTGCAATATGATCCGGGATATTATATTAATTCCGAAGGAGAAGAAATCTCTACTCGAAATCAATATGTAGACCGTCATGTAGTGTGGGAAAATGAACTGGATATGGATAAGACATTCCGAAATACATTGCAGGGAATTGCTTATATGGATATTAAGTTCCTGAAAGATTTTACATTCACAGTAAAAGGAGATTTGAATGTGCGTAACAGTGAAAATCAAACCTACAATAATGCTATCATTGGTGATGGTAAAGGTAATTCTGGACGTGCAAAACGTGTTAGATATCGCTACAAAAATTATACAACCCAGGAACTCCTGAATTGGAACCATACTTTTGATAAACATTTTCTGGATGTAATGGTTGCTCATGAAAACTATTATTACAATTATAGTTATGAATATGGATATAAGACAACCGAAGTATTTACCGGAAAGCCTAATATGTCCAATTTTACAAATATTACTTCTTTAACCGGTTATGATAGTGATTATCGTACAGAGAGTTATTTGGGTCGTATCCGTTATAACTATGATGATAAGTATAATTTGGAAGTTTCTTTCCGTCGTGACGGATCTTCACGCTTTTCTAAAGAGAACCGTTGGGGTAATTTTGGTAGTGTCGGTGCCAACTGGATGATTACGCAAGAAGGGTTTATGAAACAGATAAGCTGGATTAACAGTTTAAAGTTACGTGCCAACTGGGGACAGGTTGGAAATGACGCCGGTGCAGGATATTATGGTTATATGCCTCTTTATACAGC
>Ga0192241_10732_pt1 | contig 12767 bp, 6 predicted proteins | sample Koala_Koa27_I3_FD_131239 | JGI IMG/M metagenome (GOLD analysis project Ga0192241, IMG submission 131239) | Enriched cells from koala feces incubated with labeled cellulose particles, San Francisco Zoo, California, United States - Koala_Koa2-7_I3 ... | reverse complement strand
TGCATTATTATAATAGAAGTAATAAGCTCCTGTTGTCCCTGGATTACTAGTCCATTGGTACCCCCGATATTCCTGATAAGCAATCTTATTAGATCCTTTATCCAGATAACCTCCTGTCGGGAAGTAAGAAGTTTGCGAACCATCAATCACAAACAGATGCCCGTAATTGTTATCACATTCCGTTTTTGAAGTAAAGGTGAATCCCTGATAGCAATTCTGATCGGGCAAACAATAGCCTTCCGGACAAGGATCATACACAGTCTTTACATTCTTAGTAAGACCATCAGAATTTCCCCATAGTCCGTTATTCCGCCATTCATTATGCCAGTCATTCGCAGAAAAAATTCTTATATCAGGATTGGATATGGTATAACTTACTGTTCCCACTTCAGCAGAAGTAGTTGCATTTGCGGTCAGTTCCTTATTATCCACAGTTGTCGCACTCGAACGGACAATATCAAGCGGACGCGGGAACGGATCTTTGCGCCCCCACTGATACCATGCACCATAAGCATTCTGATCTTTAGGAGTAACAGAAGTTGCACCCAAATTACGATCCAGCATTTTGAATGTTCCCCGTTCCTCATTAATATAGGTAAGATCCGATGCTTCAGTCACCCAAATATGGAAAGACCATACATTCTTGCCCGATGCATCTCGAATAGCCACAAGGGCATTTCCTTTCACGCCACTTACAGGAACTTTTAAAGTAGTTCCCTCCAATGCAGGAACAGCAGAAAGAACATCTCCTGATGAAGACGAATTCGTTTGTGTCCACAAAACAGTTGCAGACACAGCCTTATCTACTAATTCCCCATTGACATTCACTCTCGGGCGATTTTCATAAGTATAATCTCCTGCCAATGAATAATAAGGTGTGACATCTATTTCAAGTGTTCCTGCAGATGCCGCACGATAACAGTTTGCCTTACCATAATACAACGTCACCGGCAATAATTCCATCGGTTTGACAACCCCGGCTTCAATAGTGAAAGCACCCGGAGTTGCTTGTTCGTAAATACGTCCGGCAGCATCTGTTATGACGAAAGTCAACCCTTTGGTATAATTTACCGCAGGAAGAAATAAAACAAAGTCAGTATGAGCTGAGGGATTATTATCAGCAGAAAGAGGTACACTTGTATCACAAGTAACCAATGCAGTAGCCGCAGCAGAAGGAGTGGAAGACTTCCGAAGTGATACGATTCCATCCGCTGCATTGACATCAGCTATACCCGACACCTGTTCTCCGTCATTACCGCGTACAGCTACAGACTTAATACTAATCCCCATTAATTGATAATCAGTCAATTGTATCCGTACTCCACCACACAGATTCTTAAAAGAAAAGGCTTCACCATCAGAGGCTGCCGCCATCGGCAAAGATGATATTTCACTATCGGCATTAAATGCACCCATCCATTTCTGTCCGGCAAGTGCCGAAAAGTCAATAGCAAGTGTCGTACCTTCAAGCTGGCTGCCTGACGCAGCCGACGCCGGATAAATAGCATATCGGATGGCATCATCTACAGGAGCGTCCACCGGATCAAAAACAGCGGTACGAACACTATTGGCAGCAGTAGTATAAACAGCTCCATTCGGCGTTGAAGTGCCAAACAGCCGTATCTCATCATTTTGGGTCCAAACCACATTCATGGATGCATTAAGCGACGTGCGTGTTGTGGCGGTAACAGCACAAATTGCCGTAATGGATTTTTCTCCTCCTTTTACGGTCGGTTCCGGAGAAAACGCCTCGTCATCAGTTTGCACACAACTACCCAATGATAAACCAATTACCAGAAGAATCAGAATTTTATTTTTTTTCATGGTCTCGCAAATTTAAAATGTTATCATTATTTCCATGTACCTTCCGTATCGCCATTATTCCAGGAAGGTCCAGTACCGGTATCTCCTTCCCCCGGTAGAGGTTCAGGGTCCGTAGCAGCTTTTAAAACGATTGGCAACCATTTCTCATAATTCGTAGCAGTCAGTCCAGTAAAGGTATCACTACCATTCTGATCGTATAAGGTAGCATTAAACATCAAACGGTCGGCCACCACCCGAAGTAAAGTCCGTGGAATAGCCATTTCGACTACATATCCCTTATCGGCTGCCGTATCACCAAAAGTTCCGTGAACCGCACCCTTACAAGTTACTGAAGAATGACTATATTTAATGGTATATTGAACTGCATCCGGAATAAGAGAGATTTTAAGAGGGGTTCCGGTAGCATCTCCACCCTGAAAAATCAACTCCATGCTGTCGTCTGTAGTCAAGTCTTTATCAAGACGTTCCACCAGACAATATACATTTTCTGCATCATAAGCAAAGCGGAACACGGCTTGTGTAGTGGACACACTTCCGATAAATAGTGCATCACTGACTGCACTCCAATCCGAATTGTCGGCGTCTATCACCGGTGTCATTCCGGAAGCATTAATCCGATGATTCAGAACAAACTGTCCAATCTGAATACGGGCAGCATCTTTATTCTCGCTATTGACAAAAGTAGCAGGCATGGCAGCTACAAGAGTATGCGGATCAATAATTTCCGTTGCTCCCCAATATCCTTTTCCACTGAATGGCTGATACGTTGCTCCCCATTGGGAAGCCTCTGCGTTACCCACCTGCATGGTAAAGAGAGAAGAAGCATTGTACGACAAAACAGTCTCTCCCGAGGGGAATTGTGCCAGATAAGGTGCTGCAGCCTTCTGCACAAAATTGAGTTTACGGTCCGAAGGCCCTACTTCATCTCCGGTCAATGGAGCCGAAGTCCAGTTGTCGGAGCTCCACGCCATTGAAATATGATAAACGTCGCCTTCATCTCTGAAACGTGTTTCTGTAGCTACTGCAATCTTCGTCGAATTATTTAATTCGCGGGCAGAAGGCATCTGATCCGAATAAATTTGTTTGCCCGAACCATCTATAGCCAGTCCAGTCTTTTGACGGATCACCTTTCCAACGACCGTCCATGTCCGCCCATTATCCATAGAACGCAGCATGGCAGTCCCCGAATCGGCTGTGAGAGGCTCGCTATCCGTAAAATAGACCTGTATTTCACCCGAACGAAGTTGTAATGCATAAGGTTCCCAAGTCGTTCCCTGATAAATAATCTGGGCAGTCGACCAAGTACGTCCATTATCGGAAGAACGCCTCATCATAATACCATTACTCTGCGGATCGACCCTGTATCCCTGATTCAAGCGAAAGGAAGCGAATGCCAAAATATCCTTATTTGCCAGAACGACTGCATCACATGATGAGAAACAGCGTGTATCACTGGCACCGGAAGTTTGCTGGGCACTTTCGCTCTGAAACAGAGGACTAGATGCATTCTGCCATGTAATCAGATTAGTACTTAAAGCATAATAGACATTCCAAGCCTGTGGTCCCTGCTGGTATAGCAGCAAATAGGTCCCGTCACCCAATTTCTTGATACGGGGATAAAGAGCATTCACAGCCGACAGTGCCGGACTTTCCAAAGTCAGCAACCGGCGATAGTCTAACTCGAGAGAACTATTCCCCCATTCGTCCGCATGAGAGTTCACTGCTACATTTTCACTTTTATTGAGCGACTGAATAGAGGTAATCTCTCCGGTGACCGGTTCAGGGTCAGGATTTGAATTAGGACGCGGATTAGGCCACTCATCCGTTGAGGTATAAGATGTACAAGCAACGAGAAGCCCCATCACTGTTACCAAAAGGTATCTATGAGTTTTTAACTTTTTCATCATATTCATTCTTTTATTTGTTCAATCCGTTATCGATCAGTTTGAAGTCATACTTTTTATAAAATCAATTTCTTGTTGACTATAAGGTGTACCATCCAGACGGAATATATCATGAAACCAGATTTCAGGTTCTGGATCTCCGGCCTTGCTCGACCACTGTAAATGGAAATTACACTTTCCTGCTGTCAATCCCCAACTGATGGCACCTACCTTTTCACGTTTAAGAATCGGCATTATTTCTTCAAAAGTTGAACGAGGACGTCCCATATACTCCTGACAGATAACCGGACGATCAAACTGCTTCATGAAAGCGATGAATTTTTCCATTTCTTCAGGTCCATAATAACAGTGAAAGGTCATAACGTCACAATTCTCACCCAGAAAACTGATAATCGGCAAATTACTGCGTGTGCCATGTCCTCCGGGATAAATCCATATCGGAGACGACAGCGGTTGCGAGGGATTCACCTCACGTGCCCAACGGAACACTTCGCGCAACAATGGCATACTATGTACTTTCTGCTTGAAGTTTTCCGGTTCGTTATATAAACACCACAATAAAATACGATCATCTGCTTTAAAGGTAGTCATCACATCTTTCACGTAACGTTCCAGACGCGGATACGTTGACGGATCATTGACGGATGGTGCTCCGGGGCTCTGTATCCATTGAGAGTTATGAACACCCTGTACAGAAGCCGGTTGTACACCGAGTTTCGGACTCTCAAAACGCCCACCATTCGTAAAGAAAGTGACGATGGCACGCATACCATGTTTCTGACAGATACCCAGAAATGTATCCAGTCGTTGTTTAAACCCTGCCGGATCCGCTTCCCACACCATATCATGCAGGAATATGCGTACCGTATTGAATCCGAGTTCCCCGGCACGTCCCAACTCCAACTCCATGGTTTTCGGATCAAAAGTCTCCTCTTGCCACATCTCAAACTGATTAATTGCCGTAGCAGTAACGTAGTTGATACCCACCGGCCATTTTTGAGATGCGTACCATGCGTTTGCTTTTTCCGTCGACCATCTTTCAGTCTGTTGGGCGCAGCCGGTTGTTGTCAATAAAAAGAGAATTGTTGCAATCAATATATTCAATCTATCCATAAGAAATCAAATTAATTAAGTTGTTAATACCCAGGATTCTGGTCTTTTGTCTGATCCAATGCCATATTATAATTAAATTCATCGGTAGGGATAGGCCACCAGTAGGCTGCATCTCCCACTTCGGATAAAGCCGAAATACGTCCGGCAGCCAAAGCTGCTTCTGCAAGCTTTCCACAACGCTTCAGGTCATTGTAGCGTTTACCTTCAAAAATCGTTTCGTAGCCACGCTCCTGCAACACCAGCGCAAGGAAAGCATCTTTACTTGCATAATCGGTCAGTTTGTAGTCTGAAGAAGATGCTTGTGTCGGTTTCTGTCCGTAAGCACGTCGCCGCACCATATTCAATTTTTCCATGGCATCATCGGTAGGAGCTCCTTTCCAGCGACAAACAGCTTCTGCATAATAAAGCAGAATATCAGCATAACGATATACCGGGTTGTCATTGGGAGTTGTACTGCTCCCTGTCCATTCCGAATCTCTGAATTTCGAGCAAATCATACCCGTTTTAGTCAGTGCATTGAGTGTTCCATTCTGCGTTTGTTTATACAATCCGAACTGATAGCGTAAATCATTCTGGTCCCAATTCTGAATAAATTTATTCTTCTGATAATCGGTATAAATCCCTACAGCTCCCATATTCACGAAAGGATTGGGCTTGCAGAGATACATATAGGCGATGGTCGATCCACTATCGCGGTTGAACTTTATATAGAAAATTTCTTCAGAAGTGGCATTAGCTGTATGACCGTAAAGGTCGAGGAAATCATCCGCTTTGCCAACCTCAACCAGAGAATATCGTTTGGATGAAATAATTAAACCGGCTGCTTCAGCCGCCTCTTCATAGCGACCGGCATAAAGACAAGCTTCTGTTTTCAATGCCAATGCGGCATAACGCGAAGGACGTCCAGCAGCTTTAGCCACTTCCGGCAGATTGGATGCAGCATAATCAGCCTCATCAATCACAAACTTCCAGATATCAGCTTCCGGAGTACGGGGTTTATTAAAGTCATTCATGTTCTGTTCATCAAAAAAAGGAACGGCGCCCCAATTTCGTGCCAGCCATGAATAGGCGAATGCACGTAGAAAACGTGTTTCCCCGGTGAGGTTGTTATACTCCTGTTGCGAGAGTGGAGTATTACCTATACCGTCAAGAATATTATTGGCAAAACGAATGGCGCGATACAACACCGCCCAGCTATCTTTGGAGAAGCCCACCCCACCACTGGTAAGCCCGGTATCATAAGCTGTGGCATAGTTACCTCTTCCAATACAATAATCCGCCAGTCCTTCTTCCAGAACAATCAGATAACGACTGAATCCCGGATCACGACGGAGTTGGAAATAGATGGAATTGATAACACTCTCCACTTCTTTGGCATTCGCCATAAAAGTCGTTGCATCCACTTTCTTCGGATGTTCTTCCAAAGAGCCCATATCTTCACAGGATGTGTTCATTGCCAGTATCATAGCAAAAGCGGCAATATATATCAATAATTTTTTCATAAGACATCAGTTTTTATATGTTAGAAAGTGAGTCGGCATCCAATCGTATAAGTACGGGCACTAGGATAACAATACGAATCTACCCCCTGAATCATCGAGCTTCCGCCACCATTGGCATTTATATCCGGATCCCAGAAAGGGTAGCTCGTAATAGTAAACAGGTTTTGGGCACTCACATAGACACGGGCGCGCTTGATGAATTTGCTACGGGCACAAGGTACATCGTAGGCCAATTCGAGGTTTTTCAGTCTGACGAAGCTGCCGTCATAAACAAACCGATCGGACATTTTATAGGAAGTCTGGTCGAGATTGGGATATTTTGCGGTAGGATTCTCGGGTGTCCAATGGTTGTAGTACACCTCGCGCAACGTATTCCCGTTATATCCATAATCATAAGCTTGTGCAGCCATACTAAGCGAATATATATCATTACCTATTGAACTCTGGAAGAAAGCGCTTAGCGTAAACCCTTTATAACTGACTGCTGTAGTTAGATTGACCAGAAAATCAGGATTAGGATCACCGATGATGGTCTTGTCTGCTGCTGTGATGGCAGGATCATCATCCATATTCTTATATACGATATGACCGTTCTCATCGTATCCATCTTCAACATATCCGTAGAAAACATACATTGGCTCACCCACACGCATCAGATTGAGCTGGTCTTTCAAAATGGTGTTATCCAATTCGCCACCGAAAATATCCTTATCTTCCGAAAGGACTAACACTTTGCTGCGATTAAGCGAGAAGTTGACACCCAAATCCCATTTCACAGCACGATCAATAATCCGCCCGTCGAGTTGCAACTCAAACCCCGAGTTACGGATGGAACCGATATTACGCAGGGCAGTGGTGTATCCACTTGAACGAGGCATCTCTACATTGTTCAGCAAATCAGTCGTTTTCTTCCGATAGTAATCCGCAGTCATGCGGAGGCGATTATTAAACAGGGACAGATCAACCCCCACATTAAACTGTGAGGTTGTTTCCCATTTCAAATCGCCGGTGTAGGTATCTGACGGGACATACGCCACTGTTGTATTCTTATCAAATACTACATTTTCCGTCCTCAATGTGTTCTGTGTAGAATACGGTGAGATGGCAGTGCTACCAGTCACTCCGTAACTCAAACGGAACTTTAGATCCGAAAGCCACTCTACATCACGCAAAAAAGACTCTTGCGAAAGACGCCAGGCCGCTGCCGCTGAAGGGAAGTATCCCCATTTGTTTCCTTTACTATAACGTGAGGAACCATCAGCACGAAGACTGGCAGTCAATAGATAGCGATCAGCATAATTATAGTTGACACGTCCCAGAAATGAGAACAAACGCCAATCTGAATAAGAAGATGTCGGCAGCCCTTTAACGGTAGCTGCATCCATGTCATAGGTTTCAGTCACATCACTCAAGAAACCTTCGGCCGTACCCGTTCCCGCAGTTTTCGACGTACTCTGTTCATAGGTAAAACCACCCATCACACTCAAATGGTGTTTTTTTAGAAAACTCTTATTATAGGTTATGATATTATTACTTGTGATACCGACTGTTTCTCCAAATGTAATAGAGGCAGCCCCTTGTGAATTAGGGTATTGTAATGACTTGTAATAATCTTTGCGGTTCTGGTTATTGTTTACGTTGGCAGATAACTGAATTGAAAGTCCGTCTATCGGTTTTATTGTCAATGAAGCATTTGCCATAATCCGGTTGGCGTACCATTTATTATCCACTTCTTTCACATAAGCCAACGGATTTACCGGTGCAATCGGTTGTGTCTGGAAGTCATTCCAGGTTCCATCGTCATAATGAGGTGTCGCTGTTGGCGGCAGAATCAGTGTAAAACCGATAACAGACGTTCCCCGGCTACCTCCCTGTGAATTCATCTGATTATGATTGGACCGGCTGAAAATCAAGTTGCTCGACACGGTGACATATTTTGAGATGTGATAATTCAGGCTCGAACGGATAGACATACGTTTATAGCCACTTTCCTTCACGATACCTTGCTGATCGAAATAGCTGGCTCCTAACGTTCCCTGAACCTTTTCCGTACCACCAGAGACATTCACAGAGTGGTCGGTAACAAGTGCATTACGAAACAGTTCACGCTGCCAGTTGGTACTATGCCGGGTAGATTTAATCTCTTCATCGGTATATATCGTAGGCTGATTATTGATCGCTGCTTTTTCATTCAGATAGTTCATATATTCCCAAGCATCGAGCAGCTCAAGTTCTTTAGCCAGACTCTGTACACCAAAGCTGGCATTGTATTCCACGGTAATCTTTCCCTCTTTAGCTTGCTTCGTCGTAATCAGGATGACACCATTGGCACCACGCGAACCATAGATAGCAGTTGCGGAAGCATCTTTCATCACTTCAACAGATTCGATATCGGCCGTATTAATCATATTAATATCACCCGGAAATCCGTTGATAATCCAAAGCGGTTCATTGTCACCCCGAATAGAATTGGAACCACGTACCCTCACTTGTATTCCGGCTCCCGGCTGGCCATTAGTTTGCTGAATCTGTACGCCTGACACACGTCCCTGTAATGCTGACGCAACAGAAGTATTTGCATATTCAGTAATGATATCGCCTTTGACGGAAGCTATCGAACCGGAAAGGTCCCGTTTGCGTTGTACACCGTAACCTACCACTACTACTTCATCCAATGTCTCTGTATCTTCTTCAAGAACGAAATTCATTGAACGTACTCCTGCCACCACCTTTTTTGCTTTGTGGGGCGTAACCTATAAACGTCACATCAATAGTGGCACTTTCAGGTACATTCTGCAACTCAAACTTCCCGTTAAAATCGGTAACCGTACCGTTGGTGGTACCTTTTACCAGCACGCTTGCTCCGATGACTGCTTCTCCCTGTTCATCTTTCACCACACCCGAAATCGTCCGGTTGGTCTTCGCCTGCACCTTTTGTAAAACAATCTGTTTGCCTACTATTTCATACGCAATGTCACTTTTATCAAAGGCCTGTTTCAGCACATCCGAAAGATATTGAGAACCTCCTTTCAGGGAAACAATACGTGACAGAGGGATAGAATTATCGAACACAAAAGTATAATCTGTCTGTTTTTCAACAGCTTGTATCAGATTCTTTAAAGAAATCTGCTTGGCAGCGATATTGACTTTAGTCTCTTTCTGCGCCCATAGCGAAGGGCTGGAAAGCAGGCTGCCCAAAACAAGAATGCTACATAATATTTGTTTTAGCTTCAACATTGTAAACTCATTTAAGGTTAAATAAAGGAATTAATTATTACCTTTGTCTGCATAAAGCAAGGCTATACCTGTGCCATCCGTCCGACGGATAGCATACATACGCAGGTTTTGCTCTTCGGACGTGGAAGATGGCACTCTTCTGCGTCCTTTTTTATTCTTCGATTACTTTCTCCCGGTTATGCTCACCTCCTCTCCATTAATAGTGTATGTAATCGGAGTCACCCGATTAACGATCTCAAGCATTTCTCGCAAAGATTCTGTTTTAATTGTCATCCAATAACGTTTATTTTCCGGTACATCATGCAATTGAATTTTGATGCCATACCATCGTTCCATTTTTTGAACTATTTCCTTCAGATTCTCATTTTCAATTTTCAGCTTGCCCAATCGCCATACGGATTCTACTTCAGCATCGCAAGCCGCCAATTTACACTTCTCCATTTCACGCAAAGGAATAATGGCTTTCTGATTGGGTTTCATATCTGCCAACAGCTTGTCCGTTAAAGCCGAGACAACCGTCACGTGCCCTCTAAGCAGTACAACTTCCAATTCTGAATGGTCTCCATATCCATTGACATCGAATGCAGTACCATGAACCAACACTTTCACATCACCTACCGATACATCAAACTGTCTCTTACTGTCTCGCACCACATCAAAAAAAGCCTGTCCATTCAATTTTACAGAACGGCAATCTTTGGCATAATCCGTAGAATAGGTCAAAGTAGAACCAGAATTTAACCAAACTTTAGTGCCATCCGGCAAACTGACTTCTGCTTTCTGACCAACAGGAGCTGTAAATGAGACTAATCCTACTTCTTCCTCTTCCGAAACCAGCAGAGAAAGCGAGAAGCCCAACGCCAGCGCCAACATAGCAGCAATTCCCACTGCTCGATACAACAACCGCCGCGTGTACATCTTCACAGGTTTCACCAGATTCAGATTACTCATTATCTTTCCCCACACACGTTCTTTATCAGGAATTACCGGATGTATTCCCGCATGAGTTATCTGCCAGCTCTCACACAGTTCCTGAAATTCCTGTTCGTGCCGGGCATCAGCATTCCGCCATTCCATGATTTCTTTCTCCTCCTGCGGAGAAGCAGTTCCCAATAGATATTTAGATATGATAATATAAATGTCTTCCATATTTAAATGTGTTTTATAAGCTCTTTTATTAAATAGACCCATAACTTTTAAATTACCCTGAAAGCATCCGACATTTTTTTATAACACTCACTAAACAACTCTATTTTTTCTCATTTAATGCACAAATCAATGACTTTACCCTAAAAAGAAAAATCACCCTTACTACGATATATTTGTAGTAAAAGTGATTTCAGTAAGCTCAAGGCTTTTCGGACTGCTTTAACTATAGCCAATATTAAAGAGGCATCTCAAATTCAGAGCCAACCTCTCTTGATTCTTATATAAAATACATATTTCTTCATTCTTTCATTATAACAACTTTACTTCTGAACCACAATTTTCAACTTGCATGTACGCCCATAGAGTAATGCTACGCCATCATAAGTGAGTCCTGTTATACCAGCTCCCGAATAGGCTGGCCCCTGGCTTCCCACCACTCCTGTAGGAGTAGCAATTTTACATCCTCCGGCAACTAATGCATCCATATCGTTTGCGGCTTCAATAACATGAATCACACCGTACTTGCCCATTGCGGTAACAAAAGCAATATAAGTATTGTCTTTTATCTGCAAGCTACAAGGATCATCCGGATACCCGTCAGATGCATTGACTCTTTGCATTAACATATCAGCACCTCCTTTAGCTATACTTTCCAACACATTCAACGCCTCAAAAGTCTTGACGTCCGGAGCCGCGTTCGCCATCATCACATCAATACCAAGGTCAGCAACCTTATCATCAGGTATAAGAGTAAACAGCGTTTTGTTGGTGGCCACACCGGCCGGTTTAATCCAGTCATTCACATCGTAAGCTCTCCCTATTGGTCCTCCACTAATTCTTGACGCACTGACATAAGAGAAACCTCTGTTTTTAACGGCAACAAAGCTTGGATTTCTCCATATATTAATGAAAGCAAAGTCTACGCCGTTTGCCTTTGAGCCATATCCTTTAATTTCCTTCAAGCTTAACACATGCTTCTGCACACCGCGTATCATTATTCCCTCTATGGAGAAAATATAAGGTTGATCCGGTTCTATTGAATGTTCCCATTCGGGTGCCATTTCAATATCGTTGAAAACAAGCGCGACATTATTGTCAACACCCTCAATGCCCTCGATATTGATAATCTTCTCCTCTCTCAACCCTTCTATATCTTCCACCACAATCTTGATTCCATCAGTATTCTTATTGTCTACGACAGTTTTCAAGATAAATTCCATTTCCAATGGATTACCTGATACCGGAATAGTTGTATAATCCTTCAGATCACCCAGTACCTTATTGCACAAAGTATGTTTTACGGACTTAATGCCCACTGCAGAACGGATCACCACAGACAGAGAAACCTCTTCATCGGGTACTAAAACTGGTAAATCTGATGGTTCTGTAAATATCTGGGACGGAAGTTTGGTTATCTTTTTAATCGGTATTACCTTTTGTGCCGTTTTTGTCAAAACATCTGTCGATGTCACTAGTATTCCGGCTGCTTCACGCGTGTTGACCTTGACATTCAAATCAAATTCAAGTGTCATATCAGTTTCCAGAGTATCTATCTTTAAACGTTGGCGTTCATTCGCATTTATCTCTTCATATTCTCCATTTTCATCCACCTTCAACAAGGTAGCATATATACTATGTATCCCCACAGCAGAGAAACTTCTGGCAGATACAGTCACCGTAGAATTATACTCCACTACATCTATCTCGGAAGGAGAAGTTAGTTCTACAGTAGGTGGCGGATATGCGTTGTCATCCGAATAATCGACTTCACTATCACTACAATTTGTCAATAGCAAGCCCCATGACAGGGCAAGCATCAGGATCATTGTGTTTTTGATATATTGCTTCATGACTGTTCATTTTTTATTTTAAAGATTCGATTTGTAATTGAAAACAATGTAAATCCCCGCTTACACTTGTTTCGGTTACCCCCCTAAAAGCCCATTTGTGTGAAGTCAGGACAAATATACAATACTCGGAGTCTCTATTTCTATTTTCCACTTCCGAGATGACACAATATGTGGTAAAAAACGATTGC
>Ga0192241_10723_pt1 | contig 12907 bp, 7 predicted proteins | sample Koala_Koa27_I3_FD_131239 | JGI IMG/M metagenome (GOLD analysis project Ga0192241, IMG submission 131239) | Enriched cells from koala feces incubated with labeled cellulose particles, San Francisco Zoo, California, United States - Koala_Koa2-7_I3 ... | reverse complement strand
AGGCCGTCGATCCGTCCGTTACGGGCTATCTGGGATGAAAATACGGTGGAACGCTCGTAAGCTTCCCGCGGGGTCCACGTTTCGATTCGCGTACCGCCCAGGGCCGCGGTAATAATACCTACCGGGACATCCAGGCGCTCCTGGATCGCTTTGCCGAAGAAGTATCCGGCCGCCGAGACGTTGGCCAGACTCTCCCCGTCGGCCACCTGCCACGCGGCCGGTCCGGGTTCGCGGGGCGAGACGAAAACCCGGATCATTTCATCGGCCGGTTCGAGGAGCTCTTTTTCAGCCCGGTTTTCTCCCCGTGCGGGTTGGGCGTAGGTCGGATGGAGTTTCATCCGGTATTCCATATTGGATTGGCCGGAACAGAGCCAGACTTCGCCCACCAGGATGTTCTCGTAAACCAGACTTGTTTTTTCTCCTTCGATGGTCAGCCGCCTCGGGGTCTTATCTGCCGGCATGGGCTGTAATTCCGCTTTCCAGCATCCGTCGGCATCGGCACGCACCCGAACCTGTTGATCGGCGAAAGTGATCCTTATACGTTCCTTCGGCGATGCCGTACCCCACAGGGGAACGGTCCGGCCCTGTTGAAAAACCATATGGGAAGAGAGGATCTGGGGAGTGACCGGCTGGGCGTACGCCCGATCGAATGTGACGATCAGAAAAAACAGCGCCAAAAGGCGGAGAATGATGGGTTTACTCATTTTTATCTTGCTTATTGTCATCGGTTGATAAATTCTCATCTGCCTGCTCGTCGCTGTTGCCGGCCAGATTGCTCCGGTATTTGGAGGGAGAACAGTTGAAATGAGCCTTAAAGCATTTGCTGAAATAAAAAGGATCGTCGAAACCGACCTTATAACCGGCTTCGGCGACGGTATAATTTTCTGTCGACAGAATTTCCGCCGCGCGCTGCAGCCGTTTGGTTTTAATGAAGTCATTGGGAGAAAGGCCGGTAATGCCTTTCACTTTTTTATAAAAAATGCTTCTGCCCTGTCCGGCCAGCCGGCCGAATTTGATCACCGAGAATTCCGGATCGGACAGGTTCTCTTCCATGATGCGGTTCAACAGGTCCAGGAATTGTTTATCCCGGTTCGTTCCCCCTACCAGGTGGCCGCCGACCATGTATTCCGTGGAGAACCGTTTTTTCAGCTGCTCGCGCTGTTCGATGAGTTTGAATACGCGAGCGGTGAGGTATTCCATGCTGAACGGTTTGGTGATGTACGCGTCCGCACCGCTTTGGATGCCCTGTACCTGGTGTTCGGTCGAAGAATGGGCGGTCAGCAGAATGATCGGGATGTGGCAGGTCCGGAAGTCTTCCCGCAGCAGGCGGGTGACTTCGAATCCGTCCATGCCCGTCATCATGACGTCGCAGATAATCAGGTCCGGATTGTAGTCCGCTGCCATTTGCAACCCTGTTTCCCCGCTCACTGCCGTCTCCACCATGAAATACCTGCTGAATTCGTCCGCCAGAAAATTGCGGATATCGTCATTATCGTCAATCACCAGCATCTTATACCCGGACAGCGTGGAATCGTCGATTTCCGGCATTTCGATTACCTCTGCGTTGCTTTCCGGCCGCATGGAGGCCTGCTCGTCGTGCGGGTCGATGCCCAGCAGGGCCGGGGTGACGAAGTTTTCTCCCTGGTAGACGGTTCTCTCGGTGGAAAGTTCCACCGAGAATACGGAGCCGTGTCCGGTCCGCGTGTTATCGGTGTACCACACGCGTCCTTTGTGCGCCTCAACGAATTCTTTGACCAGCGAAAGCCCCACACCGGTTCCCTCGTAAGAGAAATGCGTCTGCATAAAGCGGCTGAAGAGCATTTCCCGTTTCTCGGCTTCGATGCCCGGACCGTTGTCTTCCACCACCACCAGGCAGGTACGGGAAGGATCGTCGAAAGTGAGCCGCAGGATGATTTCTCCGCCGGCAGGGGTAAATTTAAACGCGTTGGAGAGCAGGTTGTAGACCACTTTATCTATTTTCCGGCGGTCGACAAACAGTTCGAACGACTCCTGTGTGCACTCGAAGGTATAACGGATCTTTTTTTGTTCGGCGATTTCGGTGAATCCCTGGTAAATATCATGGACGAACGCGACCATATCGATGCATTCCAGATTCAGGGTCAGTACGTTATTCTGGAGTTTCCGGAATTCCAACAGCTGGTCGATCAGGCGGTTGAGCATATTCGAATTGCGGTTCAGTACGGCGATCTTTCGGCGGGCGGTTTCGGGAATGTCCGGCTGCCGGTTCAGGTTCTCGATCATTCCCCGGATAATGGTCAGCGGAGTACGGAATTCATGCGATATATTGGTGAAAAAGCGCAGTTTATGGTTGGTCAGCTCCTTTTCGATCCGCACGTTGTTGTGCAGCCGGTTGAATTTTTGAAACAAGCGGAAAACCAGGACCAACAAACCCGCCATCCCCAGCAGGTATACCCCGTAGGCCCAAAAGGATTTCCACCACGGCGGGGAAATGTAGATCTCCAGCGAACTGGTTTCTTCGTTCCAGGTACCGTCGTTGTTGGTTCCTTTGATCTGGAAGGTATAATGGCCCGGCGGCAGGTTTTTGTAGGTGGCCTTGTTGTCGCCGCTGACCATGCTCCACTGTTTGTCGTAATTGCGCAGCAGGTAGGTATACCGGTATTGCGCGCGGTCCTTATGGGAGAGTGTGGAAAATTCGATGGTAAAGGTGTTCTGCGAGTGCTTCAGATGGATCTCGTCGGCGTAGCTGATCGAACGGGACAGGGGGGCGTCTTTCGGGCCGACTTCCGCTTTTTGATCGTAAATGAAAAAATTAGTGAACGTGACCGGCAGAGGTGGCTCAGGGGTACCGTAATATTCGGGGTTGAAAACCAGCACGCCTTCCAGGGTTCCTCAGTACATATTGCCCTGGTTGTCGTAAGCATGGGCGTTGTCGTTAAAGTAATTGGCGTAAGTTTTCTCCGAAAATTGATAGGCGTTGAACGTTCCGCTTTCCGGATCGAACCGCGAAATGCCGCTCTCGGTACTGATCCACAATTTGCCCGTATTGTCCTCCTGGATGCCGGTCACAAAATTTCCGGCCAGCCCGTCTTTTTCGGTGTATGCCATGAAGCGGCCGGAATTCCCGTCGCCGCCGTCGATATATTGGGAAATCCCGCCGCCGGCCGTACCGATCCATAACCGCCTGCGGCTGTCTTCGTAAATGGTTTTTATATCGCTGGAATTGATTCCGCCCGGCTGGTCCGGATCGATCCGGAAAGCCTGGTAGGCCGACGGGTCGGTGAACAGTTCTTCCGGGTTGAAGCGAAGCAGGCCGTCGTTGCTTCCGACCCAGATGATATTTTTGCTGTCCTCCATCAGGAAACGGATATTGTTCCGTAGAATCTGCCCGAAAGAGAATCTGCGGAAATTGATCCCGTCGGCCGACTCTTCGGCCAGGCAGATTCCGTTCCCGTAGGTGGCTACCCATATCCGGTTCCTGCTGTCTTCGAGCAGGGCATAGACCGAATTATGACTGATTGAGGCGGGGTTGTCCGGTTCATGCCGGTGCCAGGAAATCCGGCGCATGCTCTGCCGCTCGAAAATCTGTACGCCGTTCGTTTTGGTCCCGACCCACATCCGGTCCTTACTGTCCTGAAGCATACAGTAGGGATTTAAACCGGTGATTGTGTAGGGCTTCCCGATCAATTGCCGGTCATACCGGTAGAGGTTGCCGTTTTTTGTACCCAGCCAGATCTGCTGGCTGCGGTCGATATATACCGACCGGATGTTGTTGTTTTTACCGAGCGCGCCCTTACACTCAGGCAGGAACAAACGGTGGATGTAAGGCGATTTGACGACCTTGATAATTCCGGCGTATTCCGTTCCGATCCAGATATTTCCGGCGCGGTCTTCGGTGATGGACAGCAGGTAATCCCAGGCCGGGCTGTTCGGCTCCGAACTGTTGCCGAAATGCCGGAACTGTTCGGTCCGGGGCGTGTAGCAGAACAAGCCGTTGCCGTAGGTCGTAATCCAGATCAATCCCTGGCTGTCTACCAGGATATTGTATCGTTCCATATCGATCACGGACATCACTTCCGGCGGGATGAGTTCCACTTTTCTTATTTTCCCCCCCGATCGGGTTGTAGTACCATACGGTTCCGGTGTTATTGTAGATCCAGACCCCGCCCAGTTTGTCGGTAATGAATTCGATCGGACCGGTAAGCTGCGGATCACAGGCCCATTCGGGTTGGTGGAAGGAGTGGTGTGCCAGATCAAAAACCCATACACCGGATTGGGCGGTGGAGAGCAGAATTACATTGGGACCGATCTGTGCCATATCCGTGAATTCTTCCGGATGATCCTCTTTCGGGTATTCCCGGAACGATTTCCGGTTGGGGTCGTATTCGACGATCACCGATTGCCGGGAGGTAAAATAGATCATTCCGCCCGTCTCCAACGCTTGGGTGAATTGGTAGTCGCTGGTAAACCACGCTTCTTTTGCGTCGCCTTTGATCAGGTAAATGCCGTAATCCCCTCCGGTCCAGATTTCGTTTCGGGAATCCTCCAGGATAAAGCGGGTATGGTTGCCGTTGGTCGAAAAAAAGGTGTTGCGCCATCCGTCTTCGCGGCGGGTAATCCGCCGGCAATTGTGGCGGTTGCCCCATAACCAGATATCTCCGGAAGAGGATTCGAAACAGTAAACCTGCTGGAGTGCTCCGGGATCCATCGGCTCGGTGTCGAGTTGCAGGAACGTTTCGGTGACCGGATCGTAGCAGTCGAAATCGTCCTTGAAGGTTTTGATCCACAGGTACCCCCTGGAGTCCCGGAAAATATCCCGTACCCGGTAGTCGGCCAATTCCGTATGGTGCAGGTTTTGTGGTCGGAAGGAAACGATATTATACCCGTCGTATCGGTCCAGCCCGCCCAGTGTACCGGCCCAGATAAACCCTTTCTCGTCACCGATTACTGTCCGGACCGTATTTTGGGAAAGCCCGTTTCGGGTGCTGATCTGGGTGAAATCCAGATGCAGTTCGTTTTTGCCGTACAACGGTTCGAACAGCATGGAAAAAAGGAGAAGGAAAACAGGAAGGAAATATTTCATGGCGGATCGGTAGTTCACATTAATCTCAAATGTAAGAAGATAATCACAAAGAAATTCCCCCGGTGGTTAAATTTTCATGCATTTCGGACTAATTTACATGCCCTGACAAAATGTACGGTTAGAATCGGGACGGTCTGCCGGGAGAACGGGGAGTATTTTTTATCGATGTCCGATCTTCCATGTTTTACATACAAAATTCCATCTCCGGGAGGGGGGATGGATTAATTTTGTTGGCAGAAAGTTTTTCGGCCCTGCCGTATATGGGATTGATTCGCTCTGTGCAGATCCTGTTCCGGTAAGGGCACACCATCGAAGAAGTCATTCCAAATCTATCTTTTCAAACCGAACCACATGAAAACCCCATCGATTAAAATCATTATTATCCTGTTGGCCGTCTGTTGGCAGGCGGGTGCCGCCGCGGCAGAGACCCCTCCATTGGATTGGACCACGAACGTAGGAGCCCGGTCCGTGCCCGAACATACGAAGGTATTTTATCCGGACCGGTACGGCGCGGTCAACGACCGCTCGAAACTCTCTACCGAGGCTATCCAACGGGCCATCGACGAATGTCACCGGCAGGGCGGCGGGATCGTGACTTTTCGGGCAGGCGATTACCTGACCGGTTCGATTTACCTGAAAGAAGGCGTTCACCTGATCGTACCGGAACATACGACGATCTGGGGTAGCACCGATATCGCGGATTATCCGGAAATCGATACCCGTGTGGCCGGTATCGAGATGCGGTGGCCCTCGGCGCTGATCAATGTGCTGGATGGGAAATGCATCCGGATCAGCGGTACGGGAACGGTGCATGCCCAGGGCAAAGTGTTCTGGGATTATTACTGGGACCTGCGCCGGGAATACGAAGAGAGGAATCTGCGTTGGATCGTGGACTACGACGCCAAAAGACCGAGGACGATCCTGGTCCAGAACTCGCAAGACGTTACCCTGGAGGGACTGACCATTAAGCAGGCCGGTTTCTGGACCGTACAGGTGCTTTATTCCGATTATTGTACCCTGGACGGCGTGGTGATCCGCAATAACATCGACGGGCACGGGCCGAGCACCGACGGGATCGATATCGACTCCTCTTCCCGTATCCTGATCGAAAATTGCGATATCGATTGCAACGACGATAATTTCTGCCTCAAAGCCGGGCGGGATGCCGACGGGCTGCGGGTCAACCGTCCGACGGAATACATCGTGATCCGCAATTGCATTTCGCGTGCCGGAGCCGGATTGCTTACCTGCGGCAGCGAGACCTCCGGCGGTATCCGGTATGTGTTGGCCGAAGGACTGCGGGCGGACGGGACCAGCGCCATCCTGCGTCTCAAATCCGCCCTAAACCGGGGCGGCGTTACGGAGCACATCTACGTGAGAGAGGTACGGGCGCGGAATATCGGAACCTCTTTCGAGGCCACCGTCAACTGGCATCCGGCTTACAGCTACTCGGCCCTGCCGCCGGAGTACGAAGGACGGCAGCTGCCCGAACACTGGTCCAAAATGCTCGAAACGGTGCCTCCGGAGTTGGGTATGCCTTACTTCCGCCATGTGTATCTGTCCGATTTCCATATCACCGAAAGCCGCTTATTTATGGATGTGGCCGGCAATGAAGATTCGGTGATGGAACATTTCCATTTTGAAATATGGTCATCCGGGCCAGACAACCGGGCCGGGTGGCGTATGCCTCCGATTGGAGCTTTACTTCCATGGAAGTCGAAACGGCGGACGGACAACCCCTGGTGTTCACCCACAGCCGGAATGTGCTGTTCGGGAACGATGCGGAGGAACGCGATAAAAATTTTCCTCACTCCATTGTCCTGCGTTAGAGATAAAGAGGGATCGGCGGTTTGAAGGGTATAAAATAAGACAACCATGATAAAACGGATAACTTGTGCACTTTTATCCGGCCTGACCTGCCTGCTGTGGAGCTGCTCTTCGCCGTCGGTCACCTATCGGAACCTCGAAGTGAACGCTCCCTTTGCGATGGAGCCGATCCGGGTCGCTGTCTTTCCGGCAAATGACTTTCCGATCACCGATTACGGTGCGGTGCGGGGAAGGGATGTGAAAAGTTCGCAGGCGATTGCCCAAGCTATCGATGCCTGTCACGCGGCCGGCGGAGGACGGGTCATCATACCGGAAGGAGACTGGCTCAGCGGAGCGATCCACCTGAAAAGCAATGTAAATCTGCACCTGGAGGAGGGGGCCAATCTGTATTTTTCGGATGATCCGTACGATTATTTACCGGAAGTGTTGACCTGCTGGGAGGGACTGGAATGCTATAACTATTCTCCGTTGATCTATGCCCTGGAATGCGAGAATATCGCGGTTACCGGTTCCGGTACCCTCAAACCGTTGATGACCATGTGGCAGACCTGGTTCCCGCGTACCGAATCTCATTTGCAGGCTCTGGCTCAACTTTATCACAGGATGTCCACCGGAGCTTCGGTCGGGCAGAGGCGTATGGCCGGAGTGGAGAACCGGCTCCGTCCGCAGCTGATCCATTTTAACCGTTGTAAAAACGTCCAATTGGAAAGGTTCTCCATTCGGGAGAGTCCGTTCTGGACGATTCACCTGTACATGTGCGAAGGAGGCTGGGTGCGGAACCTGGATATCCGCACACGCGGGGCGAACAGCGACGGTATCGACCTGGAAAAGAGCCGGAATTTTTTAGTGGAAGAGTGCTCTTTCGACCTGGGCAACGACGCGGTGGTGATCAAATCGGGCCGTAATCAGGATGGCTGGAAAACGGATATGCCGTCTGAAAATATTGTCGTGCGCCATTGTACCGTCTATAGCGGGCATAGCCTGCTGGCTATCGGCAGCGAGCTGTCCGGAGGTGTCCGCAACGTTTATATGCACGATTGCAAGGCTCCGCGAATATTACCCCGTTTCTTTTTTATCAAAACTAATCATCGCCGGGGAGGGTACGTCGAAAATATATACCTGGAGAATGTCGAGTCGGGTACGACCCGGCGGGTACTGGAGATCGATACGGATGTTCTTTACCAGTGGAGGGATTTGGTTCCTACGTACGAAACCCGGATTACCCGGATCGAAGGCATTCACCTGAAAAACGTAAAATGCGACAGTGCGGATGCGATATTCGAGCTGAAAGGGGATCCACGGGAACCCATCCGCCATGTGAACCTGGAGAACATCCATGTAAAGGAAGTCAACCAATTCATCAGCCGGGTAAGTCACACCGAAGGATTGACCGAAAAAAACATCACTTTCGAAGAGCTTAAAAATTAACCGGACACTCCCGGCCTGAAGAAGAGACCAAAGCGTTTCACGAAATACACCAACACCATTTCATACTGGATTCAGAGAATGTTTTCGGGTGTGGCAAATTAAACCAACACATCAAAATTTTACTATGAAAAAAACTACCTGTCTTTTATTTTTAACCTGCGCATTTTACTGTTGCTCCAAAGAAGCCGCAGAATTTTCCTCTTATGATACTTTCTCAGTCGTCGATGAGTCGTATAATGATCCGCTTCTAAATACACTTAATTATCGTTTCGAGTCGAATTTAACTAACTCAACATCATACGGCATATATGGTTCGGTGATACTCTTCGGAATTGAGTTTCATGGCAACAATCAATATTTAGGGTTTATGTTTCCAGAATTTTACCCGCAAAATCACCATATTATTGCGCACGATTTCTCGAATCTTCCTTCTGGTCATTCTTTATACACAGTGCTTGGATCACATTGCGGCTATTCACCCGCAGGGGTCGATAAGCTTGGTTTTGTATTCGATTTTTTTGATGCCCGTAGGGTGGGTAGTTATGATATTTACTATTCGGCAGATCTTGAAATCGTAATATAGAATAGTAAAAAACAGATCCGAAAGACTTTTTACGGTGTGAATTATACCGATAAGTACTTTGAAGTAGATTTAAATATTGGTGGGAGCATTGACGGAGATATAATTGTCGATCCTTCAGAAATTACCCAGATATCGTTCAATATTGTCTATAAAGAATAGTTTTTTATTCAGGAATAAAGCTCAAATTGAAAAGAGAGGCTGTCCCCTTATTTGGAGACGGCCTCTCTTGGTTGGTGGGTATGGGGCGAATTTACTGTTTAGAGGTTTCCCAGCTGAGATCCCAGGGTACGAAATAGGCGCCGGCTAAGATTTTACTGCGGACTTTTTCCCGTTGGGCAGGTTCTTCATATTTCCCGGAGACCAGATCGGCAATAATACCATAATCATTATACCGGCGGGCCATCCGGATCATAGCCGGGTAATTCTTGCCTTCGGCGACCTGTTCGAGAATAATCTCACGCAGGATCTCCATATCGTTGTGTTCGATGTTTTCCGGGGTAACGGGTTCTTTGAAATTCCGGGGTTGTACGGCGTTACCAGTTCTTCCTTGTGCCCCTGTGCGTATTCCCCGATCTCCTTTTGATCCCGAATGATAATTATCACCCCAATATACGGAGAACCCGTCCAGTTCGATACCCTGTTCGTAAATATAATAGCTCGCTCCCCGGTTGATCAAAGCATCCAGTTCATTGTATTTCCCCAGGTGATTGAAAGCTTCAGCCAGCATAAAATAGAGATCGATATGACGGTACATATAAACTTGCAAGTCATCCGCATTAGAGGAAGATGCTCCTGTGAATTTGTTCAGCCGATACTCCGGGTTTTCGATGGTGGAGGACGACAGCTTTGAGAATAAAAAATTGAAGCGGTTGTCCGTAACTCCTGAAGGAAACGGATTAAATTCCGAATCTTCATAGCGAGCTACGCCATTAGCCGACGGACGAAGTAAATAACCTGTGAAGTAAAAATGAGAGAACAGCCTGTTGGTCTGATCTTTGTCTGCCTGATAGTAAATCAATCCTATCGGAAAAGTGGTAGAAAGCCGACTTTTAGAAAAAGAATAGTTGTATTGATAACCCCAGGTATCATTACAAAGCCATCTGACAGTCGTAGAACCTCTTTCATTTTCAAATGTGGCATTCATTTGCGGCAACACCAGATCAATTACATCCTGGAATCGATCCTGCCACAGGGCCAGATCGGCAGCCAGTACGAAATAAGGGGGAGCCATCATATCCCAGTAATAGAAGGTCATGGTACCTGTTTCGGTCTCTCCGGCCGAGGCGAGAATATAGTCGGTCCAGGACATTTCATATTTGCCGTCGATGCCGTCGAAACCTGCTCCGTCGATCAGGTCCACGCAGGCGGCGATAATTTCGTCCAGATTTTTGACCGGATATTGATCTGTATTTTCCGGTTTGGTGATCGGATCGTCAAACCACACCGCTTTGCCGTACACTTTACCGAGCGTAAAATAAACCCAGGCTTTGATTCGCAGCGTTCCGCTGATCAGTGCTTTGTAATGATCCTGATCGACCGAAATACGATTGGCATCGTTGTATGCACGAGCCTTGTGCAGGTAATCGTTGCAGGCGATAATCACATCGTAGTATACCGCCGGATCGGCATAGGAATTTCCTTTCAGATCATCCTCGTAATTATACAGGGCCAGCAGTTCATCGGTAAATCCGACCACTTCCATCATTTCCCCGCGGGGTTCGGTAAGCAGGATGGTTTTGTCGCCCATGGCTTGCAGCTTGGTGCCCAGTCCGACATAACCGGCGTATAATTCACTGTTTTCCCGGATGTAATCGTCCCCGTATTTGACCGTGCTATTATCCGGGTTATAAAAATCGTCGCACGAGACGCCCTGCAGCAACATCAGAGCGGCCAACAGAAGTTTAAAATTATTTTTGAATTTCATGGTCGTTAGAATTTCAGGTTAATACCGGCTTTAATAGTCCGGGGAAGAGCCAGTTTCGCGTAATCGTATCCCTGTACGCTCTCGCCATAGGAATAAGTGAATTCCGGGTCCATACCCAGGTATTTGGTTACGGTAAACAGGTTTTCACCGGTCAGGTAGAACGTTCCGGAGCGGAAAAAATTAAGCAGCGTCCGATCGAACGAATAGCTGAGGGTAACACTTCGCATTTTCAAGTAGGAAGCGTCTTCGATCCAGCGGGAAGAAAACGCCGAGTTGCCGATCGCGTCGCCGTACAAAGCGCGGGGGGGGTATCGGTTTGCTGCCCATCCAGGATCCAGCGGTTGAGCACCGCCCTGGTCTGATTGCGCAGGGTACTCATGGATTCCGTTTCACGTCGGGTGGCGTTGTACGCCTCATTTCCGACGGAATAGATAAATTCGGCGCTCAGAGCGAATCCTTTATACTGGATGTGCGTATAAAACCCGCCGAAATAGTCGGGCGCGGCCGATCCGAGCAGCACCCGGTCGTTGTCGTTGATCACATGGTCGCCGTTCTGGTCGGCGAAACGCGCGTCACCCGCTTCGTACCGAATTCCGGAGTTATTTTGCAGGTTTGCCGCATCGGCTTCGGCCTGGGATGCGAAGACACCCTCCATCCGGTAGCCGTAATACTGATAAGGCGACTCTCCGACCCGAATGACCGACTGGGCGTTGCTGCGTCCGTTGATAATAATCTCGTCAACACCTCCCAGCGACTTGACCTTGCTCGAATAGGTGCTGATATTTCCTCCGACAATCCATTCGAACTCCCGATTTCTGATCAGTGAAGCCTGGAGAGCCAGTTCCACGCCTTTGTTGGAGAGTTTTCCGATGTTGTCGTAATAGGGCGCCGATCCGAAAACCGAAGAGAGCGGGCGGGCTAAAATCATATCGCTGACCTGGTTGTTGAAATAGTCAAAGGACAGGCTCACACGGTTTTGCCACAGACTCATGTCCAACCCGACGTTGAAGGAGTTGTTCCGCTCCGGTTTCAGCTCTTCGTTCGGTATACCGTACAGGGACAGCACTGAAACCTGGTCGTAGTTTACCGATTTGTAGTAATATTTACTCAGATTGGTATCGTAGCGGGAGTTTCCGGTTATGCTGTACTCGGCCCGAACGTTGAGCCGGGTGATCCAGGAGACTTCCTGTAACGGTTTCCAACCTTTACCGAGCCAGGCCACGCTCACCCCCGGATAGAGGTAATGGCGGTTGGCATTGTTCCCCGTAGAGGATGCTCCGTCCAGCGACAGATTGACGGCCGCCTGCAAAACCTGGTTGTAGGTATAGTCGGCATGGGCGTAGGCGCTCAACCAGTTCCATTTATCGAGGTACCCGAAGAACCGCTGCGCGGTAGTGGTATTTTCGAGCGTCTGGTAGAAGTCGTTCGCCGTATTCCACCCCTCGCCGGCATCGTATTCCTTTTTGGTCGTCAGCACCTGTAAACCGGCCAAAGCATTGAAGCGGTGGATGCTGTTGAACGTTTTGCGATACCTCGCGTTGACGTTATAATACATATTAAACGCTTCGGCGACCCCGTCCCGTACCGTATTGTTGGCTGTTCCGTACTGGTTGGTAGTGGGAATGATCGACTGACTGGTCAATCCGGGGATAAAAATGTGCTCGTTGTCGTAGTTGTAATACAGACCGTAGGTCGCGCTCAGCGTCAGTTCCTGGGTCGGACGGTAATTAAGCGATGCCCGGATATTGGTATCATACTGGCGGTTGGTGGCATCGAGAGTGTTTACGATAGCCACCGGATTGCTCACCCGGAAAGCCAAAGTCGTGTTGTTGCCGAAATTGTAGTCGCGGTAGGTGCGCAGTACGTTATTGTCGGCATCCTTATCGTAAGGACTCAGTAGTGGAGACTGGGTGTAAGCGGCCAGCAACGGATTGGTAGCCCGGTTCATCCCCTGCTCCTGAATGGCGGCATCGATGTAAGCCAGACCGGCCGAGAAGAGGATATCCAACTTGGGGTTGATCGTAAAACTGGCATCCATGCGCGCGTGATAACGGTCGCGGTTGGTGTTTTGCAGGAATCCTTC
>Ga0192241_10722_pt1 | contig 12910 bp, 5 predicted proteins | sample Koala_Koa27_I3_FD_131239 | JGI IMG/M metagenome (GOLD analysis project Ga0192241, IMG submission 131239) | Enriched cells from koala feces incubated with labeled cellulose particles, San Francisco Zoo, California, United States - Koala_Koa2-7_I3 ... | reverse complement strand
TCTGGCCGACCGCGATGGACGTTGTCTATTCATCGGCACGCCGCAAGGGCCAAACCTTTTTCGTGACCTTTTTTCCTTGGCTCAAAAGGAAGAAAACACGGACTGGTTTGCGGCCTCATACCCGATCACCAAAACGAACGTGCTTGACCCTGAGGAAGTAGAGCGAATTAAGACCGAGTTGGGGCCGGACGCCTTTGCCCGTGAATTTCTGTGCGACTTTAATGTTGCCGCAGCGACGGCTCTTATCCCCTTGGCTTTAATTCAGGAAGCCATGGGAAGAGAATGCCCGGAACATACCTGGAAGGACTCGCCGTTGATAGTTGGCGTGGACGTGGCTCGCTACGGGGATGACAGCTCCGTCATTACCCTCCGGCAAGGGCTCATTGTTCATCCGCAACTGGTATACAAGGGATTAAGTCTAACCGATTTGTGCGGGCGCGTCGTCTCGCTCTATAACGAAAAGAAACCCGCCGTGTTGTTCGTGGATGCAATTGGCGTAGGAGCCGGGCTTGTTGACAGGCTTAGGGAGCTCGGAATACCCGTGGCGGAAGCTTTAGCTTCAGCACGGGCGATAAAGGCGGAAAAGTTTGTGAACCGGCGGGCCGAGATGTATACGGAGTTGGCGGACTGGCTTAAGGCCGGTGGAAAGCTTCCTGATGATTCCTCCTTGGCTGAAGAGCTTGCCGCGCAAGAATATGAATTTACGTCAACCGGAAAAATGCTGCTATTAAAGAAAGACAAAATCAAAGAGAAAATAGGCCGGTCACCGGACAAAAGCGACAGCCTGGCTCTTTGCTGGTTTAACGCCGCACCAATAACAACTGAAGAATATCATGCGGGGCTTACGTTCAACACAGAAGCGGACACCGCGTATGAACCATTGGAGTACTAAATGCCGGTTTATGAGGGCATGACCATCAGGGGGCGTTCCCCGAACATTCGGCGCCCACAGCAAAGCGAAGCCCCGTACGTTTCGCGTACAACTGCACGGCTTGACGATTCTCCCTCCCGTATCGCCGCTGCCGGTTCCGCGGCTGTTAATCAGGCGAATCAGGATTATTGGCAAAATATGGGCCACTTTGGCGCGGGCCTTTCCGCGCTTGGCCGAGCCGGAGCGGAAGCCTATACACACTATTCTGCCGCCAAAGCCGAAGAGCTTTCCACTCTTCATATCCAGCAGCTCAATCAATCAGTCTCCGGCGAAAATGGGTATCTTTCTCGCCAAGGTGAAAGCTCTTTCTCTATAGCGGGAGAATTTGGATCCGAAGCACAAGGCTTACGCGATGAAGCGGGAAAGCAGCTTAATCCCTTGGCTATGCGGCTGTATGAACGGAAGATGCGTGATTTCACTTCGCGCGAGTCCATCAAGCTGCAACAGTACTCTATGAACCAATTGCGGCTCTTTGAAGATCGCAATGATGATGCGGCGGCCGAAAACGCCCTCAACATGGCAGCGCAAAATTATAACGATTCTGAAGAGTTAAACCGCTGGATAGGGGAGGCTCTTTCTTCACAAGGGCGCAAGCTTGACCGTCAAGGATTTGGCGAAGAGGCAAAGGCGGCCGCGTTCAAAGAAATCGCCAGCGGCGCGAAGCGCGGCGCATTCACCATGGCTCTTGCCAACAAAGATATCGACGGAGCCCGAAGGGTTTTCAATGACGCTTTGGGCAAAGGCGGCAATACCGTTCGCCCACATCCACCGCTTCCCGAGGGCGTTACTGTCATAACGGAAAGAATAGCCAAGGAAGAAGGCGTCGACCCCAAGCTCGTTCAGGCTGTTATTTGGCAAGAAAGTCGCGGTGATCCCAATGCCGTATCGAAGGCAGGTGCGCGCGGTTTCATGCAGCTTATGCCTGTAACAGCCAAGGAAATGGGCGTTACGGATGTTTTCGACCCAGAACAGAATATCCGCGCTGGCACGCAGTACCTTAAAAAAATGCTTGGCACCTTTAATGGTGACGAACGCCTTGCGCTCATGGCTTACAATTGGGGTCCAGGGAACGTCAAAAAGTGGTTGGCGGTGGGAGGGGATCCGGCGAAGATTCCAAACGAAACGCTGCGGTATGTTGATTCTCTCCTTGGCTCAATGCCTTCCGGTGAAAACCAACTGACAACGAAAGACGAAGTCTGGATGCGCAATGCCCTTGTTAATGCCGAAAAACAGCGGAAGGGTGAAAACGCGGTTGCGTTTACGAACCTTCAGAACGACTTCCAAAACGACGCGCTGCAAGGAAAAGATATTTCAGGGTATCGCAATTTTGCAAAGTCTGAATTTATAGACGCTTACGGCGAAGAACGTGGCGGGCGGGAATATCTTAAGTATACGGAAGCGAGGGAAGCGAATACTCACCTTCGCGATATGAAGGATATGACGAACGAGGATATTTACCACTGGACTATCGATAACCGCCCCGGTGCAGGACCTGGCAGCAAAATCAAGGACTCCGTTTATACATTGGTGGCGAACACGATGAACCAAGAATTGGCTGCCCGCGCGCAGGATCCCGCCGCCTATCTTATTTCTCGCGATGAAGACGTTGCCAGGGCGCGGGAGGCCATGTTTAATGACATAAATCCCGATAGCGTTCAGGCATACGCACAGGTATCGGCGGCGGCCGCTGGGAAGCGTGGCATGTCGCTTACGCACCTTTTTTCACAAGCGGATATTCTAAACATGGCCGCCACAATTAATGCTTCCAATGCCCCCATGGACGAACTCGCGCGAGTCATGGAAAGCGTGAGTTCCTATGGCCTTGACGTGCAGCGGCAACTTTTTTCTAAACAAGGCGGAAAGATGCCAGCGGCGGCGCAGCACGCGTATATGATACGAAATACCGGTGATGGCAATCGGCTGTGGAATGCTTCACGGGATCCCGAATTTGTTAAAAACACCAAGAATGTGTTGGGGCTCACGGGCTCGGCTAATACGGATTTTGAAGATCGCTTGCGCTCCGAGACCGAGGAACTCGCGCAAACCTTCGGCTATCATACGGATGCGGCGGTAAGTTTACAGGATTCTGTTCGCGTTCTTGCCCTTCTATATATGCGAGACGGGAAAAGTGCCAAAGACGCTGTATCGGATGCGGCGGCGCGGTTTACCGACAGATATACCGTTGCCGGTTCTTTGCGTATTCCAAAGGTGGATAGCCAAGGAAAAACAATCGACGCGGCCGCCGTTATGCAAGGGAGTCGCCGCTCACTTAATAGTGTTGCCGGAAATCCCGAAGATATCGAAGAACATCTCTTGCATACGCTCTACCCCGTAAGAGAAGGCGGGAGCCATGAAAAACAGTTGCAGGCTATGCAGCACGATCTTCAGGATAATGGCGAATGGCTGGTTAACGAGGATGAGAGCGCGGCACGACTTTTTATTCATGGTATCCTTGTTCGCGACAAAAATGGTAAGCCGATAGAGAAAACCTGGGATGAATTTTCTTCCTTGGCTCCCTATTTGACCGACCACGAAGCGGAGGCTCGTCGCACCCGGACAAACCAGATGATTATGTTCCGTGGCGTTGAGGGCGCGCGGGAGGCTCTTGGCGAAGAATTTGACGAGTCTGTGGCCCTTGATTATCCCAGGCTTTTCAGGAGAAACCGGTAATGCCCTTCTTCACGGAAACGCCGGAACTTAAGCAGATTGTCCCTCTTTCCGCCGATATGTGGGAACCGGGAACGCTCGACTTTTTCGCCAATGGGTTTTCTCATGCTTTGGCCACGAACCCCATGCAAGGAGCGCGAAGCCTCTATAACCGGTTTGAACCGTTTCGGGAACAGGCAACCCTTGAAGAACAGGGTCGAATGATAGAAGAGGCGGGGCTAATCGGCGTCATTACCCCCACCGAGGGGTATTCCCGCGAGCACCTGCAACTTATGCTAGAACAAAAAGGCGAAGAAATCTGGCGGCAAAACGTTTCTTCCCGCGCTTCTGGCTTCATCAATAATGCGGCGGGGTTTGTCGGTGGACTTACCGGGAGCTTTATTGATCCCATAAATATAGGTTCCGCTTTTGTCCCCGGCCTCGCTTTCCGTGGCGGCATTTCGGCGTTACGCGCCATTCCCGCGACCCGCGCGGTGGGAACTTCTCTCCTGGCTCGAAATGCGGCTCGCCAAACGGCGATCGCTTCCGCAACCGGTTGGACGCGCGCAGGCCTTCTTGCGCGACAAGGGGCTGTGGAAGGGGCGATCGGCGCGGCCATGGTTGAGCCGCTTGTTTATTCAGGAATGACCGCCGCTCAGGCCGACTATTCCCTGGCTGATTCTCTTATGAATGTTTTCTTTGGCTCCATGATGGGTGCAACGCTCCATCCAATCGCGGGGATGGTTCATCATTGGCGGCGTCCGAACGCGACTTCCGATTCTATTCATGCCACTGATTGGTACCGACAGGATTTTGAACAGCGCAATTTTGAAGCACGAATGCGGGCGAATCCGAACCTTGATGAAAGCTTGGCCCGCCAATGGGCGCAGGCCGATGCCGCGCTTTTTGACGCCAACGCCAGGCGGTGGGCTGCCGATACGGGCCGGTCGGTTCTTGATTATTATGAGCGCAACCCCGTGGAGTTTCGCGGCGAAGCTCAGACGCCGCTGGGCTCTAATATGTCTCCAACAGGACAAAGGCTTGAATCTCCGTCTCGGACGCCGCTAGGCTCCGCAGAGCCGCAGAGCTCCGCAGGAGCGCGGGGAGCGGTCTCCTTTGACGAAGGGAGGGCTGTCATCACCTTCTTTCAAAATTCCGATGCGACTACCGCTCCGCATGAAATGTTTCATATTTTCCGGAGGGAAATGGCGGAAGCCGCTCACATGCCCGGCGCGTCCGACGCTATCCGCACACGCTATGCGCAGATGGAAGATTTTGTCGGAGCAAAGCCAGGAAAGGCCTGGACAAGAAGCCAAGAAGAAAAATTCGCCCGCGCCGGGGAAGCGTTCCTTATGGAGGGCCGGGCTCCATCTGCCGTATTGCAGCCCGCTTTTGACTCCATGAAAGGCTTTTTTCTTGATGTTTACTCAAGCGCGGACGCGGCGGGCCTTGAAATCTCTCCGCAAATGAGAAACGTTTTCAATGACATGTTGACCGTGCCGTTCAGTGAAGCGGAACGAAATTTTACCTATGCGGTCGGCGATATTCTGACGCGCGAGCCTGAAGTTCCGATAGCCGCTGAAGCCAAGAGAATAATGCCGGATGCGGAGATTGCGCGGAGTGCCGGAACGCCGGAAGTTGCTGAGCTTCGTGAAGGCATCCAAAATGTGGACGCGGACTTTGCTGCATTTGTTTCACGCGAAGCAAATCTTTCAGAGGGAGCGCGGAATATCATAGCCGAGGCTGAAGGGGCAATCGCCGAGTCTGATGCCAGGCTTTTGCAATATGATGTCGCCGACGCCGTAATGCCGGAAATCCTTGACGCCGTAAAACAGGGCGAGGCGCGGGAATCTTTTTCCTTGGCTTCTCCCGACGCTGAACGGCTAAACCCCGAGGATATCACGACGCTCTATGAGTCCGCTGTCGAAAAGCGCGCCGCAGGCATGGATGACGGCGAAATTCTTAATGCTATAGCAGAAGAAATTAATAAAGACCGAATTGTCGAACTTGCCCGAAACCGGGCCTTGAGGCTGCAGCGCAACCGAAACGTAGAAAACCTGGGGTATGTGCTGAATACCTTCAGAGGCAAAGAGGGCGACGGCATCTCGGCTCTTCTTGTTGGCTCTAAATATGTCCGCGAGGGCAGTCACATGTCCGTTGATTCCTTGGGTGTTGGGCTTTCCGGCCAGTATAGAGGAGAGCTCGCGGCGGAATTAAACAGACTTTCTCCCGCGCATTTTCAGGCCTTTCGCACAAATACCTTGCAGCAGGAAGTTACGCGCGCCCTTTATACCATTAACAATCCTGACGCGTCCAAATACAGCGGTCCCAAAATGGCCATGGAAATCGCCGAAGTGGTATATCGTATCCAGGAAAAAGCCAGGGTAAAAGAAAATCGCGTTGGAGCCTGGATTGGGCGTCTCCCCGGCTATATCGCGCGGCAAACCCATGACGCGTATCGCATCCGTAAAGGCGGCAGCTCTGCCTGGACGGGTTTTATGAACGAAAACCTTGACTGGGCGAGAACGGCGGATGGGGCATATTTGAACGACATTACTGGACGCGAAGAATTTTTACGCGTTTCGTACCAGGTTATGTCTACGGGCAAACACATTCGTCAAAACACCATGGCGAACGAACTTGCGCGGGCGAGTCGTATGGGGAGTGCGGCGGCGCGGGCAAGCCGTGAACGCGTATTCATCTTTAAGGATGCCGATGCCTGGTTTGATTACCAGGAAAAATACGGCACGGGAAAGCTTTCGGATACTATTGTGTCTGGTCTTGACCGGGCGGCCAAAAATACCGCGCTTATGCAGGTCCTGGGACCAAGCCCACAGGCGGGGCTTGAGAGCTTGCAGCGTGAAGCTACGAACGCGCTTTTAAGGGCGGGCGACGCTAAGGGTGTTGATGCGGTGAATCGTGGCCGTATCCGTAACCAAATGAAAGAGGTTGACAATACCATCAACATTGAGGGGAATCCCTCGCTTGCGCAAGTCGGCCGCAATGTCCGTGTCTTTGAAAACGTAACTAAGCTTGGCGGTGCGGTCATCTCCGCCTTTTCCGATATCCCGAACCTAGCTGGGGCCCTTGCCTATCGCGGCGCGGGTGGCTGGTGCGAAAACATGCTTGCCGCCATTCGCGGGCTTGGTAAAGGACGTGGCAGCGCGGAGCAGCAGCGTATCCTTGCCTCTCTTGGCGTGTACTTTGACTCCACGATGCAGACAATGGCAGCCCGCATGTCGAACGGCGGCCTGGACGCGGGGGGTATTAACAACAGGCTGAACGGGATTCAAAACCTTTTCTTCCGCCTCTCCGGTCTTTCTTGGTGGACGGATACGCAAAAGGCCTCGGCGGGGTTAATGCTTTCGCACGATTTAGCCAGACAAAAAAATAACTCCTGGGCGAGGCTCGCACATAAACGGCAACGCGCTCTTTCGCTCTACGGCATTGATGAAGGAAAGTGGGAAATTATCCGGCGCGGCGAAACGAAGGCGGCAGACGGGCGGCACTATCTGACACCTGACGGCATTGAAACCGTGCCGGATGAAATGTTCGCAAATTACCTACGAAGCCAAGGAAGGGAAGCGACCCCCTCTTCTATTTTGGCTTTGCGCGAGGAAATTCAAGATCAGTTCCGAACCTATTTTTCGGATGGTATCGGCGACGCGGTCATTGAGTCGTCTGCCAAAACACGGGCCATGCTCCGGCAGGGGACCAGCGCGGGAACACTCCCCGGTGAATTTTTCCGCTTTATCACACAATTTAAAGCCTTCGGTTTTGAATATGCGAACCGTTTTCTGTCACGGGAAGTGTATGGGTATGGCGCAAATAGTTTTACTGAGGGATTGGCGGGGCAGTTTGTGCGTAACCAATATGGTGAGAGCGGGCATCTTATGCGACAGATTGCCGCGATGACGCTTTTCGGATATCTTTCCCACAGCGTCAAACAATTGGCGGCAGGGAAAACACCGCGTGACCCCGCAGACGCGCGCACATGGGTGCAGGCTTTAACACAAGGCGGCGGGCTCGGTATTTACGGAGACTTTCTTTTTAGCGAATTAGGGAACGCCAAGAACCGGTTCGGCGGTTCACCCCTGACAACCTTTTTGGGTCCGACCGCCGGTTCGTTTGAAAGTTTCTACAATTTGTATGTTGACCTTATGAACGGTGACGCAAAGGCGGCAAATACGTTCCGCACTCTCTGGAGCCATGTGCCAGGGAACAACCTGTTTTACTTTAAAGGCGCATTTGATTATTTAATCGCATATAATCTTTATGAAAGTCTGAACCCCGGCTATATTTCCCGTATGAAGCGGCGAATCGAACGGGAACAAAATCAGACGTTCTGGCTCGATCCGGAAACCTTTGTGAGGTAATAGCATGACTCTCGATACAACCGTTCGCCGCATCAATTATCAGGGCGACGACCGCACCACTTGTTTTTCATTTCCCTTCAAAGTTTGGGGTGAGGAGCAGGTTGTCGTCTATTGTTCCGACCCTGCAACGCCCTGGACGGAAACAAACATTACACAGCGAACGACCATCACATTAAATACCGATAACTATGGCGGCGCGGTTGTATTCGCTAACCCTCCGGCTTCCGGCTCAAATCTCGCCATTGTACGCGAAGGAAGTTTTCTACAGGAAGACGAGTATCTCTCCGGCTCCCGCTTTGACGCGCATGAGATAGAAGACCGGTTTGATGAAGACGCCGCCGAGCGGCAGGAACTTCTTGACGCTACCGCCCGTTCTATTAAAGTGCCGAACTCCAGCACGCAGACGCCGGAAGAGGTATACGAAGAACTCCTTTCTGGCGCGACCCTTGTGAATAATTCCCTTGCCACTTTAACGGAACTCTACAATCAGGCACAGTATTATTACAATCTGGCCATGGGGTATCTTGGCGAAACGAGTTATATGCAATCCCGGGAGACCTCTTTCATTGTTGACAAAACACATATCGTTGACGGCGATGACGGTGAAGGCCCATGGGTTCACACGTTTTATAACGACTTTAGATATTATCCTACAACACACCAACTTCTTGTCACGGTTGACGGACTAGCCTTAACGCCCGGTGAACATTTTGATGAAGTCGGCGATTTCGGTACCGAGTCCACGCAAATCCGGTTTAAAATTAATATGTACCAGGGCCAGCAGGTTTACATCAAAGCCATGTTCCTGGGGACGGAAGAGTTTAATGTTAAGCTCGGAGAGATGGACGACAAAATTGCGGACGCGAATAGTGACTTGCAAGACGCCGTTAACGCCGCCAATAAGGATTTTGAAGACAGGACAAATACGTTAAATGACCTTATTGAAGAAACAACAGAAAATTTTCAGGCCATCATCGACGGGCTTGACGAAGAAATCGCGCAGACCGAAGCCCTTATTCAAGACGCCCTGGAAATCGTCGGCACGGCTGAAAACTGGGAGACCTTTCAAGACGCAATAGCCGAACTCAATGGTATCTACTCGACGTTCACATCAAACGAACTTCCCACGCAGGGCTATTGCGAGCTTGATTCGGGATACTACAGCAACTCTTGTTTGACCATGCCGGAGGGCGTCTGTTACTTTAAAGGGACCAACACGTTGCACCTCGCTATTGACGGCCTGGTGCTTTCTCCGAAATATTTTGAAGAAGTTGGCGGTTGCATTTGCACGCCGCCCCTGGTTGAAGGCGGCTTGCAAGAAACCATCTACTATGGCGCGAATTTCGTAAAAATTCCTGAGGGCATTTGCCTGTATCAAGGTCAAGAACTACACGCCTGGACGGAAAGCTTCTGGGGCCGCGAAGGCTGGGAGCCGGAAGAATATCAGCCGGACATCACCACGCGCCTTTATGCGACATCCACATCCGGCAATATTTATTATTCGGATGACCTGGGGAGATGCTGGTCCTCAATCGCCGGAGGGCTTGAAGGCAACGCAGACGGAGAGAGCTCCACAGGACAATTGCCCGAATGCCTCCGGGGACAACGGATTGTCGCAACTTCCGATACGCTGTGGGCATTTACTGCTCCGCAGGAGGCTGAAGATAACAACGAGAGCGGTGATAATCAAGAATCAGTAGCCCTCGCGGCGTTTGAGCGAGCCGCGCCTCCCGCAGGGACGCTCGTGTTTTCTACGGACGGCGGCTTGACCTGGGACTGTTATATTAAAAATAGCGATGATGATACCGAAGACGAAGAAGAGGAAGAAGAAAGCCAAGAAAAAAACGGCGAAGAGAATAGCGACAGCAATGGCTGGCAATCTTCCTTTGGCACCCCACACGCTCTTGCCGCAACCGACAACGCCCTGGTGCTAGCGACCTGCAATGGGATATTCTGTTGTCCCACGGGATGTGATTGGTGCAAGGTCTTTCCTTCTGACTCATCTGACTCAGAGGAAGAAGTCACTAACAATTATCGCTGGGGCCCCATTGAAGCGGCCTCGGACGGCAGCGGCTTTTTGGCGGTAGATACCGCTAATGACCAAGAAGAAAGCACCCCTGACTCGCAGCGTCGGCAGATAGTGTACTTCGGTTCCGCATCCTCTGGCGGCATCACCTGCTCTTGTACAAACAATATCTCCGATGTCACGGCAATCGCTGGCAACGGACAATACTGGATGATTGCGGACGCCTGCGGCCAAGTTGAATACACCACCGGACCAATCGCCACTGAGGCTTGGCAAGCCGGTGCGCAGATGCCGCAAGGCTCAGGTGATGGCGGCGTTAATTGTATCTACGGGGCGCGCGAAGGCTTTGTCTCTCTTGGCTCCGGCATCGCTTGTACCGCTTCGCCGCGAAACGCCTGGAAGTGTTCTGCGGAGGTTAGCGGAGTTCTCTGCGCCGGTTTGCATCTGCCCGGCCATGGCCTTTATTTGGCTGTCGGCGGCGATACCAGCTGTGCTTATACTCTCTGGAGCTGGGACGGGCTAAATTGGAATTGCGGGTGCGGCGTTCCGAATAACGCTACGCTGAACAACCTCTGGAAGAGCGAACACCTGCCGTTCTTCGTCGATGAACCGGTGACGGAACTCGAACCGATGTCGCCCGCGGCGGGCCTCGAAGATGAAGATAACGGCACGAATGACGGCGAGCAGGATGATGATAGCCAAGGAGAAGGCAGCGAGGAAAACGGCGAAGGCGGCAACGGCAGCAGTGAAAGCCAAGAAAAAAATCAAAATGGCTCCGGCGTCGCTACAGCCTTTATAAGCCCAGTGGGTGAAGACAGCTCTGCGACGACTGAGCATTGTTTCCTTTGGGGTCCGATATCCCCAACTTACCAGCTGAAGAGCGACCTGTGTTTTGACGGCCGTTCAATCCCCGTACACATCACCATTGACCAGACTATGGCGGAAGGAACGGGCGCGAACAATAGTCACGGCAACGGCGCGACTATTGCTATCTATAAATCCGACACCTATCAGCGGTTGACACGGGATGATTTGAATATTGAAAATAATGACAGCACGGCGACTGAGCAAGGCGGTTGGTGCGAATTCGCTCGCTATGAAGCTACTGGCCCGATTGCTGCTAACACGGAACTCTACACCTGCTTTACTACCGCAGGGCAAAACGGAAGCGGAGAAGCCACGGTGGAGGATGAATCAGAAACTGAGTCATACCCGACCTGCTGGCCCACCGGATACTACGCGGCGGCTATTTATAACGTCTATGGCGGCTGCTCGCTGCAAAGCAGTATTCCGAAAGTTAACTTCTATGTGAACCGGAAAGAACGCTACAGCTCATGCGCCGCTGGGACTGAACCAGACGACACCACTGGGACTGAAGGAGAAACCAATGATTAAAGCCAAAAAAAATAGCCCGCTGCAAGCACCACAGGTATTGCCGATAAAGCGATATGAGCCCAAGCCCTACGACGAAGAAGCGGCTAAAAAATACGCCGAATCGCTGGAAAAGCTGTTGCCGCTTTTAGATGAAATGAAAGAGGCAGTAAAGACAATGCAAGCCAAGGGGAAAGAATTAGAAGCCCTGCAGGCGCAGGTAGCGGCACGGCTAAAATCTTGATCCCCCTCTTTTTTTTGGTATATAAAGAAAATGCTCAAACGCTGCCTGCTCAGACACCGCAAGGACTTGAAGAAACCGTCGGCATGAGCCTTCCGGCGATTGAGGAAAGGAGGTGCCTATGGCATATGAGGCGGAAAACGTTGGCCGTTCCGTCGAAAATTTGGCAGAGAAAATGGCCGACTTAACAACCACGGTCAATGAGACCGTAAAGGACAAGGATATGGGCGATATTGCCGGACTCTTGGCCCTTATGCAGGGCAACAAGGGAATGGATTTGCCCGGCCTCATGGCCCTTGCCCGAGAGAAGGGATACGACAAGAACTGGGGAGGCGAAGGGATGTTCATCTTCGTCTTCCTCCTGTTGTTCCTCTTTGCGGGCGGCGGTTGGAATGGTCTGAACAGAGGGCAGCAAGCGGATTTTGCTGCGCTGGCCGGAACCAATACGGAGGAAATCGTGGGGCTCCACGACCGTATTGCCGACGCCCGCGCTGCTTCTTCCCTTGGCTTCCAGCAGCTTCAGACCTGGCTGTGCGAATCCATTTCAAATGTCATTTCGGCAACCCGCAATCAAGGCGATCGTATTGCCGACGTTACCCGTAACGTTGGGGATACGGTCCGTGACGCGGCGGCGCGACTTGACCTGGCCGTGGCTGGCATTGTGAACCGTGTGGATAACGTTGCCCGAGACGTAAAGGAAGGCAACGGCTTGATTAGCGCCAAAATCGAGCTTGAAGCACTGAAAGCGGAAAACGCGCGCAATGCCCTTGAATCCCGCGTTTTGCAGGGACAAAAAGACGGGTTCCTTATTCTGAACCAGCGGTTCGACCAGCTTGAAAACAAGATGACGAACCAAGCTCTGGCTGAAGAAAATGCCCGCCTGACCCGCGAAAACGTAACGCTCCGCGATGTTATCCGTGAAGATAAGATTGCGGACAAGACCGTAGCTCGCCTGGAAGGGTTTGCGTTAAGGAATTATACGCCGACTCGGACGACGACAACTACGGATACGACGAGTTAATTATGCCTGGTGTATTTGGCGTTACGGGAGGCGGCATCGGAACTCTTGGCGCGAAAGCCGATACTTGCGATTCCTTGGCTGTAGGCCCCGGGGCCCAGGCTGTTAATCATTCTCTTGCCATGGGCCCCAATGTTTGCACGACTGAGGAGCGCAGCATTGCTATTGGTTCGTGTGACATCGAAAACGTCAGAATTGGACGTTGGAATCTAAGGCAACTACCAAACCCCTACGATTTAGCTTGTTGTGGATACTGTTGTTTGGAGTATACTTCTGATGCGGTTTTTGAAGTCCCCATTGA
>Ga0192241_10715_pt1 | contig 13102 bp, 12 predicted proteins | sample Koala_Koa27_I3_FD_131239 | JGI IMG/M metagenome (GOLD analysis project Ga0192241, IMG submission 131239) | Enriched cells from koala feces incubated with labeled cellulose particles, San Francisco Zoo, California, United States - Koala_Koa2-7_I3 ... | reverse complement strand
CATCATAGCCCACAGACATCGTCTGCTGGCTCAGGCCAGCCTGTGTGTCTATGGTAAACCGGGGCACGTTGGGAGCATACACCCTGCCGGTGTTGTTGTAGAATCCCCACCAGTCGAAGCCCTGGAGACGCAGGGCGGTAGCATTTTCTTCGTAGTAACTGAACCGGTAGGCCCCTTTTCCGTCGATGGCCACGCGCGTGAGCAGGGATTCGCTGTTGTAGGTCAGGGTCACCGAACGCACCGGTTTGTTTTCCGCGTTGTGCACTGCTACGGAGGTGAGCCGTTCGGAAGTACCGGCGGCAGTGGCGTAGGTTAGCTTCACCGTACCCAGCGAGGCGGTGATCTGTGTAGGCAGAAAAGTCTGGTAGACCTGCGTACGGTTGCTCTCGAAATCCGTCAGCACGCTTCCTCCTGTGATCTGGTAGGTGCGGTCTTCTCCGAGGTGACAGCCCATGCTCTGCCAGCTTTCCGCGTCGTAGATGGCTAAGGCTTCGCTGAAGTCGGGATACATTTGCTGCACTTTCTTGTAGGTAAAGTCGATGGTCTGTCCGTTGTCGAAGACAATCTGGCGCAGCATCCAACCCACGTGCCGTCCCGCGCCGTCGGTCTCTACATAGCCGTCGCCCGTGAGCCCATTGGTGCCTGCGGCAAAGTGATAGGTCATGCCCTGATCGTTGCGTACCCTGAATCCGGAGAGGATATTGTTGAGCGGATGGCTGTAGGTTGTGACCACCGGAGTGATCTCCAGAGGTTGCCGGGTAAGCATCTCCGCGGTGAAGGTATTGCCGTCGCGGTTCAATACGAAGGAGGTCTCCAGCCCCGGCATCTGGAGGGTGAAAATATCCTGCTCGGCATCTATGAAGTTCTGCGGTATTCCCAGCACTGTGTTGCACACGCCATCTCCCGGTCCGGCAGCTAAGTGAAACAGCTCTTCACCTCCGGTATTCCAGATCTGTAGCAGGCGCTGGTAGTCTACCACCTGATAGTGTTCGTCGGCCTTGCCCCGGATGGTACGACTGATGCGCAGTCCCGGTGTCAGTGTCCAGTTCCGTCCGGTGAATCCCAGCGGGTCGCGTACATTCACCCCGCCGGAGTGGTATTTCAGCTCTAAGGGGAGCGACAGGCCGTAATAGTCGAGCGAGTAGAGCGGTATATTCACGTCGATCAGTCCGGTGGCAGGTGACACAGGATAGCCCAGGAATTTCTCTATCGCCGCCGCGGCGGGAGTAGGGGGGATCACCTGGTTGAGTAGTGGGTCCTGTGCCCGCAGGGGCAACAGGGAGAGCAGCGCGAACAGCAGGGAAAGCATCAGGGAGTTGCCGGCCCTGTCGCGGGAGTTGCGCCGGCGGTTGTACCGGCCGGTGCAAGAGTGAGGAAGAAGCAGGGATGCCTGTTTCAGGGGAGGAACCACGGTGTGGGCGGTTCGGAAAGCGGAGCGGCCTTGCTGCTCTGCTTTCTCATAGAAAGGGTAGTTGGGTTTCATGGGGAATTGAGTTTTGAGTTTTGAGTTTTAAGTAATAAGTTTTAAGTAATAAGTTTTAAGTAATAAGTTTTAAGTAATAAGTTTTGAGTTTTAAGTTATAAGTTTTAAGTGGGGGGGGGTGTTAGCGGGTTAAAAATGGAAAAACGAAGACAGTTCTCTGTATACGATCTGATGATTTACGATGGAGAAGACAAATATGTCAACGATGGATAACATATACCTGTAGAGACGCACGGTGTGCGTCTCCGCGGTGTACGTCCAATACAGGGGCGTGTGTCTCCGCGGTGTCTCCTGTCTGTGTGGGTGAGCTAAGGTATGTTTCCATCATAGGTATATTTTGTCGATGTATATATTTGTGTATGTTAGACGCACTTCCCAAAGACGCACGGCGTGCGTCTTTGGGAGGGGGATGCTGTCATCGTTAGGATAGTTGTCTGTTACCATCGTCTGTTACAGTAGTTCCTTCGCGTCGAAGCAGGGACACTGCTTGGTCCATTCGTGGGGTTCTACGATGCCGTTGCCGTTGAGGTCCGGGCTCAGGTCGCGGTGTCCGCAGACGCGTGCTCCGGGGTAGTCGGCCAGCAAGGCGTGTACCAGCACCCGCAGGGAGTGTTTCTGCCACGGGGTGCGGGTATCCGCCGGGCGGCCGTGGGTGTCGAGTCCGCCTTCGTAGCAGATGCCGATGGAGTGGGCATTGTACCCTTTGACGTGCGCGCCGGGTTTTTCCACGTCGCGCAGGGATCTGATCTCTCCGTTGCGACGGATGTAGTAGTGATAGCCCGGCCCGTCGAAGCCGCGGGCGCGGTGGTCTCGTTCGAGTTGTTCCGGTGTGTAGGCCACCCCATCGCGTGTGGCCGTGCAGTGGATCACTAATAAGTCAATGGTTCTCATGGGAAGTTTTAATTTTTAAGTTGTGAGTTCTAAGTTGTGAGTTTTAAGTTGTGAGTTTTAAGTTCTAAGTTTTAAGTTGTGAGTTTTAAGTTGTGAATTATATGTTTTAAGTTATGGAGTTTGGGATTGAGTTATCAGTTGTAGAGTTCAAGTTTAAAGTCGTATGTTATGTGATAAGGCGCAAACTTTCTCCTATCCGCATGGTACTTAGAACTTAAAACTTAGTACTTAGTACTTATAACTTAAAACTTATAACTTTCTCCTATCCGCATGGTACTTATAACTTAGTACTTAGAACTTAAAACTTATTAATTCTCTCTCGTTTTACAGTCTTCCACCTTACATTGCATTTTGAGTGCCTGGTTGAGTTTCTCGTTGAGTTCGCGGATCTCGTAGTGCATATCGCGTATCTTTTCGCTCAGCAGGAAGTACTCTTTCAGGGCGTTTTGCAACTGTGCGATCAGGAATTCGTACTGATCGGTGATCAGGGTGGTAAAGGCTTTCAGCTCTTCCGGGCGGCTGCGTCTGAAGAAGGGCAGCGCCACGGAGAGCAGGGTCATGGTTTTGTTAAGTAGGTTTTTCATGAAATGAAGAGGGGATAAAGGGTGAAACATACATACGGTAGTCCGCGCGGTGACGGCAGGTTTTCTTCTCTGAGACATACCGCTGATCCGCCGGGTCCGGCGGATGGCGAAAGGCATTCCGATGCCGGGTCGTTGGCGCGCTGTGCTTTCCGGTAGCGTAGGAGAGCGGGCGTCCGGAGGGCATCCGTTGCCGGGGCCGGGTACGGATCAGGGGTCTGTCCGTGAGAAGAAAAATACCGGGACGTCAATCCAGAGCACTACCGTCGTCATCGTCGTTGCCAGGGCCCGGATTGCCACTGTCGGAAGTACCGGTGCTGTCGGCAGATTTGCAGAGTTCGAAATTCACATTGTTCTCACTGTCTGTCAGCGCGTGTGAGGCATTCACCAGGCGCAACGAGTTGTCTACCATAAAGCGGATGTTGACCCGGCGGATGTTGCGCACGTTGCAGTCTTTCTCCTCTGCGGCAGGGGTGGTGTTGAAGGTGGTGAAGAAAGTGCCCAGACCGGAGATCTTCACCTTGTCGCCCTCCACTAATTTCTTGCGCAGGTGCTTCACCAGCTCTTCGATGGTATGGCTGATGTCTCCTTCGGTCAGCGTACTTTTGGCCTCTATCTCCCGCGACAGATCGGCAATGGTGTACGTACGGGTCGTTTCCGGTTTTCGTTTCAACAGGTAGATCTCTCCGGAGTCGGGATCTCCGAGGAGGCGGAATCGCTTGTAACGTACCACAGGGACTTTTACATGTGTACTCATACTACATAGGGGTTTAAATTGTATAATTAAAAAAGATAGCGTGTGATCACAGAAACAAAGATACGGAGGGGCAGAAGCGCGGAATCGACAAACTGGTAGATTTGATACTTTTCGTGACTTTTCGTACATCTTTGTGACTTTTCGTGACTTTATGTACATCTTTGTGACTTTTCGTGACTTTATGTACATCTTTGTGACTTTACGTGACTTTATGTACATCTTTGTTCTTTTTGCAGATTCTCGTTCGTTTTCCTGTTTTTTCTGTCCGTGATGAGCAGACGGATTTTCCGTTCTTCCGGGATATGCCGGAACACTTGAAAAACCTGGGAAAACAGAATCATTTATCTGAAAAACAATCTATTAACTATTGATTTTTTTCAATTTTATGTATATCTTTGTGGTACACATCGAAGCCTTATGATTATATGAAAAAACATCCTGTAACCCTCTGTCCGGAAGAAGACGAACGTTTTCCGATCCGTACTTATCTCAAGAGAGATTTAGCACATCTTTATCTACCCCATCTGCCTATACGGTCTGCCTTGCGTACCTGGAACGAATGGATACAACTACATCCTACTCTTCCGGGAGAACTGCAACATACGGGCTACCGCAAAAGCTGTAAAAACCTCAGTCCGGTACAGGTAAAAATGATCGTAGAGGCATTGGGAGAACCCTGACCCGGTGCGTACGTTTCCTTCGTGGGACAGATTCTGTTTTTTCAGACAAAACAACAAAAGCAGAAAGACAGGAATGTATCAAATACCCTCTATAGACAAGTAGCGAAGGATGAGTAGTATGTCACAACTTATAACTCAAAACTTATAACTCAAAACTTAAAACTTATAACTTATAACTCTTTTATATTCTTTTGTTCTTGTGTCTGAAAAAAGGGATCACGTACATCCTGTCAGGTGTTACCGGGACTTTCTCCGGGTTCCGGTAACACCTGCCGCAAGTCCCGGTGATACATGACTCATGTGTCACCGGGACTTTTTTCTGCTGTATGCTACGGAACTATTTGCTCCGTTTCCCGGATCCTGCCGCAGGAGGCGGCCTGTTTCTGTCGTTTTGTCTGAAAATGGTACAGGATACCCGTGTAAAAAGACTTACATTTAAGTCCTGGTTCCCAGGATTTAATCAAACTACTATTCACTAAAAGCCTGCAATCTATGAAAAATCAAGACAGAAAACCCACTGCCCTGAGGGAAATACAGGACATTACCCGGCTATTAGACACAGCTATCCGGACGGTATCTGACGCGAAAGAGGAAATACAAAAACTGCGACAAGAGGAGGTGTTGCATACGCAACGACTGGTTGTGCACCCCGACGCGGTACCTTTGGTTATGGAGCTGATGGCGTGGGCCTTGCAGGAAAAGTGGATACGGGCCGAAACCGACAATTCACGGGGAGCCATCGCGGAGCTGCTGGACAGAACTTTCTTTTTCTGTCAGAAAGATGATCCGGAAAAGTGTCTGAGTCACAGCTCCATACTTAATTACCTGAAAAAGATCTATGCCGGAGAGGTTCCGAGAAAGGTGACAAAAAAGTGCCTGTTGGAGCTGATCCGGAAGCTGAAAGACTATTTACCGGATTAACTATCAGGGAGTTGTCCGGGAGGTGAAGTGTTAATAAATCCTACGTTTCAGGGCCGCGAAACGGGGGTCGATTTGGTTCCGAAAAAACGCGCGGGGCTATTGTATCTTCGCACGGTTTTTAACTTAAATAATAAAATAGTTATTTTTCATGTTTAACCTAAATGGATCTGATACAATGAAAGAACTTCAGATTTCTGTGTTTCGCAGCGTGGCCAGTAGCCAGCTGGTGAATGTGAGTGTAGAACAAGTAGTGGCGGGTATCCGCGGCGGGCGTTGGCGGCAGGCGGTGGAGCAGATCCGGCAGGCCCGGGTGCGGGGCGACAAACAGGCGGTGGCGGACGGCAAGCGGGCCTTGCCTTTCGTGGCTTTCTCCGGGGTGTTCGAGGGTGGGCACCGGGCTACGCAGTTGCGGGTGTACAGCGCGCTGGTGGTGCTCGACTACGACAAGATCTCCGATCCCTCCCGGCTGGCGGAGATGCGCAGCCGTTGCGCGGAGCATCCGTCGGTAGTCTCGGCGTTCGTTACCCCTTCGGGAGAGGGACTCAAGGTAGTGGTGCGCACCGCGGGCAGCGCGGAGCGGCACGGGCATACCTACCGGCAGGTGGCTGCCCTGTTCGACCGCTTATTGGGCTGTGCTTCCGATCCGGCCTGCAAAGACATCAGCCGCGGGCATTTCGTCTCGTGGGATCCCGAAACCTGCTATCGGGCAGATGCCCGGCCGCTGCATCTTCCCCTGGCGGAGAGCGAGGGGGGCGGTACCGCTCACACAGGCGGGGTAGGCCTCTGCCGGAGAGTGGCAGGCGGCAGAGGAAATACCTGCGGAAGCAGCCTGCCGGAGCGAACGCCCTGCTGCCGGCACGGAAGCCCCTCCTGTAGGGATAGCCCCGTGCTGCTCTGCCGACGAGTGGGTGGCTGCCTGGCAGAAGCTCTATCCGGCCGTGGAGGGGCAGCGCAACAACCTGCTTTTCCGCATGGCCTGTGAGGCGGCGGGCAGGGGCATTCCGCGGCAGGAGCTCTACCGGGCCGCGGTGGCGCGGCTGGCAGAGCCGGGATTCGACAGCCGGGAGATCGCAGCAGTTGTCAAATCGGCTTACTCCCGCGCGACCCGGGAAGAGGCACTGGATGCTCCCTCTTTGTGCCACGAAAGTGCCAAACTGCCAATAGTGGCACAATTTCAGACAGACGGCGGGGAAGAGGAGAGGCTGTGGGACGAAAAAATCGGCGGTGAGAGCCTCAGGGAGCATACACCCACATTTCCGGAATCCGTTTTTGAGGCTCTGCCCGCTCTGCTCCGGGAGGCAATGGTGTACACGAAAGAGCCGCGGGAGCGGGATGTGCTTTTGTTGGGATTGCTTACTGCCGTAAGCGCTTGCCTGCCTCAGGTTCAGGGGTTCTATCACCACAAGTCGTACTGGCCCAACCTGTATACCTTTGTTGTGGCGGCGGCTGCCAGCAACAAGAGTGTACTGGAGTATGCCTACGCGCTCTTCCAGGTATATGTAGAGCAGGCCATGTGTCGCAACCAGGAGCTCAGGCGGCAATACGAGGCCGATCTGGAAGCCTATCAGAAGGCGGAGCGGCAGGCAGCCCGCAGGCAGTCCTCATCCGCTTCATCTGCCCCGCAGCTGGTTACTCCTGGGCCGGCGGCGGTAGCTCCGCCCGAGGAACCGCGCTACTTCTATCCGCATATCCCGGGAGATACCAGCAAGGCGCGTATCCTGCATCATGTACGGGAGAATGGCGACCGGGGCGGACTGCTCTTCGAGACCGAAGCCGACACGCTCTCGGGGCAGGCAGGACTATGGGAATTTCTTCGACTACCTGTGCAAGTTTTTCCAGCACGAGTCTACCTCCTCCTCGTTCAAGGTGAACGGAGAGCCTATCTACCTGCACCGCCCGCGCCTGGCGGTGTTGCTATCGGGCACTCCCTCTCAGCTCAACCGGCTGATCCCTACCTCGGAAAACGGGCTCTACAGTCGTTTCCTGTTCTATACCTTCCGGCAGGCTCCCCGGTGGAAGTCTGTGGTGCCGCTGGGAGAGGAGGAAGATGAGGTGGAGAAGCATTTCCAGGCCCTGTCTCATCGGCTGGCGCAGGCGTATGCCTGGCTGGAGAAGCACCTCACCCGGGTACGCCTGAGCCACCGGCAGTGGGTGCGTGTGGATGAGGTGTTTTCCGACCTGTTGCGGCAGAGTAGTTTGCTGGAGCGGGAAGACTTTCAGAGTTGTGTGAAGCGGCACGGACTGATGACGATGCGTCTGTGCATGGTGTTCACCGCGCTGGAGAAGGCAGAGCAGGGATATACCTCCGCGGTCTGCTATTGCAGTCAGCCCCATTTCGAGGCCGCCCTCTCCATAGCTACTACCTGCCTGGAGCACAGTCGCCTGTTGATCACCTCCGTGCAGGCGGGAGACAATGATGTACGGGAGTTGGAAAATCCGGACAAACTAAGCCTGATCCTGGAACGTTTGCCCCGGCAATTTACCACCCGCCAGTTCATGGATACGGCTGTACATTTAGAGATTCCCGAACGCACGGCTTATCGGTTGCTTCAAAATGCTATTGATTTGAAGATCAGTAAGATTTCCCGCGGTCTGTATGAAAACTGCCACTAATGGCACTTTGGCACTTTCGTGGCACTAAGTTTCCCCGCACAGCGGGGAGACAAGTCCTGAAAAAGGGTTCCGGAAAGGTGTTTAACCTTTCCGGAAACAGGCAGGCGAGGTGGTAAAAAAGAAAGATAAATTCCGTGGCAGATCTGCTTTTTCCGGCGACGGGATCTCCCTGATTTCGTTGCTGCTGCTGCCTGCGGTTTCTTCTGCCTGCTCTCTGTGATTGGTAACTCAATGCTAACTAAAAAAAAAGAATGTATGATGGAAAAGAAATGGAAGATCATCCGTGTAAGCAAACGTGTCAAACCTATTCATTATTCCCTGAGGCCTCCGTTGTCGCTGGAGCTGGGTAAAGACTACTATGTGAGTTTCTGTGTGGGCCAGGCCTATCATTGCCGCCTGACGAATATATATGAAGAGAGAAGACGCATAGAGATCGAGATCCCCCGACGGCCCAGTAGAAGCTGGATGGAACGGATGTCCCGAAAACGCATCCCCCGGCAGCAGTGGAGAGAATGGCTGGCTGTCTGTGAGAAAGAGCCTTACTCCTGTGTGGATGTGTATCTGCTATTTCCCGATGAGATCGGATGCACACCCGAAGAAGCGGTCACTCGCCAGGTCACTCTGTGAAAAGGATCTACGATTGAAAATGCAAATACCCCGGCAATTGTCGGGAAAGGCTGGGGTATTATACGATGTATTCGACCGGGAATCACTCACTTTATATGCTACCAGGTATCGTGCCGGGGCTATGTGGGAAAATAAAACGTTATCTACCCGGATAAAGATGCGACTAATTGGTAGAAATAGTGTATTTTTGTAGTACAAATGAGTAGCATATATGGAAGATTTGTTTGGACATACGAATGATCGGGCTGATAGTATAAAAGAAGGAAAAGAAAAAAATCTCCCTCTCGCTTCTGTAAAGAAGCCTGCGATTTCTGAGGAGACACACAAGAAATTTAAGTCAATGTTTACACCTACCCCCGTTATAAAGAAAGCAGATGATGAAATAGAAGAAGAAGAGGATGACCTGAGTGGGAATATCATGGAACAGCCTTTCAATCCTGCAAAAATAGATATTACTACCAAAACTTTGACTATAGACCTACTTATCAAAAGAATGCAGGCAGAGCCTATGGAAATAGATCTTTCTCCGGCTTTTCAACGCAAAGGTGATCTTTGGGATGCCAAAAAGCAAAGTCAGTTGATCGAATCTTTATTAATAAACTTTCCTCTACCTGCTTTTTATTTTGACGGAACCAACGATAATCAGTGGTTGGTAGTAGATGGGTTGCAAAGACTGAGTGCACTCAGGAATTTCGTCATTTTAAAAACATTGAAATTGACAGGGCTCGAATTTCTAAACAAATTGGAAGGTTTAGGATTTGGTGATCTCCAGCGAAACCAGCAACGGCAGATAGAAGAAGCCCAGATCACAGCATATGTCATAAATAAGGGAACTCCTGAAGAGGTAAAATTCAATATTTTCAAACGTATCAATACGGGCGGACTTATATTGAATACACAGGAGATACGGCACGCGCTGAATCAGGGTATTCCTGCCCAGTTTGTAGAGGAACTTGCAGGTACGAAAGAATTTAAGCAGGCCACAGGGGGAATTTCTCCTGACCGGATGCAGGACAGAGAATTTGTAACCAGATTCCTGGCTTTTCGCATGAGTCCGGTATCTGCATACAAACCTGATCTGGACCCTTATATGAATCAAAAGATGGGAGAGATCAAACTCCTTACAGAAGAACAGAGAGAAGAGATAAAATCTGTTTTTATCTCCAGTATGAAAGCCGCTTATGGGATATTCGATAAATGGGCCTTCAGAAAAGTATTTAATCTGCAAGAGCCCAGGAAACCTCTCAATAAGGCATTGTTTGAGGTATGGAGTGTGGAATTGTCTAAACTTACAGAAGAACAGCAACATAGATTGATAAGCAAACGTCAGGAAGTATTGGATCGTTTTATGAAACTTATGAGCCAGGATGATAAATTTGTCACTTCCATCTCTTCGGCCACAGGTCATAAAAGTAGAGTAAACTACAGGTATGCGAAGATACGTGAAATCATTCATCATACATTAGAGTCATGATAAGCCAGGTAGCTATTGAAAATTTCAAGTCACTCAAGAAAGTAGAAGTTCATACCCAGGCGTTGAACCTGTTGATGGGACTCAATGGAATGGGCAAAACTTCGTTTATCCAGGCTTTGCTTCTGCTGATGCAGAGTGATAAACTGGAAGATCAGGTGTTAGATTTAAATGGAACACTGGTGCGGATAGGCATAGGCAAAGACGCGCTGTATCAGTTTGCGGAATCGGAGCACATTGTTTTTGAATTGTGCTTTCCACATAACTCCGCATTCAGATGGAATTTTCTTTATCAGAGGGATCGGGAAAAACTGTTGTCCGAAAATCAGATAGCAGCAGACCAGATGGCTTTTTTCAGAAGCCAGACCCAATTGTTCCAATACATCAGCGCGGAACGGATCGGACCGAGAGATATCTATGAGGCTTCCAGTATTGTGGTGGCAGATAAAAAACAATTGGGACTTCTGGGTGAGTTCGCAGCCTATTTTATCAATGTCTTCGGACAGGAATATACGGTTGCTCAGGCTCTCAGACATCCTCAGGCTACGGCTCCTAATCTGATCGCGCAGATAAATGCCTGGATGCAGGAAATATCTCCTGGTGTCACGATCAATACCCGATATTTGCCTGAAATAAACAAGGTGATCCTGGACTATGTGTTTAAGCATGACCAACATAAAACGAATGCTTTTTTACCCAAAAATGTAGGTTTTGGTATTTCGTATGTGTTGCCCGTTGTGCTGGCATTGCTTACTGCCCAGGAAAATAAGATCATTGTGATCGAAAATCCGGAATCGCATATTCATCCCAGAGGGCAGGCAGAGCTGGGCAAACTTATAGCCTTAGCTGCTCATACCGGAGCACAGTTGTTTGTGGAAACTCATAGCGATCATATATTAAACGGTATCCGGGTAGCAGTAAAGGAAAACTTTATCGACAGATCCCAGGTGAATGTACTCTATTTCGACAAAGTAAATAATGAGAGAGAACAATACACCCGGATTACGCCCATAAAGGTAGGTCAACAGGGAGAATTGAGCGAGTACCCGAAAAACTTCCTGGATGAGTGGTCCAATCAATTATTTAAATTGATGTAGACATGGAAGTTTTCTATAACGAGTTATCTAACCAACCCCTGGCCGGTTGCAAGGCCGATGCAAGAGATCGTATCATTGCCCTGCTAACCACCCTGAAAGGTCTTCGGGAACACTATGAGGTGAACGTTATGAGAGCCCACCACCACTTCTATACCCAGCAGATGGGTCCGGATTACCTCATTTCTGACTTTCTTCGTGACTCTTCTGTGGGGCGAACCTTACAAGATCTGTTAGTTACCCTTGTGGCTTATCCCTACATTGCAGACGACGATTCACTGGAAGCGGAAATGTTTGTGATGAATGGGTTTTCGACTCTGGACCATACCGAATCTTCTGTTTGTCCGGAAGGGTTGGCTGCCGCCTTTGTTTTTGATGCTCCTGTGGTCAGTATGCAATCCGGAGAATATTGGCAAAAAGAAACTCTGGAGTTGTTCGTAAAAGAGTCTTCCGGCGCAGTGGAATGTCATACTCTTCTGAATGTACATTCCGTAGCCTGTTTTTCAACCGATTCTTTCCAAAGCTGGTGGGCGGCGCTCCACCCTCCTGTGCCTCTTGATTGTAAAGAAAATATCTGCAAAGTCTTTCCTGAGCACCGATTCAGGTTTGAGAAAAGAGCGGTTGACGATATTATTTCCTGGTTTTATGACGATAAAAGATACCTGAACAAGGTGAAAGACCTGATCGAAGATATTGTATCTCATCCTTTTGCCGGAGGAAAAGGACATACCGAAACACTAAGCTACGAGGCGGGTAAAGCCTCGAAAAGAATCGTAAAGAAAGACAGACTTGTTTATACCTATACGGATACACTCATTACCATCCACCAATGTAAAGGACATTATGAGGATAGATAATAAGTAGTAGTAAGTTTTAAGTTCTGAGTTTTAAATACTCTGCGGATACCAGAAAGTTATAAGTTTAACGTATCATACGGATACGAAGAGGGGTACAATTTACACATGGGAAAGTAGTCCCATCGGGCCTGTGGATGGCTTTCATATATGTATCGGATCACGGATAGCTTCTGATTTATTGGATACGGTTCAATATCCCCCAAAAACAAAACTTATTACTCAAAACTTTAATAAGCAAATATACAAAACGCACGGTGTGCGTCTCTGCGGTGCAGGTCCAAGATAAAGATGTCTCCCGGTATATGTTTTCCATTCGGTATGCGGAGACGCACGCCGTGCGTCTCTACAGGGGTGTTGGACGTAGGGTTATTTGTGTTGGACGTAGGGTTATTTGTGTTGGACGTATGGTTATTTATATGGGGTGGACTATGGGTTGCATGGGGCGGATTGTTACCATTATATGGGGCAGATCGTTTTTTTATCAGCCGTATGGGAATATGAAGATTATTTCTTATTTTTACGCACATGGATAAGTATCGTAACCTATACCGTGTTCCTTCGGCCCGTGCGGCCTGGTGGGATTATGCTGCCAGAGGATGTTATTTTATTACGATCTGTAGCTTTAAACATACCTGTCTGTTTGGTACCATTGCGGCAGATGCTACGGTGCAGTTGTCTGTGATCGGTAAAATCGTAGAGCAGGAGTGGAACAGGTCTTTTACCATCCGGAACGAATTGTTTTGCGACGCCTTTGTCATCATGCCCAACCATATCCATGCCATTCTATGGATAGATACTTCTCCGGTTCCGGATCCTGGTTCTCCTGTTGACCCTATCTCCACACCAACGTCGGATGTATCGCTGGCGAACAACGGTATCTGTGACGTCTGTCTTCCGGATGACTCCTTGTCCGTATCCGATCAGCTGAGCCCCGGTATCTCCCGGCCTGCTCAATCCATATCCTCCTTTGTCGCAGGGTTCAAATCATCCGTCACCAGACGTGTCCATGAAATCCATGCTGCTTCCGGAAAACGCCGTACCATCTGGCAATCCCGTTTTCACGACCATATCATCCGTAGTTTTCGTCAATACCAATATATTCTGAATTATATCCGTGAAAATCCACC
>Ga0192241_10704_pt1 | contig 13361 bp, 20 predicted proteins | sample Koala_Koa27_I3_FD_131239 | JGI IMG/M metagenome (GOLD analysis project Ga0192241, IMG submission 131239) | Enriched cells from koala feces incubated with labeled cellulose particles, San Francisco Zoo, California, United States - Koala_Koa2-7_I3 ... | reverse complement strand
GATCAGATTGTGAGCCATTTCACTGCGGACGGCACAGTAAACGGTTTGGCTTCGAAATCTTTTATGGTCTTTGGAATGCCGGTATTTTTCGCAATTGTGCACCTGATCTGTCTTCTGTTCGTCGAAGCAGATCCTCGACGCACCGGCGTCAGTTCAAGGCTTCGCGGAATCATATACTGGATTTGTCCGTCCGTCTCACTGCTGGTTTGCCTGTCATGCTATGCTGTCTCACTTGGAGCAGATTTGAACATAGGAGCCCTGGCCTACGGGTTTGTCGGCATTCTCTTTATCATAATTGGCAATTACCTTTCAAAATGCCGCCGTAATTACACCGTTGGGATCAAACTCCCGTGGACACTTGATAATGATGAGAACTGGGATCAGACCCACCGGATCGGTGCCAGGTGTTTCATTCTGGGAGGAATCTTCTTTCTGTGCAATATGATTATTCGGAAAGTCTGGATCATCTGGCTGGCCTTTTTTATTGCGGCTGTAATTCCCATTGCCTGTTCATATGTAATGTACAGAAGTGAAGAGCAGGATAAATAACATCAGTTTGTGACATTAAAATTTTTTGCTTCAATATTCAGGCCATGTTAAAATGCATCTTGATTTGTAATGACATTTGCGTTACAATGTTTATGGAGGCGATTAAATATGGATAAATCAGCAACTTTAAATTTAAGAGTGAATCCTACTGTAAAAGAACGCGCAGAGGAGGTCCTGTCTAAATTAGGAATTCCAATGTCAACAGCAATTGATATGTATCTGAATCAGATTTCCCTTACAGGAGGGATTCCTTTTGATGTGAAATTACCGAAAGCACCGGAAAGCGTAAATGCCGATCTGATGTCGGATGAGGAATTGCGTGATGAACTTCAAAAAGGTTATGATGATTATAAGGCCGGAAGAGTTCAGGATGCCGTAACTGCATTTGACGCTTTCAGGGAGAAACATAAATGAAAAAGTATATAATTGATATTACGTCCAGGGCATTGAGTAATATGGAAGGGATTTATACTTACATCGCTTTGGACCTGTTGACCCCTGATAGTGCTATAAAACAATATAACAGAATTGTTGATGCGATACTTACTTTGAAAGAATTGCCTGAGAGAATCAAAATCATGGGATCAGACTTCGGACAGAAAGAGCTTTTCGTCAGATGATCGTTGACAATTATTCCGTGATTTATGTTATTGATGGTGATCGTGTTGTTGTAACAGATGTTTTATACAGTGCTTCTGATATCGAAAGCAGATTAAGAGATTGAGAAGCCCATTGCTGGCAACACTTTGGCAACAAAAAATCAGAAAGACAAAATAATTGGTGTGATAGAAATAAAAATCAGGGTAAAATCGTCAAGATATTTAACAAAAACAGTTAAGAATATACCCTGACGTATAGAATTCAAGTAGCATATGTATATAAATATACTTTTTAAATGCTTTACAAATACTTTACTATAGGATATAATAGTGTCAAGAAGGAGGGCTGGTGTGATGGCACAGATTAATATCCGCGTGGATGATGATGTGAAAAAGACCGCAGAAGAGGTGTGCGCAGACATTGGGTTGTCTTTATCTTCGGCCATTAATATATTTCTGAAAAAAATGGGAAGAGAAAAACGCATTCCGTTTGAAGTATCTGTTGACCCGTTTTACAGCGATGCCAATATGGAAAGACTTCGAGAGAGGATAGCTGATTATGAATCCGGTAAAAGCACGTTGAAGGAACATGATTTAATAGAGGAGTAGTTCCGTGAGAATTATATGGGATGATCGTGCATGGGAAGAATATTTATATTGGGAGCAGCAGGATAAGAAAACCTTAAAGAAGATTAACAGACTCATCGCCGATATTGAAAGAAATGGTTATCAAAGTACTGGAAAACCTGAGCCCTTGACGGGTGATTTTGCTGGGTATTGGAGTGTAAGGATTGATAAAGAGAACCGAATTGTGTTTCGCATTCATAATGATTGTCTGGAAATCATGATGTGCGGTTCACATTATCGGGACAAATGATGAATAAGGGAGAAGATTTTCCAAAAGCTCCGAGGAGTGTGAATGCGGATCTGATGACAGATGAGGAACTTAAGGCAAAAATCCACAAAGGCTATGATGAAGCAAAAGTAGGTAAAGTTCAGGATGCCAAGGATGCTTTCGATGAATTCAGGAAGAATCATATAGAGTCGACATGACGTTATACATGGAATAATGCCTTACCAAGATTCAAAGACTAATTTGAATCTTGGTAAGGCATTTTTCTTCTTTACTTTTGGAAGCAGTCAGAGTAATATGAAATAAAGAATTCTTGAGATATAAAGAAAAGAAAGGGCGGCAATTATGGAACTGGCTAAAGTATCGGCTAATGGACAGATCACTGTACCGATAGAGATACGGCGTCAACTAGGCCTGCACTCCGGGGATAAAATTCTATTTTACCAAAATGATGAAGGGGATATTGTGCTTAAAAATGCATCTCTTTCTGCAATACGAGAGGCACAGACAGCATATGAAGGTGCTGCTGAAGAAATCGGGGTGAAAGATGAAGAAGATGTTCAGAAACTGGTGGACGAAGTGCGTCATGGAAGGAAGTGACAATGCGGGTACTCGTAGATACAAATATTTTATTTTCAGCGATTTTGTTTCCGGAGTCGAATCCTGCAAAAGGGTATAAATCAAAACAAATAAGAGATGTCACTGATCAACCAATTGTAAATGCAGCAATTGAGAATAATGTTGATATTATATTGACCGGAGATAAAGATTTTTAAAATATGGATATTGAATATCCAAAGTGCATGACTGCGGTGGAGTTTTTAAAGAAAGAGAAATACCAATGAATGACTTTCGAAAGTGTATGCATGTGTGTCCTCTGGCAACACTTTGGCAGCAAAAATCAGAAAGAGTGAATATTAGATGCAGTATAAAAAATGGCGCCTTGCTGATCTTCAGAAATATATCTGAATTTTGGCAGGGCATTTTTGTTAATTATATTTCTGTATCCATCCTTTATATAGATGGTCAAACAGTATATAATGTTTTATATAAATTGAGGTTTGGAGGCATGACCTGTGGATAATGCAGAAAGAAAAAAACAGGGCCTCTCTATCGGAGAAAAAGATAAAGAGTATTATTAAATAGATTTTTGAAAATACAAAAGAAAAGGGAAGGGAAACCTATGAGTGAAAAAAATGAACCAAACAGGAAAGAAGGATATTTAGACCGTGCCATGGAGCATTGGAACGGCCCGGCGGGGCATCACAACTGTGCACAGTCTGTGCTGCATCCTTTTGCCGAAGACTGCGGCATCAGTGAACAGAAAGCGGATCAGTTGACTTCTCAGTTCGGCAGCGGCATGAAGATGGGCGGCTGCTGCGGCGCTATCACCGGAGGACTGATGGCCATCGGTATGTTAGGCGGCGGAGACAGTGAGTACCGCGTCTTTATGGACCGCATGCGCAAAAACCACCATAACCTGGTCAACTGTTCGGATATCCTTAAGAAAGATAAGGCCCCGGCCGGGGACTTCAGAAGCGCCTGTGACCGGATGGTTTCGGATGCGGTAGAGAACGTGTGCTACTGCATGTGGGGATGGGGATGACCGGCAGGAAAGCGAAGGGAGGAACAGGGAAATGGCTGAGTTAAATTCAGCTTCAGAAGACGGAAATGAAATCGCTTTTACACAGATCTGGGCGGTCTACTTCAGTCCCACCGGCAGCACAAAGACGGTAGCCCTCTCGCTGGCATACTGGCTGGGGAAAGCCCTTGGCCTGCCGGTAAAAGAGGTGGATTTTACTTCCCCGGAGGCGAGAAAGAAAATCTATCCTTTTGGCGAGCAGGACTTTGTCGTGTTTGCATCCCCGGTGTACGCCGGCCGTCTGCCGAATAAGATCGCGCCGGATTATGCACGCTGCTTTCTGGGCGCGCAGACCGTGGCGGTTCCGGTGGTCGTCTTCGGGAATCGAAGCCCGGATGGTGCCTGGATGGAGTTTCGTCAGATTTTAGAAGAAAACGGATTTTTAATCGCCGGGGGAGCGGCCGTCGCCAGCCGGCATGCGTTTACAGACCGGGTCGGCACCGGGCGTCCGAATGCGGATGATGAAAGCGAAGTCTGTGCCTTTGCGGAGTACCTGGCAGACCAGTGCCGGGACCCGGAGGGAATGCTGGTGCTTAATCCTGCTCCGGAGGAGGAACTGCCGCCCTATTACACGCCGTTAAAAGAAGACGGGACACCGGCGAATTTCCTGAAGGCGGTTCCGGTGACAGACCGGGAAAAATGCGATCACTGCGGGCTTTGCCGGGAGGCCTGTCCGATGGGCAGTATCAATGAGGATATGGATACAAAGGGTATCTGTATCAAATGCCAGGCCTGTGTGCGGAAGTGCCCGAAGAAGGCGAAGTATTTTACGGACGAAGATTTTCTGTCCCATGTGCGCTATCTGGAGAAGTATTGCACAAAGAGGGCAGAAAATGATTTCATATACGCGGGGGATCCAAAACTGAAACAGGAAGAAGAGGATGACTGGTATGAGTAAAATTATTTTTCTGGATGTGGATGGCACATTGGTAGACTATGGGAACAAAGCACCCGAGAGCGCGGTTACGGCCGTGAGAAAAGCCAGAGAGAACGGACACCGGGTGTATTTCTGCACAGGCAGAAGTAAGGCCGAAGTATACCCCGAGTTATGGGACATCGGGTTTGACGGGATGATCGGCGGGAACGGAAGCTATGTGGAGGACCAGGATAAGGTGGTCATGCACCAGCTGATCACGGCAGATCAATGCCGCCGCATTGTGGACTGGCTGCATGATCGGAAGCTGGAATTTTATCTGGAGAGCAACAGCGGGCTCTATGGCAGTGAGCATTTTGAGGAAGGGGCGAAAGAGGCCATTCAGGAATACAGCTGCAGAAAAGATATGCCGAACGCGGACACCGTAAGCATCCGGGAGGCTTTTCCGGATATGATCTTTGGGGCAGAGTTATACCGGGACGATGTCAATAAGATCAGCTATGTGCTTCACAATTATCAGGATTTTCTGGATACGAAGGCACAATTTCCCGATATGGAGAACGGTACCTGGGGAGGCGCCGGAGAGACGGCTCTATTCGGAGATCTGGGAGTCAAAGGAATCACCAAGGCCAATGCGATCGAGCATCTGCTTACGTACCTGGGCGCGAGCAGGGAAGATACGATCGCTTTCGGTGATGCCAAAATTGATATTCCCATGCTTTCCTACTGTGCAGTGGGCGTAGCTATGGGCAACGGCAGACCGGAGATTAAAGAAATGGCCGATATGGTCACGGATGATGTGGATCAGGATGGTCTGTACAACGCGTTTGTAAAATTAGGACTGATATGAGAAGGATGCGATGAGATCTGAACTTACCTATACGATCACGGAAAAGGATGATGGGAAAAAGCTGACTGCTTTTTTGCAGGAGCAGGGCGTCTCCCGCCGCCTGCTGGAGGAAATAAAGCACCAGGAAGGCGGCCTTACAGTGAATAGAGAAAAAGCGCTCCCCGGGGACACGTTGTCTGCCGGGCAGACGCTTATCGTACGGCTTCCTTTGGAGAAGAACGATGACTGGATCACGCCGGAGGAGATTCCGCTTCGGATCGTATATGAAGACGAGGATCTTCTGGTGATCAATAAGGACGCCGGGATACTGGTCCATCCGACCCCCAACCATCCGAAGGGTACGCTGGCCAATGCGCTGGCCTATTACTTTGCGCAGAAGAAGGAGCCGTTCACGTTTCGGATCGTCAACCGGCTGGATCAGGATACGTCCGGTCTTCTGATCATCCCGCGGCATGCGTTCAGTGCTTCTGTTCTGGGCAGGGAAGTAGAAACGCATCAGATCGAAAGGGTGTATCTGGCAGCAGCCACGGGGGATGTACGGGATGTCTTTCCTAAAGGAGAGGGCGTGATAGACGCTCCGATTGCCCGTGTCCCGGGGGAAGGGATGCTGCGGAAGGTAGATTTTGAGCATGGGGATCCGGCCCGGAGCCGTGTGAGAGTGTTAGGGTATAAAGAAAGCCTGGATACTTCGCTGTGTGCCGTGACACTGGAGAACGGACGCACGCATCAGATTCGGGTACATTTTGCGTATATCGGGCATCCTCTGCCCGGGGATTTCCTGTATCATCCGGACATGCATCTGATCGGCCGGCAGGCACTGCATGCTTACCGGCTTACCTTTGTTCATCCGCTGACCGGGGAGGAGTTGTCCTTTGAGGCGCCTCTGCCGGAAGATATGCGCCTGTTTATTCCCGAAGATGAGAAAGGAAAGGAAGACCTATGTATAAATTGATTGCCTGTGATCTGGATGAAACCCTGTTTAAACTAAACCGAACGATCGATCCCATCGATATCCGGGCCATTCAGGAAGCCAAAGAAATAGGTGTGAAATTTGTCCCGGCCACCGGGCGGGGATACACCTCGGTCCAGGGGACATTAAAGGAACTGGGACTTTTTGACGAGCCGGGCGAATATGTCATCTCTTTTAACGGGGGAGCCATTACGGAAAATAAGGACAATCGTCTGTTGCATTTTACAGGACTGCCTTTTGATCTGGCACAGGAATTGTACCGGCGGGGATTAAACTACGATGTCTGTGTACATGTCTATACAAAAGACATGGTCTATGCGTACAATCTGTTTCAGGGAGAGATTGATTATCTGGCGGGACGGATGGAGATCAGGGAGATTTTCTCGAAAGATATTGAATTTCTGCGGGGGCAGGAGATCGTGAAGGTGCTCTATACAAACACCGATCAGGCGTATCTGCACAGAATAGCAGATGAATTAAAGGATATCACCGGGGATGTGGATGTCTCTTATTCCTCGAACCGGTATCTGGAGTTCAACCACCGGGGCGTCAATAAAGGACAGGGCCTGATCACGCTGGAGGAGCTGCTTAAGATCGATCCAAAAGAGACGATTGCCATCGGAGACAATTATAACGATCTGCCGATGATCAAAGCGGCCGGACTCGGGGTCGGCGTCGGAAATACCGTGGAAAGTATGAAAAAAGAATGCGATTATATTACAGAGGCCACCTGCGATGAATGTGCGGTGGCGGAAGTGATCCAAAAATTTGTACTTTAGGGTACGGTCCTTACGATCAGGTCCTCGAGCGTTTTCCCGTAGAAGAAATCGTGTACCATCTGGTCAAATTCCTCCCACATGGGCAGGGTCGGACAGAAGGGGGCACGGGGACAGTGGTTCGATTCATCCGCCAGGCAGGCAACGCTGGCCAAAGATCCTTCCATCCATTCCAGGATTTCTCCGACGGTATATTCCTCCGGTTTCCTCGTCAGCCGGTAACCGCCGCCTTTGCCGCTGACGCTTTTTAAGAAGCCGCCGCGGACCAGTTCTTTCATAATGATCTCCAGGTATTTTTGGGAGATCTCCTGCCGCTCGGCGATCCCTTTTAAAGGAGTATTTCGGCCTTCCGGCTGGTTGGCGATATCGACCATAACGCGAAGCGCGTAACGTCCTTTTGTTGAAATCATAATTTTCCTCTTTTCTGTTTGTTTTACCTATTATACCATAGGGTGAATAGGGGAATCAAGAAAAAATATGAATCACCTATTGACGCAGTAGGTAAATATGTGTAAAATAGCAGTATACTTTCGAGGAGGAAATGATCATGGAAGATTACAAATTTGAAACCATACAACTGCACGCAGGCCAGGAGGAACCGGATCCGGCAACCGGTGCCCGGGCAGTGCCGATCTACCAGACGGCGGCTTATGTTTTCGAGGATTCGTCCCATGCGGCTGCCCGGTTTGATTTGTCGGACAGCGGAAATATCTATGGAAGACTCACGAACAGTACAGAGGAAGTCTTAGAGACGAGGATTGCTGCACTGGAAGGCGGCAGCGCAGCGTTGGCGCTGGCCTCCGGAGCGGCGGCGATCACGTATACGATCGAGGCGCTGGCAAAGGCCGGTGAGCATATCGTTGCCCAGAAGACAATCTACGGCGGCACCTATAATCTATTATCACAGACGCTGCCCGGATATGGCATCTCCACCACGTTTGTCGATATTCATAATTTAGAGGAGGTAGAAGCGGCGATCCGGGAGAATACGAAGGCGGTCTTTCTGGAGACCTTTGGAAATCCGAACAGTGACCTTCCGGAGGTAGATGCGGTTGCAGAAGTAGCCCACAGGCACGGAATCCCGGTGGTCATCGATAATACCTTTGCGACCCCGTATCTGTTTCGGCCCATCGAACATGGCGCGGACATTGTCGTACATTCTGCGACCAAGTTTCTGGGAGGCCACGGCACGACGCTGGGAGGGATTATCGTTGATTCCGGGAAATTTGACTGGAAAGAGAGCGGAAAATATCCGTGGATTTCGGAGCCGAACCCCAGTTATCATGGCGTCGCTTTTGCAGAGGCGGCACCGGGGGCAGCCTTGGTCACTTATATTCGGGCGATTTTGCTAAGAGATACCGGTGCAACGATCTCTCCGTTTAACGCGTTTCTGCTGCTGCAGGGGGTGGAGACCTTATCGCTTCGGGTGGAGCGTCACGCCGAGAACACGAAACGGGTGGTCGATTATCTGGTGGGACATCCTCTGGTGGAAAGCGTCCATCATCCGTCCTTAGAGGACCATCCGGATCATGCGCTGTATGAGCGCTATTTCCCTCAGGGAGGCGGCTCTATCTTTACCTTTGACATCAAAGGGGGGAAGGAGGAAGCATGGCGCTTCATCGATCACCTGAAGATCTTTTCACTATTGGCAAATGTGGCGGATGTCAAAAGCTTGGTGATCCATCCGGCGACGACCACCCATGCCCAGCTATCTGAGGAAGAACTTATAGATCAGGGCATTTTGCCCAACACCATCCGGCTTTCCATCGGAACGGAACACATAGATGATATTATTGCAGATCTGGATAACGGATTTGCGGCGCTTTGATAAATCAAGCCCAAAAGGAGGAAATGAAATGGCTGATATTAAAGAAAATATGACAGAACTGATTGGGAATACACCTCTGGTAAAGATTGACCGGTTCGCGAAGGAGAGAGGCACCGGAGAGGCAGAAATTCTGGCGAAGCTGGAGTATTTTAATCCGGCCGGATCGGTGAAGGACCGGATCGCGCTGGCCATGATCGAGGATGCAGAAAAGAGCGGGAATTTAAAGCCCGGCGGAACCATCATCGAGCCCACCAGCGGGAATACCGGCATCGGGATCGCGGCAGTGGCCGCGGCAAGAGGGTACAAGGCGATCTTCACACTGCCGGAGACCATGAGCGTGGAGCGCAGGAAACTGCTTGCAATCTATGGCGCTGAACTGGTGTTAACGGATGGAAAGAAAGGAATGAAAGGCGCCATTGCAAAAGCACAGGAGCTGGCAGATGAGATAGAGGGAAGTGTGCTTTTGGGACAGTTCTCCAACCCGGCCAACCCGGCCATTCATAGAGTGACGACAGGGCCGGAGATCTGGAGTCAGACCGGAGGAAATGTGGATGTGTTCATCAGCGGCGTAGGAACCGGCGGCACGATCACCGGAACCGGTGGATACCTCCGGGAGAAGAATCCGGACATTCATATTGTGGCGGTGGAACCGGCAGGAAGCCCGGTCCTGTCCAAAGGGACGCCGGGTACGCATAAGATTCAGGGCATTGGCGCCGGCTTTGTGCCGGATGTGCTGGATACGAAGATCTATGACGAAATCATTGCGGTAGCGGATGAGGACGCGTTTGCGGAAGAAAGAGCGCTGGCAACCTCGGAAGGAATTTTCGTAGGAATTTCCTCCGGTGCGGCATTAAAAGCGGCGCTTGAAGTGGCGGCCCGTCCGGAGTATGCGGGCAAGACCATTGTGGCTCTGCTTCCGGATTCCGGAGACCGTTACCTGTCCATGCTTTGATTCGTGCAGGAAAAGCAAATGGACTATCTGCCCAGCTGCCAGAAGGCGATCGCGCTGGCAGCGGCAACATTTAAAGAATCCACCCCATGGGACATGGGAATGGAGACGCGGTAATCACAATCTGCTATGGTAGTTTCTTTCAGGCCGTCGCCCTCGGCACCGAGGACGATGGCCAGTTTTTCTTCCTGTCTTAATTTTTCATCCTCAATCGTAATCGAATCCGGGGCAAGCACCATGGCAGCAGTCTGAAACCCAAATTCATGCAGAGAATCCATGGCTGCATCCGGATAGGGAAGCCGTTTATTTAAAATGGTCCAGGGAATCTGGAATACCGTGCCCATACTGACACGGATCGCGCGGCGGTAGAGAGGATCGGTGCAGTCGTAGGTCAACAGGATCCCGTCCATATTTAAGGCGGCTGCGGATCGGAAGATGGCTCCTACGTTGGTGGGATTTGTCACGTCCTCCAGCAGGACGATTTTCCGGGCGTTTTGTACCACTTCTTCTATGGAAGGAAGTTTTTTTCGCATCATGGCGCAGACAAGACCGCTGCTTATGTGGGAACCGGTCAGTTCTTTTAACAGTTCGATATCGGCGGCATAGACAGGCACATCACCGGCCCGGTTTAACACCTTCATGATGTGCTGTGCATGAGGGTGCTCCTCCTTTCCGGAAGAGACATCTTTCTCATACTCGGTCAGATATTTGCTTTCTACAAGGAAGGAAGTCGGTTCATAGCCCGCCTCCATCGCCCGCTCGATCACTTTGGGGCTTTCCGCCAGAAACAGCCCCGGTTCCGGCTCATAATAGCGCAGCAGCTGTACTTCCGATGTGGAAGTATAGACGGCCAGCTCCGGAAGATCAAGACGGTCCACTTTCTGGATATGTAATTCTGCCATAAAAACCATCTCCTTGTCGGTTTTATTATGCTCTAAACGAGGACAGAGTGCAACTCCTTAATGGAGTAAAGAAATTGTCAGTTGAATAAAAAATAAAAGAAATGAGTATTGGCCCCTTGAGGTATAATAATTTTAGACCCAAAAAAACACCGAAAGGAGAACCAATACTCATGGATATTATAACACTGATTGACGATTATGTTCGAGGTTTATTAGCAGCAGAGGAAAATTTTTTAGAACATCTGGACACTCTTTCTACTTTTGAGGAGACAGTCAGCGATCTGAGCAACCGTACAGCCGCAGAATTCATAGGGTTGGCGCTATCCAGTGCAGACCAGCTGATCAGGGAAAGCGGCATCCGGAAGAAGGAGTTTACTGTTCAGAGAAAAAGAAAGCGGACATTGATCTCCAGTGTGGGAGACATTACCTTTGAGCATACACTTTATAAAGACCAGGATGGGAAGATACGCTGCCTTCTCGATGAGTTGCTGCATCTGCCGGACAGGGAACGCTTCACAGAGGTTGCAGAAGCAAAGGTGCTTAATGAAGCGGAAGTCCATTCTTATCAGCACGCGGCAGAGTCAATCAGGACAAACGACCAGACGATCACAAAGATGACCGTCTTGAATAAGGTACATTCCATAGAGCAGGAGCTTCCTGAGATGGATGGGATCCCGGAAGAGAAAAAGGAATGTGAATACCTGTATATCGAAGCAGATGAGGATCATATCCACCGGCAGAAAGACGGAAGGGAAGAGAAGGGCTGTCATATAGGGAAACTGATCTATCTGTTTGAGGGAAAGAAGGAAATCTGTAACGGCAGACGGGAACTGATCTCCCCGCATTATTTTGGCGGGCTTTATGCCGGGACAAAAACGAATGCTGAGCTCTGGAAATCGGTAGAGGCATACATTGAGGAGCATTATGACCAGGATGTGCTTCAGTGTGTTTATATCAGCAGTGATGGAGGGAACTGGATCCGGGCCGGTGCAGACTATGTATATAAGAGCAAGCTGGTCGTGGATAAGTTTCACCTAATGAAATATATCAACCGTGTAGCACGATGCACATTGGATGATGAACAAACCACCAAGGGACGCTTTTATAAATATATCTATAAGAATAAGCTTCGGGCAGCCAAGAAGCTGCTGACGAGGATCCAGAATCATTGCGATGGGAGCGATCGGGCGGTCGAGGAATGCAGGGCTTATTTCATTGGGAACTGGGAATACATCCAGAGAGCATTCCATGATGAGCATGTACTTGGCTGCAGTACAGAAGGGCATATAAGCAGTGTATACTCAGAACGGATGAGTTCAAGGCCGATGGGCTGGAGTGAGACAGGGACAGACCGGATGTGCAAGCTCAGGTGTTATATCAGGAACTACGGCAGGGGGAAAGTGGTTGACCTGGTGAAATACCGCAGAGAGAAAGAGATGGGAGCAAATCTGGCAACCGGAACAGACGGCATGATAGATGAACCCGTACGAAAGAAATATACAGCTGGTCAGAAGGAAGCGTTCAAATATGCAGAGGCGATGCATGCAACTTTGTCTGATAAGGCTACTGTAAAGAAGATACTGTCGATCCGTGAGCAATTAGGTGACATCTGAAGTTGCATAAAAAAGTGAAGAGTTGTATGATTGGGGAAACAAAGATCTGAAATCAAATATCTCAAAACCAATCTACATTTTCCCAACTGACAATTCCTTTACTTCATCCAACTCCTTTTCTCAGTTGACATATTTGAATAAAAATTTTATAATTTAGAAAAAGGAAAGCAGGGATTTTCAATGAATATATATTTAATTATTACCATTGTTGTCGTGTTGGTTCTGGTGATCTCGCTTCCACTGGGGCGGAGAATGGTCGTCAATTCGGTGGAGAATTCTCTTCTGCAGGAAAATTTTGACAAGTTCGACAAGCAGATCAAGCGGTGGTATATTAAAATCTTTATTCAGCCTTTTAATGTAGATTTCCTGAAGCTGAACCGTGCCATCCTGTCCGAGGATAAGGAAATGACGGACGAGATGTTTGAACACTTCGATCACGTCAATCTGAACGAAGATCAGAAGGAACAGGTGTATTATCGGGGATTCCAGTACTATGTTACCGAAGGAAACCGGAAGATGTCCGATAAATACTATGATCTGATCAAGGACCTGTCCAATGAAGATCTGATCAATTATGTCGATCGTCTGTATGATGTCTATGTCCGGAAGGGATGGAAATATCTGGATGAGATGATTGATGAAGTGCAGGAAGACGACGGTCTGACCAAGGATGAACAGCTGGAGCATTATTCTATGATCTCCACCATGTATGATAACAAGGGAGATAAGAAAAATGCGGATAAATATATGGACATTATCACAAGTGAGTTTGACAAAGATGATGCTTAACTCCGGCTGTGATCACGGAAATGTCTGCGATATTCTGTGGGCGTTAAGCCCACATATTTTTTAAACGTCGATGTGAAATAACAATTATCTTCAAAGCCCACCTCGCTGCTGATCTCCCCGATTTTCCGGTCCGTATTCATAAGCAGGTTCTGGGATTCTCCAATCCG
>Ga0192241_10696_pt1 | contig 13530 bp, 6 predicted proteins | sample Koala_Koa27_I3_FD_131239 | JGI IMG/M metagenome (GOLD analysis project Ga0192241, IMG submission 131239) | Enriched cells from koala feces incubated with labeled cellulose particles, San Francisco Zoo, California, United States - Koala_Koa2-7_I3 ... | reverse complement strand
AATTCCTGTGCTTCAATCTTGCCATTTACCAGACGGTACAACGTCTCTACGTTCTCACTGGATAAAGAATTGTTCCTGGCTCTGACATAAGCCATGATCGCATCCGCCGTCGCACTCTTGGGTGAAATCGTACTGTCAATGCCCATATCTTCCACCATCTGTATCCTGGCTTCCGAGTCCACCCGGGCAATCACTTTATTTACTCCAAGGGAGCTGGCAAACAGCCCAAGAATGATATTCTCTTCATCCAAGTTCATGATAGCAACCAGCGCATCTGTACTTTCGATCCCCTCTTCCCTCAATGTATCCTGATCGGTCGCATCCCCGTGAATAATCGTAGCTTTCGGGAGCAGTTCGCAGAGTTCTTCGCACCGCTCTTCATTCTGCTCAATTATTTTCACCTGCATGCCTGCCTGAAGCAGCTGACCGGCCAGGTAAAATCCCATGGTTCCGCACCCACAGATGAGAACCTTTTTCACCCGCAGCGACCTGGCGCCGAACAATTTAAAAAATGCTCTCAGATTCTGATGAGCAGTTGCAATATATAGTTTGTCCTTTTCCTGCATGGAGAAATTCCCATCCGGAATAATGATCTCTCCGTTCCGCTGTACTGCGCACACAAGGACTTTTACGTTCAGATGATGATATATGGTGGAAAGAGGCATGCCAAGCATAGGGTTGCCGCTTCGGACGGTCACTTCGACCATCTCCACACGCCCTTTCATAAACGTCTCCACTTTGCTGGCCTCCGGGAACAGAAGCAGGCGGGCGATCTCATTGGCCGCCGTCAACTCCGGATTTACGGCCATGGAGAGGTGCAGGTCATCCCGGAACATATCAATCTCTCCATAGTAGACCGGATTTCTCACCCGGGCAATGGTGTGTTTGGCCCCCAGCTTCCTGGCCAGAAGGCAGCTGATCATGTTCTGCTCATCTGTAGAAGTACAGGCGATCACAAGATCCGCATTGGGCACATTCGCTTCCTTCTGAACTGCTGAATCAACTCCGTTTCCGTTAATACAGGAAATATCCATCTCATTCAGATCATCTCTGATCTTTCCGGAATTCTGGTCGATCAAAACGATGTCATAGTTTTCCTCTGACAGCCGTTTGGCAAGCATATGACCGACCTGGCCGTCGCCAATGATCACTATTTCCATCTCACTTTTCCCTCATCACATTAATTATTTTGCAAATGCAAAGTGATTATAGCACTTTTATTTAGAGAAAAAAAGCCCTTACGGGCTTTTCTTCTTAATAAATTTATTATATTTTTTATTCATTATTCTTCCGCTTCTCTCTTTGCAATTTCAGCCTCCTGAACGTCCGCCGGAGCCTGTTCATAACGTGCAAATTCGAAGGAATAAGTTCCTCTGCCGCCGGTCATAGACCGAAGCGTCGTGCAATATCCGAAAATGCCGGTCATCGGAAGATCTGCCTCTACTTCCTGATAACCTCCATCCAGGGGATTCATGCCAAGCACACGGCCACGGCGCTTATTTAAATCACCCATGACATCACCGGTATACGCATCCGGAACCACAACTTTGATGGAAACGATCGGCTCCAAAAGAACCGGAGATGCTTCCATAAACCCTTTCTTAAAGGCCATACTTGTCGCCGTCTTGAATGCCATTTCTGAAGAATCTACCGGATGGTAGGAACCATCATAGAGCACCGCTTTGACACCGACCACCGGATATCCGGCCAACGGCCCTTTCTGTACGCATTCCTGCAGTCCTTTTTCTACGGCCGGGAAGTAGTTCCTCGGCACAGCACCGCCAACCACTTCTTCCTCAAATACATAGGGTTTCTCCAGATCCCCGGAAGGTGAAAAACGCATCTTGACATGGCCATACTGACCATGGCCGCCGGTCTGCTTTTTATATTTTGTATCCACATCGGAAGATCCTTTGATCGTCTCGCGGAACGGAACCAGCGGCTCCTCCAGCGCGACCGAACATTTATACCGGTCTGCCAGCTTACTGACCGTTACTTCCAGATGCTGATCCCCCATGCCATACAGCAGGCTCTGGTGATTCTCGCCGTCGTTGACCACCTTTAACGTCACATCTTCCGCCATCAGTCTCTGCAGCGCCTGCGATACCTTATCTTCATCGCCCTTGTTCGTCGCTGCATATCTCATATACGTATACGGTTTGGAGTATTCTGTCCGGTTATACTCGATCGGCGCAGCCTTCGTGGAAAGCGTATCTCCGGTCTTCGTATTGGCCAGCTTACCGATCGCGCCGATATCACCGGCAAACAACTCGGGAATCTCCACCGGCTTGTTCCCGATCATCGTGTAGAGCTTTCCTACCTTCTCTTCAGCGTCCGCGCTGGCATTGTACAGAACATCGTCCCCTTTAAGCACACCGGAGCAGACCTTGACAAAGGAATATTTCCCGATGAACGGATCCACCATCGTCTTAAATACATAAGCAGATTTTGCAAGAGAAAAATCGTAATTCGCCTGGAAAATCTCATTTGTCTTGCTGTTGATCCCGGAACATTCCCTGCAGTCCGGACTGGGGAAGAACCGCACAATATCAGACAGAAGATTCGCCACACCGTATGCATTCGTATTGGATCCCATGCTGACCGGAACAATACTTCCATCCATCACTTCTGTACGAAGAGCAGAACGGATCTCTTCCACAGAAAATTCATCCCCGTCAAAATAACGTTCCATATATTCATCACTAATCTCGGCGACTGCTTCCAGCAGCTTCTCCCGGTAATCCTCCAGGTCGTCCTGGCAGTCCTCCGGGACCTCGCACTCTTCTCTCTCTTTAATACCGGTATACTTCCGGCCGGCATTCTTGATCACATTGACATAACCCGTCAGCTTGTTGTCCTCCCGGATCGGCTGATAACAAGGCGCGATCACTTTGCCATATTTCTCCGTCAGTTCATCGACGATCTTGTGGAAATCCGCATCCTCCTGATCCATGCCTGTCACATAGATCATCCGGGGCAGATTATACTTATCACAAAGCTCCCATGCTTTCTCCGTGCCGACCTCGACACCGGACTTCCCGGAAACAACAATGACTGCGGCGTCCGCTGCACTGACTGCCTCCTCCACTTCTCCGACAAAATCAAAGTAGCCCGGCGTATCTAAAATATTAATCTTCGCTTTCTCCCACTCGATCGGCACCAGCGTTGTACTGATAGAAAAAGTACGCTTCTGCTCCTCTTTATCAAAATCACTGATGGTATTCCCATCCGTCACCTTACCCATACGCTTCGAAATCCCGGAAACATAGGCCATCGCCTCTACAAGGCTCGTCTTTCCGCAACCCCCATGACCCATAAGAACAACATTCCTAATCTCATCCGTTCTGTATACATCCATAAAACAGTTGCCTCCTTAAAATTCGTAAAAATCCATGCCTACATTGTACCAAAAAAAAAGACTTACCACAACTCTTTTATCCATTATTTGCAAATCTGTCCAATTGACAACCCATTGGGGACAGGGTAGAATGAATTCGGGACAGGGTAGATTGAATCTGGGACGGAGTATTTTTAAAAATACTCCGTCCCCAATTTCGAAAAGTGAGGTAATTGTGCAAATGAAGGTCGGTCTGATCGGTCTTGGTCTCATTGGTGGTTCGATTGCGAAAGCGATCCGCCAATATGAGCCGGAGGCTGTGATTGTCGCTTTTGATACGAATAAGGAAGCGCTGGCGTCTGCCACCCAGGAATCGGTCATTGATGTGGCCTGTACCAGCCTGGATGACAATTTTTATCATTGTGATTATATTTTCCTGTGTACACCGGTTTCTTCCAATACTTCTTATCTGAAACAGTTAAAATCTTATGTGCATAAGGACCTGATCCTGACGGATGTCGGCAGTGTGAAAGCGCCCATCTATGAGGAGGTAAAGGCACTTCATCTGGAAGCGTATTTTATCGGTGGTCATCCAATGACGGGTTCGGAAAAGAGTGGTTACAATAATGCAAAAGCCATGTTATTGGAAAATGCATATTATATTCTGACTCCTTCGAAAACGGTCCGTCAGGAGAAGGTAGAGCGTTACCAGTCTTTTGTGGAGACGTTAAAGGCCATTCCCATCCTTATGGATGCAGAGGAGCACGACTATGTGACTGGTACGATCAGCCATCTGCCCCACCTCATCGCAGCGAATCTGGTCAACCTGGTGAAGGATAATGATACGAAGGAACAGTATATGAAAAATCTGGCTGCCGGGGGATTTAAGGATCTGACGCGGATTGCCTCTTCTTCGCCCACCATGTGGGAGCATATCTGCCTGAATAATCAGGAGAATCTTTCGAAGATTTTGGAGCAGTTCATTGACGCGCTGACGAAGACGAGAGAGCTGGTAGATGCCGGGGACAGTGAAGGCCTCCATGAACTTTTTGAGACGTCCCGGGACTATCGGGATTCGATGCCGGAAGCCACGGTGGGGCCGATCAAGAAGGACTACGCCCTCTACTGCGATATCATCGACGAAGCCGGTGGGATCGCAGCCATTGCCACGATCCTGGCTTCGAACAATCTGAACATTCGAAACATAGGCATTGTGCATAACCGTGAATTTGAAGAAGGCGTGCTCCGTATCGAATTTTATGACGAGCCTTCCTCCAGAAAGGCTGCAGAATTACTGCAGAAATTCAGGTACACTGTATATGAGCGTTAAAACAATTACGAAAGCAAAACATATCAAGGGGGAGATCCAGACGCCGGGGGATAAATCCATCTCCCACCGGGCCATCATGCTGGGCTCTTTAGCCAAAGGAACGACAGAGATCACCGGACTTTTGCAAAGCGCCGACTGCCGCAGTACCATCGACTGCTTTCAAAAATTGGGCGTTTCTATCACTTCTTCTGGGGATACAATCCTGGTGGAAGGACAGGGCCTTAGGGGACTAAAGCCCCAAAAGAAGGCACTCTCTTCCTCCGGTATCCTTTCCTTAGATGCAGGCAACAGCGGAACCACTACGCGTCTGATGACGGGCATCCTAAGCGGGCAGTCGTTCCCTACGATCCTGACCGGGGATTCCTCTTTATGCACGCGTCCGATGGAACGCGTCATGACGCCTTTAAATCTGATGGGCGCTTCCGTCACCAGCATGAATCATAACGGATGTGCGCCTCTTCATATCCAGCCGGGAGCGTTACACGGCATCCATTACATCTCTCCGGTACCTTCCGCTCAGGTGAAATCCGCCATCCTGCTGGCCGGCTTGTACGCGGACGGGGAGACTTCCGTCACAGAGCCTTCTTTATCCCGGAATCATACTGAACTGATGCTGACAAGCTTCGGGGCCAATGTGACCAGTGTAAGCAATGAAAACGGGACCGCAACCTCGGCCATTCAACCGTGCCGTGAATTGTATGCGCAGCAGATCACCGTCCCGGGCGATATCTCTTCCGCCGCTTACTTTATCGCCGCGGCATTACTGGTCCCCGGCAGCGAACTGCTGGTAAAAAATGTGGGCCTGAATCCAACCCGCAACGGTTTCATTCAGGTGATCAGAGACATGGGGGCTGATCTGACTCTCGTCAACGAGTCCTTCCGGCACGGGGAGCCACGAGGAGATTTTCTGGTAAAATCCAGTTCTCTTAAAGGCACAGTCATCGAAGGGCCGATCATTCCAACGCTCATTGATGAGCTGCCGATCCTGGCCGTTTTGGGTGCTTATGCTTCCGGCACCACCGTGATTTCTGACGCCGCCGAATTAAAAGTCAAAGAATCGGATCGGATTGCTGCCACCACTGGCGGCTTACGCGCCATGGGCGCTTCTGTGACACCCACAGAAGACGGTATGATCATCGAGGGCGGCGCTGCCCTTCATGGTGCGGAGATCGAAAGCTTTCTCGACCACCGGATCGCCATGTCCTTCTCGGTCGCAGGACTGGCCTGCGACGGGGAAACCCGCATCCGGGGCAGCGAATGCGTAGATATCTCCTACCCGGACTTTTACGACACGCTCGCCTCCGTCACCGAATCCTGACCCTCCATGAAAATATTTTAAAAAGTATACAAAAAGCGCCTCCTGGCAAAAATAACAGGAGGCGCTTATTCGAATCAAATCTTCCGCATCAGGTTTTCGTCTTTACCGTTGCTCCCTCGCCGGCCTTCAACTCGACCTTCTCATTATTCATGACCGCTGATAAAATCCCGGTATTGTCCGCATCTGCTTTCACGCTGATCTCTCCGTTCCTGACCGTGACCTGATAACCGCAGCCATGCCAGCAACTGTGGAAACTAAGCTCGTCCCACCAGGGAATAAAATGGGGGTCAAACTTCACAAAATCGCTGTAATATTTCATCCCGGCGATCCCGCGCGTCACCGCCAGCCAGGCGCCGGACTCGCACCCGGAATGGAGCCCGTTCTCTGTTCCGCCATGCAGGTCAACCAGATCCAGCTCCGCGCTCTGCATCAGGTAGTTATACGCACTCTCCGGCATATCCAAATCTGCGCAGCAGACCGAATGTACACAGTAGGACAGGGAAGAGGCTGACTCACAACGCTCCAGATAATAATCGGTATTCCGACGCAGCACCCGGTCACTGAAGGGCGGATACTGATAGGCAAAAAGCACCAGCACATCCGGCTGTTTGATGATCTGGCTCTTATTATATAACCCCGGCTGTTTCATCTGCGTATAGCCGGCATTCGTACTGCCTTCCAGCTCCAGTCCGATGGACAGATCAAAATATCCGTCAAACTGAGGGATCATGGCCGTGTCTGTATTTAACGGCAGATACAGTTTCTCCGCCACATCTTCGATGGCATCGATCTCGTCCTGCGTATAGTCCATCTTCGCCTTAAGTTCATCCAGTTTAGACCCGTACTGATCCACCAGATTCCATGTCATCATCATCACCTGCTCCACACTGTAATTGGTGTAGGCATCATTATCCACATAAGGGTGATGTTCGTCCGTGCCGGTCACCTGACGGATATCATACTGCTGTTTCTCTTCATTCCAGTCGACCCGGGAGACCCAGTAACGACATACATCCAACAGGATCTCCATGCCATAATCCAGCATCAGTTCATCGTCTCCGGTGGCGGTGTAATAGCTCAGCACAGACAGTGCCACATCCGACACACAGTGGACCTGCATAAACGGATGCCGGGTATCGACCCAGATGGTCTCCTCCCCGGTGACCCCGGTCGTGAACGGGAACCTGGCGCCCCGGTATCCCTGCTTCTTAGCCAGCTCTCTTGCCTCTTTCAGATGGGAGTACCTGAACAGGATATTATTCTTGGCATATTCCGGCATCGTCTGCTGGAAAACCGGTGCCTGGTAGATCTCTGCATCCCACCAGACGAAATCATTATATTGCTCACCGGTCAGTCCTTTGGCAGAGAAACTGTGCACATAATCGTTTCTCTCCAGAGACAACAGCGTATGGTAATTGCAGAACCGAAGAACCCTGTCCGCCCGTTTATCGCCTTTAATGGTGGTCTCCAGCTTTCCCATCAGATCCTGAAATACCACTTTATGTTTCTCATACTGCTCCCCATAACTGCTGTCTTTAAAATAAGCCAGATATTTTTTAATACACTCGGTAACGGTCTGGCTCTCCTGCAAAAATTCTCCGCCGTGCAGCGTCTTTCCGGGCTCAAAATCCCGGTCCGTCGCGATGGCGATCAGTTTCTCCAGTTCGTAGGTCTCATTTTCCTCTGCCTTAAAGGTGATCCCCTGCATGATCAGGCCGTCCTCATCAATATCCTCCCACTGGGCGTCCGCACCGTAGAACTTATTATCGATCCCGGTCACCGCATGGAATCCATACTTGGGCCCCGCGATCTCATCCAGATACAGGCTGTGCTCGTCGAATCCGACTTCCACCCGGGACTGCGGATGCTGCCCGTTGGACTTGGTCCTAAAATCGATACCGGAAAGAATCCGGACGGTTCCGGAATAATTCAAGGGCTTGATACTGGCCTTGATACAATAAATATGATCGTCGGAAAAACTGGCAAAACGCTGGAATTTGATCAGGCTCTGCTGCCCTTTGCTGTTCTCCCAGACCACTTCCCGATTCAACGTCTCATCGGAAAGATCCAGCCAGCGCTTCCAGGAATGCAGCGTTCCTTCCCAGGGGTAGAACACTTCTCCGTCGATCTCAAAACGAACCAGCAGGAAATCCAGAAGATTAATTGCTCTCTCCTGCTTCTCAAAACCTTTCAGCTTTTCTTCGTCGATGTAGTATTTTTTCATATACATGTTGTCGCACATGGCAAGCCGTACTTCTACCACTTCATCCATGACGCCGCGGATCATCATTCCCTGAATGCACAGACTTCCGTATTCTTCCAGACTGCCTCTGACGCCCATGTACCCGTTGCCTGTGGTCAAAAGCGTTGCGGTCTGTGCTTCATTCGGAAGACTGTACCGATCTTCCATAAACGTATGATCATCCGTGAAATTCATTCCTGCATAGCTCATTACGTCACTCCTACCTTTCCATTTTTTACCTGCTCGGCATTTTCATTGTACCACAATTTCCCCTGATTGTCATTTCCTGCACTTTTTTCCTTTCTATTTTTCGAATGTCCCATCCCGCCCCGCCAAAGCATCCTTCGAACATCGCATCTCCCGTTTCTTCTACAAATATGCCAATCGATTTTTCAAAATCTGCACAAATCCTGTGCTTATTTTTTGTACATATTTACTTTTCTGCTTCAAAATATCTCATTTTTTCGTTTGTCACTTCCTTTTTCCCCTGCAAATGGTAAAATAATCTTATAAAGATCTTTTCCAGATCACGGGAAATATATTTCGAAAGGAGTTAGAAACATGGCAAACAGAATCACACTGAATGAAACATCTTATCATGGTGCCGGCGCCATAAACGAAATCGTCAACGAAGTGAAAACCCACGGTTTCAACAAGGCATTCGTATGCTCGGACCCGGACCTGATCAAATTCAATGTTACTTCTAAAGTAACGGATCTCTTAGACAAAGAGGGCATGGCCTATCAGATTTACTCCGATATCAAGCCAAACCCGACGATTGAGAACGTGCAGTCCGGTGTACAGGCGTTTAAGGATTCCGGTGCCGACTATATCATCGCCATTGGCGGTGGTTCCTCTATGGACACAGCCAAAGCGATCGGCATCATCATCGCGAATCCGGAATTTGAGGATGTGCGGTCTCTGGAAGGCACTGCACCTACCAAGAACCCCTCGGTTCCGATCATCGCCGTACCGACCACCGCAGGAACCGCAGCGGAAGTCACGATCAATTACGTTATCACCGATGTACAGAAGAAACGGAAATTCGTCTGCGTCGATCCCCATGACATCCCCATTATCGCCGTCATTGATCCGGATATGATGTCCAGCATGCCCAAGGGTCTGACAGCTTCCACCGGTATGGATGCACTGACCCATGCCATCGAAGGTTACACCACAAAGGCGGCCTGGGAAATGACGGATATGTTCCATTTAAAAGCGATCGAGATCATCTCCCGTGCCTTACGGGATGCTGTAAATAACGATCCGAAAGGCCGCGAAGATATGGCCCTCGGTCAGTACATCGCCGGCATGGGCTTCTCCAACGTAGGCCTCGGCATTGCCCATTCCATGGCACATACCCTGGGCGCTACCTATGATACCCCGCACGGCGTCGCCTGTGCAATGATGCTGCCCATCGTCATGGAGTATAACCAGGACTGCACCGGAGAGAAATATCGCGAGATTGCCCGCGCCATGGGCGTGGAAGGCGTCGATGATATGTCTCAGGAAGAGTACCGCAAAGCAGCCATTGATGCGGTCAAACAGCTGTCCGTGGATGTCGGGATCCCAACCAAGCTGGATGCCATTAAAGAAGAGGACCTGGATTTCCTGGCTGAGTCTGCTGCCGCGGATGCCTGTGCACCGGGCAACCCCAAGGACGCCAGCATCGAGGACTTCAAAGAGCTGTTCCGCAAGATCATGTAAAGAGAATCCATGCAGATGGACGCCTAAAAAAACAGCGTAAAAAAAGAGGCCCGCTTTTGCAGGCCTCTTTTTATACGCTTATTTTTGCGTCCGTTAATTGACGCTTCTCGCGACATAGGAAGTGTGCAGTGTCTCATGCGCTTTCTCACTTCCGGGTTCGCCAAGATAATCCTCATACAGTTTGATCATCTCCGGATTCTTGTGAGATTCACGGATCGGCTTATTCTCGTCGTTCTTATATAACGCGCTGGCACGGATGCCCTGCACATCGGTGAAGCTGCGGACTTCACTGCTGACCCTCGGCTGGCCGCCGCCATTGACGCAGCCGCCCGGGCAGCACATGATCTCAATGAACTGATAATCACATTCACCCGCTCTTACTTTCTCCAACAGCTCTCTGGCATTTGAAAGGCCGCTGGCCACAGCCACGTTAATCTTCTTGCCGGCTACGTCGTAGCTGGCTTCCTTGATGCCCTGCGTGCCACGGACGTCCTTAAATTCCACATTCGCCAGTTCTTCGCCCGTCAGTGTTTCCACGGCTGTACGAAGCGCAGCCTCCATGACACCACCGGTCGCTCCGAAGATAACACCGGCACCGGTGGACTCACCCATCGGACTGTCAAAGCCTTCATCCGGCAGCGAGCAGAAATTAATGCCGCACCGACGGATCAATCTGGCCAGTTCTCTGGTCGTCAGAGCAATATCTACATCCGGGACACCGGCTGCGGACTCATCGTCTCTGCCGATCTCGAATTTCTTAGCCGTACACGGCATGACGCTGACAGATACGATCTTCTTCGGATCAATGCCTTCCTTCTCCGCGAAGTAGGTCTTCAGCATCGCGCCAAACATCTGCTGCGGTGACTTGCAGGTAGACAGATGCGGCAGCAGATCCGGGAAGTAATGCTCGCAATATTTTACCCAGCCGGGAGAACAGGAAGTGATCATCGGCAGTTCACCATCGTTCCGGATCCGCTCGATCAACTCGTTGGCCTCTTCCATGATCGTCAGGTCAGCACCCCAGTCGGTATCAAAGACTTTATCAAATCCACACCGACGCAGCGCTGCCGCCATCTTTCCTTCTACGTCTGTCCCCATGGGATAACCAAATTCCTCACCCAGGCCGGCACGTACGGACGGTGCCGTCTGCACGACTACATATTTATCCGGATCATTGATGGCTTCGATCACCTGATCCGTGTAATCCTTCTCATAAAGAGCACCTGTCGGGCATACATTGATGCACTGGCCGCAGCATACGCAGCTCGTCTCGCCCAAAGGCATATCGAAGGACGAACCTACGATCGTATCAAATCCACGGTTGTTCGTGCCGATGACGCCGATGCCCTGTACATCTGCGCAGGCCGCCACACAACGACGGCAGAGGATACATTTGTTGGGATCACGTACCATATGCGGTGCGGAATAATCAATGTCATAATACGTCTTGGCACCGGCGAAATGATCCACATCGTCTACGCCGTACTCCTGGCAGAGATCCTGCAGTTCGCAGCTGCCGCTGCGTACACATTCCAGACATTTCATGTCATGGTTGGAAATCAGGAGCTCCAGCGTTCTCTTTCTGGATGCAATCAGATTCGGTGTGTTGGTATGTACCACCATACCCTCATTGATCGGGTATACGCAGGCGGCGACCAGATTCCTGGCGCCTTCTACTTCACAGATACACATACGGCATGCGCCGATCTCATTGATCCCTTTTAAATAACACAGTGTCGGAATTCGAATTCCTGCCTGATGCGCCGCTTCAAGTATGGTAGAACCTGCAGGAGCCGATATTTGCTGTCCGTCAATTGTAATATTTACATTTTCCATTTCTACACCTCCCTTTAGTCCTTGTAAATTGCACCGAATTTACAATTATCCATACATGTACCGCACTTGATACATTTATCTGCGTCAATCACATGCGGCTCTTTCGGCTTGCCGCTGATCGCATCCACAGGACAATTCCTTGCACAAAGGGTACAGCCTTTACATTTATCCGGATCAATCTTGTAAGTTAAGAGAGCCTTGCAGACGCCTGCCGGGCACTTCTTATCCACAATATGCGCTTCATACTCATCCCGGAAATACCGCATGGTGGAAAGTACCGGGTTGGGTGCGGTCTGACCGAGGGCACATAAGGAGTTGGTCTTTAAGTGCTCCGCCAGTTCTTCCAGCTTATCCAGATCATCCATGGTCCCCTGGCCGTTCGTGATCTTATCCAGGATCTCCAGCATACGCCTCGTGCCGATCCGGCAGGGCGCGCATTTACCACAGGACTCATCGACCGTGAACTCAAGGAAGAATTTTGCAATATCAACCATGCAGGTGTCCTCATCCATAACGATCAGTCCGCCGGAACCCATCATGGATCCAATGGAGATCAGGTTATCATAATCGATGGGGATATCAAAATGCTCCGCCGGGATACATCCACCGGAAGGTCCACCGGTCTGCGCGGCTTTGAACTTCTTACCGTTGGGGATGCCGCCGCCGATCTCTTCGACGATCTCACGAAGTGTGGTCCCCATAGGAATCTCTACCAGGCCTGTATTCTTGATCTTGCCGCCTAAAGCAAAGACCTTGGTTCCTTTGGACTTCTCGGTGCCCATGGAAGCGAACCAGTCTGCGCCGTTCAAAATGATCTGCGGCACATTGGCGTAGGTCTCCACGTTATTTAAAATCGTGGGTTTCTGGAACAGTCCCTTGTTCGCGGGGAACGGAGGCCTGGGTCTCGGCTCACCACGACGTCCTTCGATGGAGGTCATCAGTGCGGTCTCTTCACCACATACGAAAGCACCGGCACCAAGCCGAAGATCAATATCAAAACTAAAACCGGTATCAAAAATGTTCTCGCCCAGAAGGCCGTAATCCCTGGCCTGCTTGATAGCGATATTCAAACGCTCGACTGCGATCGGATACTCGGCACGTACATAAATGTAACCCTGGGTAGCTCCAATCGCATATCCTGCAATCGACATAGCTTCCAGAACAACATGCGGATCACCTTCCAGTACGGAACGATCCATGAATGCACCCGGGTCACCTTCGTCGGCGTTGCAGCAGACATATTTCTGATCGGCCTCATTGACAGCCGCCAGCGACCACTTTCTGCCGGTCGGGAATCCGGCACCGCCACGTCCACGAAGTCCGCTGTCGGAAACCACCTGAATGACTTCCTCCGGCGTCATGGTGGTCAGCACCTTGTTCAGCGCCTGATAACCATCTCTGCCGATATATTCTTCAATGTTCTCCGGATCGATCACACCACAGTTCCGAAGAGCTACACGGTGCTGTTTCTTATAGAATGTGGTCTCCTGCAGGGGCTTTACTTCATCTACACCCTCCTGTACAGTCTCATCATAAAGCAGCCGTTTGACGACACGGCCCTTTAACAAATGTTCTTCTACGATCTCCGGAATATCCTCTTCCTTCACTTCTGCATAGAAAGCGCCTTCCGGGTATACGATCATAATCGGCCCCAATGCACAGAGGCCGAAACATCCGGTCTTGATGACCTTGACTTCCTCCTCGAAACCTTGTTTCTTAATTTCTTCATGTAATCTGTCTCTGATTCCCTGGCTTCCGGA
>Ga0192241_10693_pt1 | contig 13594 bp, 11 predicted proteins | sample Koala_Koa27_I3_FD_131239 | JGI IMG/M metagenome (GOLD analysis project Ga0192241, IMG submission 131239) | Enriched cells from koala feces incubated with labeled cellulose particles, San Francisco Zoo, California, United States - Koala_Koa2-7_I3 ... | reverse complement strand
CTTGTATCCCCCTCACTCAATAGGTAATCGGACTTACTGAAACCGCGTTTTCGCTTTCTTGACAGGGCCTTCCGCTCCCCCGAATAAAGCGTCCGGTTGACCGATCAACTTACCGAAAACGGACAGCTTTCAAAAATATTCCACACTGATTATTTATCGTTCAACAAATAGCACTCACTTTACCGGTAGCGGGGGGAAATACCGGACTATGCACAGAAAAATACCCGAACAGGTAATTTACAAACGAAGAAACCGTAAAGTTCTCATCGCAGATTTGAGCGTGGCTCTGATCCCTGCCTTTTTTTCATACTGCGACCTCTCTATTCGTTTCCTACCTCCGCTTTGACTTGTTGGATTTCGGGGACACGGACTGCAGACCGATTGAAGTGCCGGTGGTGTTTCCGGAAAATTGGTTACTCTTTCCTGCGAAATCATTGCTCTCCGATCAGCTCGTGCATCCTGGAAGTTTTTAAATTTCCGGGCTACCGGGTCTACTTAAACGGATGGACATGACCGTTTTAAGACAAAAGAGGCGGCCTGAAGAGCCGCCTACTTGTGCACATTCCGAAACCCGTACTTACTTGCCGACCCCACAAATACATTGTTTTATGGGATTCTCCCTTCGGCCAATTCCGGTCCGTGCGAATTATACAACCTAAACCCAGTATTAAAACATTTTTTTATTATATAATTAAGGGCAAAGGTTCCACAGGTCCCTTCCTAAGGAACCTTTGAGTCCAACTGCCGGTTTCCCAACCGTCAGTAAAACATAGCCTGCTAAACTGGTGCGAACTTTAAAAACAGCCACAGGCCACCCTTCAATTTATCTTTATGCTAAACTTTTATCTTTTTACCTGACCCATACAAAATCTCCTCCTACACGAACTTATCATCCTGTTTACCTCTGTCCCGCGACAACGAAATACTCCGTTTTGCGTGGAAAATAGTACATATAAATCTTAGAGTTTTAGCTACCGGAATCGATATACCGCTGATCCGACCCAATCCGGGTTACAATTTCAATCATTAGTAGTTATTCGTATTCGGCTCACTTACAGAATTCAGATATCCGGTTTAACCCAAACCGGTCGATTATCGTATTCTCTAAAAACAGTACAAATATAGCAATTATTTACAATTCCGTATAATAATCACAAATAATTTAATGCTTTTTTTTGAAATTAAAGCATTCGTTATAATACTACTCAGTATTATACATATGTAAACTTCTAGAAAACAAATCCTTATCCTATAATGTCCATTATTTTTTTTAATCCTAAAAATGATCAAAAAAAAGGGGTTTACTCTCTCAAAAAAGAGGCACATTCAGTAAAACATGGCTTAAAATGTGTGTCCGGAAACCTGCTGTTTCGGTTGAATGATCCGGAATTAACCGACGAACCGGACGATTTTTATTACCTTAGCATAGTTAAAACGGGGTCTTACCCGAAACAAACGTATTGGGAAATGGAATTAAGAGAAGTGAATGTCACCCGCTATATCTGCCCGCTCAGGGAAGGAGGGTCTTTGCCTGCGCTGGCAGAGGCGGACGACGGATTTAAATATGTCGTGAAATTCCGCGGAGCCGGACACGGGACCAAAATGCTGATTGCCGAACTGATCGGCGGTTCGGTGGCTCAAATGCTGGGGTTCCGGGTTCCGGAAATGGTTTTTATACATCTCGATGAAGCCTTCGGCCGTACCGAAGGGGATGAAGAGATTCAGGATCTGCTTAAGGCCAGCCTCGGACAGAATCTGGGACTGCATTTTCTTTCGGGAGCCTTTACATTCGACCCGGTGGCCGTATCCATCGACAGCAAAACAGCCTCGCGAATCGTCTGGCTCGATGCGTTTCTAACCAATGTCGACCGGACCGTGCAAAATACCAATATGCTCACCTGGCACAAAGAATTGTGGCTCATCGACCACGGAGCCTCGCTGCTTTTCCACCATAGCTGGGATAACTGGAAGGAACAAGCCGTTAGTCCGTTTTCCTTTATCAGGAACCATGTCCTGCTGCCGTATGCTTCCGAACTGGAAGGTGTGGATAAAGAGTTCCGCGAAATTCTTACGGACGGTAAAATCGACCGGATCGTCGATCTGATACCGGAGAACTGGCTCCATTGGACACTGGAAGGTGAAACTCCGGAAGATTTACGGAATGTGTACCGCAACTTCCTGAAAGAACGATTGACCCATTCTGAAATATTTGTAAAAGAAGCTCAGCATGCACGGGAAACACTTGTATGATTACGCCGTTATTCGCGTAGTACCAAGGGTCGAACGCGAAGAGTTTATCAACGTCGGACTGATTATGTTCTGTAAACAGGCCAAATTCCTGAAAGTCCGAAGTTGGGTGAATGAACAGAAGTTGCGGCTTTACGATACGGAGTTCGATCCGGGTTGTCTGTACGCCAACCTGGAATCGTTTGAAAAAATCTGCACGGGAGCACGGGAAGGCGGCCGCATCGCGGCGCTCGATATACCCGACCGGTTTCGGTGGCTTACCGCCGTGCGCAGTGCTTCCATCCAGACATCCCGGCCCCACGCCGGGTTCTCGGACGATCTGGACGCTACTTTCGACAGCCTTTTTGAGGAACTGGTAAGGTAAAGGGAGACACATTTTTTTCGTCAAAACCCGGTAGTATCGCAGAGCAGAAGAATACGGGAAAGATATTCGCTGATCATCCGGCGGGGTTTTTCTTGTCCCGTATTACTCTTTCGAGACAGGCAGGGTGAAAAGAAACTCCAGGCCCTTGCCCACAGCATTCTTTACCGTAATATTGCCGCCGTGAAACTGGATCGTGTTCTTGACTATCGATAAGCCTAAGCCGGAGCCTCCACTGTCGCGGGTGCGGCCTTCGGTTACCCGGTAGAAACGTTCGAACAGGCGGTTCAGATGGATCTCGTCAGGAATTCCTTTTCCGTTATCGGAGAACGAAAAATAGGCCATTCCGTCTTTGATGCCAGTTACCTTTACCCGGATCGTTACCGCCTCGCCGGCGTAGCGGATCACATTGTCCGTCAGGTTCCGGAATACACAGTAGAGTAGGTTTTCGTTACCGCGTATCGCCAAGCCTTCCGGGATATCGGTTTTGAAGAGGATCTGTTTTTCGTCCAGTGCCACAGAACTGTCCGTTTTTATTTTCTCCAGTAACCGTTTTATATCTATCGTGGAACGTTCGAAAGAATCGCGGTTTTCATCCATGCGCGTGATCAGGCTCATGTCCGAGATTAATTCCGAGAGGTTTCTGGTCTGGGAGTAGGCACGCTGGAGGAACTGCTGTGCTTTTTCAGGGGTGATGGTATTGTTAAGCAAGATTTCCAGGAAACCGCGAATGCTGGTGACCGGAGTACGTAGTTCGTGGGCGATGTTGCCGGTCATTTCCTGTTTCAGACGGCGGGTTTTTTCTGCCGCAGTAATATCGGACAGAATGATCTCGAAACTGCGGTCTTCGAAAACATTTACCCGGATCAGAAAATCTTTTCCCTGGCGGTTCAGCCGGGTTTCGTAATAATCGTCACCCGAACGGTTGTCCAGGAATTCGGATACCCCGGAGAATTGGGAATCTTTTAATTCCAGTTGTTCTATCGGCTTTGCATCCGTCGACAGTATATTGAAATATTGCAGGAACAGACCGTTATAGAAGGCTACCGTACGGTCGGAATGGAAGAAGCAGACCCCTTCCGCGGAGCTTTGGATATGCAGCAGCAGTTTTTCTTTTTCCTGCGTCAGTTGGGCCTTTGTCTCGGTAATTTGTTGGAAATCCGCTACCAGACGAACACCGATTTCACCCAATTCGTCTTTCGGGAAAGACGGGATTTCTTTCCCTTCCGTGTCCTCCTGCAAAGCCACGGAAAAATCACGCAGCTGGCGGACGGATTGGCCGAAATAGTGGCCGACATAGTAAATGAATGCCAAGCCGATGAGGAACAGGGCGATTACAAAATACAGGAAGAAATTATCGGGCTTGAGGAACGACTGTACCTTGATATCGTAAGGCAGCGCTACCCGTATGATGGTGGATGCGCCGTCGTTTTTGGCGTAGTATAGATACGGATGGCTGGTAGAAGCGGATGTGCGGATGAATGTGCCGCTGCCCTGTTTTAGCGCGTCCACGAATTCAGGGCGGTCGGCGTGGTTTTCCAGCGGGGTCTGGTCGGATATCGTGTTATCGAATAGCACCTGGCCGGTACGGTCGATTAAAGTGAGGCGTAGATGGGCCGGAAGGAATTGCAACAGGCTGTCCAGGTGTGCGGGGCAGATGGACCCACCGGAATGAACGGTTGGGCGGATATAGCCGGAGACGATGGTCGTATAAGCGTCTAGCTTTTCCTGCAGGGCCTCGGTTTTGTAGCGGCGGGCCTGGCGTTGTTCGAAGATGACGATGCCTGCGGTGAAAACCGTGAAAATGATCAGAAAACTCAGGATGAGCTTTTGTTGGAAATTCGGTTTCATGACTCTTCAGGGGTGAAGCGGTAACCGTAGCCGGTGCGGCTGGATATCCAGGTGGATTTATCACCCATTTTTTTGCGTAGTCGGGTGATGTGGACGTCTACCGTGCGTTCGGTTACGTAGGGAGCAGCCGTCCAAATCTTTTCGATCATCTCCTCGCGGGAGAAAACACGGGACGGGTGGGATGCCAACAGAGACAGGATTTCGAATTCTGTGCGGGTTAGCGGCACGTCTGTGCCGTCGATACGGATCTGTTTGGTCTGCGTATTGATTTCTAATCCGCCTACCGTTATTTCGCCCGCTTTTGTTTCGGTGAATGTTGCGGCGCCCCGTTTGAGGACGGCTTTTACCCGTGCGCTCACTTCTTTCAGGGAGAAGGGCTTGGATATGTAATCATCTGCTCCTACCGAAAAACCTGTCAGCATGTCGTTTTCGGTATCCTTGGCAGTCAGGAAGATAATGGGGACGTCGTTGCCGGATTTGCGGATTTTTTCAGCGGTGCGATAGCCGGACATGCCGGACATCATCACGTCCAACAGGATCAGGGCATGGTCCGGCGTGAGCTTTTCGAGAGCTTCTTCACCGGAGAAGGCGGTGTCCGTCAGATAGCTTTCGCTTTCGAGGTTGAAAGCGAGAATTTCGCAAATATCATGTTCGTCATCGACAATTAAAATTCGTTTTTCCATAGCCAACAGTCATGCGATCCAAAGGATCGCCCTAAAATTTTTGGTGTCGCTTTTTATAAAAAGCGACGATTGGGGCGACTTTCTAAAAGTCGCAGTTCCAGGCGGGTGACCCGGCAGGGCGCGGTGGGCCATTCGTCTAAAGCGATTTGCGAACATTCTACCGAGTTCCAAGACTCCCTCCCGGCTTACCGCTGGCAAACCGGATCGTCCAGGGGACAGGCAAATCGCCGGCGCGGGGCCAATAAATCTGAGCGAGGCACGAGCGAGCCTGAAGCAGTTACAACGGGCGGAACACCCGAAAAAACAAGACATAAGCACACCCGTCCCCCGCAAAGTTAAGATTATTCTTTGCTCTTCCGATGCTTCAATATCTTAGCGTCGATATAAAACACAATCTCCTCAACAATATTGCTACAGTGATCCCCTACCCGTTCGATTTTACGCACGACTAAGAGCGTTTCCATCACGCAATGGGCATGAGCCGGGTTTTTCTCTACATGGGCGGTCAGTGTACGGATCGCTTCCCGGTAGATCTGGTCCACCTCCTCATCTTTTTGCAGGATACGGCCGGAGAGTTTGGTGTTCTCCGATTCCAGAGCGGCATAGCTGTCTGACAGCATCGAGATTACCGTATCGAACATCAGTTCGAAATTCAGGTCCTCTTTTAGTAACTGCAGCAACGGGGTGCAATCATCCGAGATGACGTGGCGGGCGATGCCCTCGGCGAAATCTCCGATACGTTCCAGGGTACTGCTTATTTTTATCAGCGATAAAACTAACCGAAGGTCGATCGCTACCGGCGAGAACAGGGCGATGTAGTTCTCGCAGTCGCTGTCTATTTTTAGTTCGTATGTGTTTACCCGTTTTTCACGGCTTACCACCTCACGGGCTAACTCGATGTCACCCGTCAGGTAAGACTGCTTACACTTTTCCATTTGGGACAGTACCAACTGCCACATTTCCCGGACTTCCTCCTTCAGTAACAGGAGCTCTTTTTCTGTATGTTTCATTTCTTTGACTTTGCGCTGGTTTGCTGTTAATATTTCTTCTTCGTCCGGTTCGGACGAGTGCTTTAGGCTCGGTCGTGCCTCGCTCGGATTTATTGGCCTTTTAAAAAACGTTTCCGCTTTTGACGATTGGCCCACCGCGCCCTGTCGGGTCGCTACCGGCTGGAACTGCGACTTTTAGAAAGTCGCCCAAATCGTCGCTTCAGGGTTCCCCTTCGGGGCTCCTCCTTCGCGCTTCGGCAGAATTTCAAGCAAGCTTGATTCTGCTCTCAGCTTGGCGTCGGTTGAAAAAAGCGACACCAAAAACTTTTGTACTTAGGTTTGTCCGACAGTTATTCTAACGTGCTCGGAGTTATTTTAACCAAAACGACCAGTAATGTAGTTCTGCGTCTGTTCCTTGTCGGGATTCAAAAACATCTTCTTCGTATCACTATACTCCACCAACTCCCCAAGCATAAAAAAAACCGGTCCGATCACTAACCCGAGCAGCCTGCTGCATATTATGCGTAACAATAACAATCGTATAGTCCTTCTTCAACTCATGAATCAACTCCTCGACTTTCGAGGTAGATATAGGATCAAGCGCAGAAGCCGGCTCATCCATCAGCAAAACAGAAGGCTGAATAGCCAGCGCACGGGCAATACAAAGCCGCTGCTGCTGCCCCCCTGAAAGCTCAAAGGCCGATTTTTTCAATTTGTCCTTCACCTCGTCCCACAAAGCAGCCCCAACAAGCGATTGCTCCACCCGCTCAGTCACGACCTTCCGGTCATTAATCCCATTCACCCGCAACCCGTAAGCCACATTCTCAAAAATAGATTTGGGAAACGGATTCGGCTTCTGAAACACCATTCCCACATCCTTACGAAGATCATCCACATCCATCCCACGCTTGTAAATATTCACGCCGTTCACCACACACTCTCCCGTAAGACGAGTTCCGGGAATCAGGTCGTTCATCCGGTTAAATAACCGGAGAAAAGTCGATTTACCACACCCCGATGGCCCGATAAACGCGGTCACCGTATTCGGAGCGATGTCCATATCGATGCCTTTCAACGCATGAAAATCACCGTAATAAAAATCTACGTTCTTTGCTTGTATCATGTTCATTAGTTCGTTTTCACTTTTTTACCGAAATACCGGCGAAGGAAACCCGCCAGAAGATTCATTAATAAGACGATAGCGATCAGCACCAAGGCTGTTCCGTAAGCCATCGGACGGGTCGCGTTCAGGTCCGTTCCGCTCGTCGAGATGACATACAGGTGGTAAGGCAGGGCCATCACCTGATCGAAAATCCCGGTCGGCAGTTTGGGCAGGAAGTAGGCGGCCACCGTAAATAGGATCGGCGCGGTCTCTCCGGATACCCGTCCGACGGAAAGGATCAGCCCGGTCACGATATTGGGGAATGCCATCGGAAGGATCACCCGGCGGATCGTCTGCAGTTTAGTCGCACCGAGCGCCAGGCTTCCGGTGCGGTAGGAGTCCGGAATCGCTTTGAGGGCCTCCTCCGTGGTACGGATGACCAGCGGCAGTACCAAAAGACCTAACGTGAACGAACCGGCAATGATCGAGTCGCCCCATCCGAGAGTATTGACAAACAACGACATACCGAACAGACCGAAGATGATCGACGGAATACCGCTCAGGTTGTTGGTCATGATGCGGATGAACTGCACGATCCGGCCGTTTCCGGCGTATTCGGTGGTATAGATCGCAGACATGACTCCCAGCGGGAAGGCCACGATCATACTGCCTATAATTAAGTAGCATGTTCCGACGATGGCCGGGAAGATACCTCCGGCGGTCATGCCGTCGGTCGGCGCGCTGGTGAGGAATTCCCAGCTGATCACGCCTGCGCCGTTCCAGAGGATGAACCCGAGTATCCAGACCAGGATACCGACCACGATCAGTCCCAGTATGCGGAACACCCAAAAGGCGATTTGCTGACTTGTTTTTTTATTCATATTCATCGTTACAGGCCTTTATTGGGTTGACGTTTCGAAATGGCTTCGGCCGAAATACTGATGATCAGCGTGATCATGAACAGGATACATCCCAACAGGAAGAGCGATTGATAATGAGCGCCTCCGGCCGGGGCCTCACCCAGTTCGGCGGCGATGGTGGCCGGGATCGTGCGGATCGGTTCGAAAAGCGTCGTGGGCATAACAGCAGCGTTCCCGGTCACCATCAGTACGGCCATCGTCTCCCCGATCGCCCGTCCGATTCCCAACACCACCGCTGCCGAAATGCCGGACGCCGCATAAGGAATAATTACCTTATATATAGTCTGCCATTGGGTCGCCCCCAGCGCAAGAGACGCTTCACGCATGGCGCGGGGGGTGTTCCGCATGGCATCTTCTGCTACGGAAATAATGGTAGGGAGGGCCATAATGGCCAGAATGACGCTTCCGGTGAAGCCGGTTTCCCCTACCGGAAGATGGAATACCTTTTGTACCAGCGGTACGAGCACTACCAGTCCGAAAAAACCGTAAACTACGGACGGGATGCCCGCTAACAGCTCGATGGCGGGTTTCAGTGTTTTGCGCATCCGCTCACCGGCCAGCTCGGACATGTAAACCGCTACGCCTAAACCGAGGGGCAGGGCGATCAGAATGGCTACGATACTCACCCAGAGTGTCCCCAGAATCAGGGGAAGTACGCCGAACTGGGGGCGGGAGTTGCGGTGGGGATCCATTCCCGGCCTCCGAAGAAATCGGCGGGGGTGATTTTATCGCCCCTTAATATACGGACTCCGCTGTTGTTTTCGGGGAGGTACTGTTCAGGTAGAAACGCTACGATTCCGGGGGTTTCGGCGATCACTTCGCCCAGTTTTTCCGAGAGGAATTCGTAGTCGTTATCCGCTCCCAATTCTTCATCCGAATAGCGGTTGAAAATCTGTTCGAAGCGGAATACCTGAATCGGTTCGTCTTTTCCGCCGACCTGCAGCCAGTTTTCGATTTCGTAATCGAATATCTGTTTGATATCGTAGGGACCGAGGTGGCTGACCGTGTTGGTCGAATTTACGCACAGGGCATAGCCTTTTTCAACGGCCGGGCTTTTGAACAGTCCGAAGCCTTCGCGGAACAGGAAGACCACGATCAACAGGATGGTGATCGTCGTGATTGCCCCACTGACCGTCAGCAGTGCTTCGACTATCTTTTCAATTATATTTCTAAAAACCTTCATTCCAGTATGAGTCATGCGAAACAAAGTTTCGCTCAAAAGTTTTTGGTGTCGCTTTTTTCAACCGACGCCAAGCTGAGAGCAGAATCAAGCTTGCTTGAAATTCTGCCGAAGCGCGAAGGAGGAGCCCCGAAGGGGAACCCTGAAGCGACGATTTGCGGCGCTTTCTAAAAGCGCCAGTTCCAGGCGGGTGACCCGGCAGGGCGCGGTGGCCATTCGTCAAAAGCGATTTGCGAACACTACGCCGGGCTTCGAGGATGCCAGGTTTCCCGCCGGCAAACCGGATCGTCCAAAGGACGGGCAAATCGCCAGCGCGGGGGCCAATAAATCCGAGCGAGGAACGAGCGAGCTTATAACACGTTCTGTAAACCTGTATCGTAACACGTCTTATACTCGATCGGCCGTTCCGCCTGAAATAAATCAGGCAAACTGAGTTTGCCTGAATTGTCAAAGGACTATTGAAATATTTACTGAGCAGTAATAAAACCGATCTCACTAACGATTTTTTGACCGGCGGGTGACAGCACGTAATCGATATACGGTTTCACGAGAGCTTCCGAACTGGTCACATAATAGTAGTACAGCGGACGAACGATCGGATAAGTTTCGTTTTTAGCATTTTCCACCGAAGGAGCTACGTAATTTTTACCGCCGTCGTAAGATACGTGAATCGCTTTTACGCTGTTATTCAGGTAAGCCAAGCCGATGTAACCGATCCCTCCGGGGGTCTGGCCGATCGACTGCACGATGGCGCCCGTGGCAGGCATACTCATGATACCGTTCATGTAGTTGCGGTTTTCCAGTACGCTTTCTTTAAAGAACTCATACGTACCTGAAGACGTTTCGCGTGAGTAAGGAACGATTTTCAGGTCCGCGCCGCCTACTTCTTTCCAGTTGGTGATCTTGCCGGTGAAAATGCCTTCGAGCTGTTCACGGGTGAGGTTGGTTACCTTGTTATTCGGGTTCACCACTACGGCCAGCGCATCGTAGGCGATAATGACTTCTTTTACAGTTTTGCCCTGCTGCTGCAGTTTCTGACGTTCGTCGAATTTCATCTTACGGGACAACTGGGCGATATCGGTCGTACCTTCCAACAGGGCCGACGCGCCTACGCCGCTGCCGCCGCCGGTTACCGTGACCATAGCCGAAGGATTGGCTTTCATGAAGCTCTCGGCCTCTTGCTGTGAGAGCGGCAGTACCGTGTCGGAACCTTTGATCTTTTGTGCCTGTGAAGCGGTAATGGTGGTCAGCAGAACGGCCGCTGTAAGGATAATTTTTTTCATCGTTTTATGAATGTGTTGTTTAGATGTTGCAAAGGTGGGTGCTGATCTTTACAGGTCCTTTACATCCCTGTTACATTTTGGTTACAATCCGGATTTTTAGAACTTGTATTGCAGACGGAGGGTAAAAACATCGTCCTTGCGATTCTTTTCAAAACCCGATACTTTGGACGATTTTTCATTGGAATTGAATTCATAATAAGCCTGCAGACGAAGAGCCGAATTCATGTTCCAGATACCGCCGATTCCGAAAGTATTGACTGCGATGTCTCCTTTTGTGGCGGCTTCTTCTTTCGATACGTCTTTATTCGGATCATACCAGTCGTATTTGGCTACCAATTCGAACGGGCTGGTTCCCAATCCCTGTACGAACATCACATAGCCTCCCTGGAAATCGCGGATGTAGGTGTCTCCCGACGGACGACTGGAATCGTTCGGGCTTTTACTGGCATCTTTTACGCCCGGCTGCTCACCGAATAGGTATTCGGCGCGCAGCTGGGTCAGACCGATGCTGCTCCGGATACCGATCCGTCCGTCCAGGCCTACGTATTCGCGTTTGGCGAATTTGCCTTTGTTGGATGCATTTTCATTCAGCACGAAGGAGTTGCCGCTCATGGTATACACATTCTCCGAGCCCTGGTATACCTTACCGTTGTAGTAGGACACACCGGCACCGAATGAGAACGTACCCCAGCCTTTTTCAGCCGACAGGTGACCGATGAAGTCGCGTTTGTTATCCGTTTCGGGTTTGATACCGTTACCGGCAAACAGCCCTGCTTCCAGTTTGAGCATGCTCCACGGTGATGATTTGGGGGCCTGAAGGATCAACATGGCTCCCAGATCGCGTTCGTCCGGGAACAGCGTCTGGAATACCGTCGAGCGTTCCGGGGATTCGCGGCGGGAAGACGAATAACTGATTTCGTAACCGAACGGACGGTCGAAAATTCCCGCCCGAAGGGCCATTGATTTCACCCACAGGTCTTTGATGTTCAGGTAAGCATCTTTGAAGCCTACGCCGTTTTTATCAGTAAAATCGAGTTGGAATACCGCCGATGCGATGCCGTCTTCGAAGGTGAATTTCACGCGGCCACGGCGTACGCCGAAGCGATTGAAGGATTTTTCCGTGTTCTCGTTCGACGAACCCACTTTGAGCGAAGCGTTTTCTTCGCCCCATTGGTATTGGGCCTGGATATAACCGGATACTTTTAACCGGTTCATTTTGATCATGTCTTTTTCCAGGGCATCGAGGCGTTTCTCGATCGAATTGTCCTGGGCCGTTGCGGTGAATACCGCCAGCGCTGAAATCAGCAATAAAGTAAGTTTCTTCATCATTTTATTCTCTGTTTGTCAAGGGCAAAGCTATACACGTGGTTTTACGAAGTTCCGACGATCCCGTTACAAAATTGTTACAGATGCCAAAACCACGGCGCAGCGCGGAGAAACCGTACAAAAAAAACAGCGGAGGGGGAAATTATTTCCTTGCCGGGAGGGGATTTTTGCTTGCTACATCTTAAAGTTACTCTTTTTTGCAAATAAAAACGGACACTCCACAAAAAAAGGCACAAAGACTTTCCGTCTCTATGCCCGGTGTAAAATGCAGGTCCTGCCTGTTCATTTTATCAGGGAGTATATACCGGATGATGGGTTTTCCGGAACAAAAACCCCCTGCCCTTTCGGACAGGGGGTGTATCGGATCGCCCGGATTAATCTTCCGGGAACGGATAAGCAACGGTATCGTCGATAAAGATATCCGTAAAATGGCTTCCGTATTGAGCCGCATTAACAATGTAAGCCAACAAATTGCCCAGGAATTTATCCTTATCGGAACTTGGCGGTACACTCTCGGTATAACGGCTTCCTGCCTCCGAAATGTTGCCGTCGCTATGAAACAACTGACCGTCGCCGATGTATACCAGCCGATTCTTAGGGTCGATCACCAAGATACTCGCGTTGTTGCCTTTGGTGTGGTTCATGACGGATACGGCTCCGTCCGGCAATTGGTTTTCGTTCACTCCGGAACAGGTGGAGTCATTGTAAAAAGTGATTCCCTGGTAATTGATCGGCGTGCCACTGGTGAAAGGTCCGTCTTTGAGCAGGTAACTCATGATTTTAAAAGACAAATCCGGATTCAATGTATTGGCGTTGTATCCGTCCTTGTCCGGGTGCTTGTAACCATAGCCTGCCTGGTAAAATACCGTGTTCGGATTATTGAACGCCACCGTGGTATTCACATCGTGCGGCCAAACCAATACGGCATCTGTTTCCCGGCGCCACTCGTCTACGGATATGAAATGAGAGTTGGTAAACTGACCTTCTCGTCCGCCCATGTGAATATAAGCGATTCCATTCTGATCACCCTGTCCGTCAACGCCCATACCGGGAATTTTCCGGTTTGCGTCGTAAGGGTAAGATGAACGGCCGTACCCTTGCAGACTCACTCCGGTCCGCGTTTTGACGTATCCGTTGATACCGAACATCCGGGCATTTTTCAGGTAGGTGGCAAAGTACTTGATAAAATGTCCGGTTCCGTGAGTAATCGATCCGTAAGGATCATTATCGTTCATCACATCCAACACATTTAAATTACGGCCCAAGGGACATCCGACGGTTTTCCGCACCAGAACCACGAAGGCCGCACGCTGAATACCACGCTCCGGGTTTGGCTTTCGGGCGCCGCAGGTTCCGGCCAGACAGAAGTTAATGTGACCATCACACAGGATCCGGTGGGCCTCAATTACAGGAATATCGGCAGGTCCACGGTTCCGGTCACCGGAGTGGCGTGGAACGAGTCGAAAGACCGCATTACCGGCGATTACATGGAGTTTGAGATCGAAACGTTCGAGGGAGCCCGCTGGAAAGCTACCATCGTGGGACAGGGCATTTCCTCGCACGGGGCATTTCTGGTCGATGAAAACGGCAGAAAGGTGTCCCGGTTGGACAACATGTCGGCAACCGATATGCTGCGCGTTGGATTCGATAAG
>Ga0192241_10672_pt1 | contig 13621 bp, 9 predicted proteins | sample Koala_Koa27_I3_FD_131239 | JGI IMG/M metagenome (GOLD analysis project Ga0192241, IMG submission 131239) | Enriched cells from koala feces incubated with labeled cellulose particles, San Francisco Zoo, California, United States - Koala_Koa2-7_I3 ... | reverse complement strand
GCAGTAACGGATATGGCATTTATCAACGAAAAATCGATGCTCAAGGAAAAGAACAGTTTATCTCTTATAGCACAGCGCCATTGATAGAATTGCCATACACTGACAGATAACAATACGATGATGAATAGAATAAACCATACAGTCTTATAGAAATAAGGTACAATCGTAATCTTCAGTTCCGTTATGTTTTCTCCCTCGTTCTCACCATCAGGAGTGTATCTGACCTGTAGAGTATATGAACCGGGAGGTAAATTCGTATAACTGGCGAAACGACGGTTGCCCGGAACCTGTACCCATTTATCGTCAAAACCGACCAGACGATAACTGTATATGGCTGTATTGTTTGACTCAAAGTTGAGCGCTGCAAATTCGAGTGAGAAAGATTTCTCTTTTTCATGCAGTTTCAGTTCCGTCGTTATGGCAATATCTTCCGACAAGTATTCGCTGCCCGGCAATATTTCTTCATTACCTATCCGCAGGCGGGTGAAACGTACTTTGGCAGCTGGAAGAGACATCGCCGGACGATTACTTTCGATTGCAACCAATCCGCCTACACTGCCGAAATAAAGTAAGTCATGAGAAGAACCACATGAGGCGTTCCAATAAAACTGTGTGTCAATCAGACCATCCTGTATGGTATAGTTAATGAAACGATTCTCTGCCTGGTGATAACAGGAGAGTCCATTATTGGTACTGATCCATAAGTTACCGTTGTTATCTTCCAGTATTCCCCGAATACTATTGTTCGGTAGTCCTTGCGCTGTGCTATAAGAGATAAACTGTTCTTTTCCTTGAGCATCGATTTTTCGTTGATAAATGCCATATCCGTTACTGCCCAGCCATAAAGTACCGTCCTTACCTTGATAAAAGCAGGTTATTTTCTCAATCAGGCGGGAGGACGGATCGTCCAGTTTGTAGTTCAGGTGCCTGTACTGGAATTCTCCTTTAGAGGAACGGGAATGCAGATCGATGATATAAACCCCTTCCAGACAACCGACCCAAAGTTTACCCTCCTTATCAATAATGGAACCGATACAGCCATGAATATTTTCAGCAGCCTTATCCGGTAACGGAGCAGTTATTTCCTTTTTTACCGGATCATAAAAATAGAGTCCTTGATTGGCGCCTATCCATATACCTTCATTAATAGGGTCATAATTCAATACTCCGATAAAGTTAATCGGAAAGCCTCCGCCGGTCTGTGAGGAAATTACCTCCAGTATCTGTCGGGGAGCTTTCAGATCAAGCAGATTGAGACCTCCTCCCCATGTACCTATCCATAAGTGATTGTCGGTATCGGCAGTCAGGGCACTGACGGAGTTGTGACTCAGTCCTCCGTGTTCACGTGTATAATGGGTGAAATCTTCGCTGTTCCGTTCTTTTCTGTTCAGTCCGCCTTCTACTGTCCCTACCCATAAGGTTCCGTATACATCTTCATAAATTGCATTGACAGGATTATAGGATAAACTTGACGGATTTTCCTTGTCATGCCGGTAGCTCCGTATCGATAGTTGCCGTGGATTCAACAGATTGATACCTCCGGTTTCCGTACCGAACCAGATATGTTCTCCATCAGTCAATATGCAATTAATAAAGTTACTGTTCAGCAGATTGGTACCGCCATTTGGAAGGTCACAGGCTATACGTTCAAAATTATCCGTCATCGGGTTATAGATATTAATACCACGTAGTGTCGCGACGATTAATTGTTTGTCATCGGTGATAGCTAAATTTGTCAGATAATTTTGCGACAGGGAATAGGGATTGCCGGAATCATGCTCATATCGTTTTATCACATTTCCAGTTTTATTATAGCGGAATAGTCCGCGGTCACTGGAGATCCAGACTTCATTCTCTTTGCTGAGGAAATCCGAAATATAAGTTCCCGCTTCGAACTTCAGGCAGTCGGCTATGGGAGTGGTTACCAGTCTCTTTTGCGGACTTAATGCCACTTTTCGTATTTCTCCATTGTTTCCCATCCATATTTTCCCATCCTCGTCAATGTCTTTCAGAGCAATGTCCGGACCATTCAGATAGACAGGGCTGAGTGTAGACAGGATTTGCACTTCCCCTTTGTCATTGAATTCGATACGGTGAAGGGCGTTGTCGCAATGAAGCCAGATACAGCCTTGCGTATCTTTCATGATACGGGTAGCCGGTAGTTCCAGTATCTTTGGAAGTATCCCTTTCGGGTCATGGGGGATAATCGGTTTTAAAGTAGATAAGTCAATAATATCCGTTCCCCCTTCGGAGACGATCCAAAGGCGTTGGAAGGCGTCTTCACAGACATTGCGTATAAAGTTGCTTTTTAGTTTGCATTGGTGATTATTGGGAGTGTAGTTTACAAACTCATAGCCATCATAACGGGAAAGCCCGCCTCCGGCAGTCGAAATCCACATAAACCCCCGGCTGTCTTTGTACAAATCGTCGATAAAATTATGTGGAAGCCCCTCGTTCATGGTCACATACGTAATATTATAGCGGTCGGCAAACCGTTCCTGTGCCCGAACCTGTCCGGCCAGTGAACAGATACTATATATTATAAGGTATATAAGTAGGTGTTTTTTCATATATGTACGTATTAATAAGGGCAAAGTTAGAAGAATCTCTTCAATCACAAAAATGGGAAGAGCTTCTTTTCAGCAGATTATCGGATTGTCCACCAATCGTGTTCGTATGTCCACCTTTCATAGGGGAAACGGGGCGTATTTTTGTAGCATAATTGATGAACGAATACACAGATATTATGAAAAACTTGTTTTTGCCAGTTCTTTTAGTAGCAGGCAGCTTCTTTGTAAGTTGCACTTCTTCCGTGTTTACTCCGACTCCTTCTGCTAATTCTTGGGATGATAATTATTTATCAGTAGCCAAAATGGAAGATTACCGTCAATGGGGAACATACAATGTACACGATCCGTCCTGCCGGAAGCTGGGCGACTATTATTATATGTATTCTACAGATGCGATTTTCGGTGAGAACCGGAAAGAAGCGAGAGAGAAAGGCGTGCCGTTGGGATTTATCCAGATGCGCCGTTCTAAGGATTTGGTACATTGGGAATTTCTGGGATGGGCATTTCCTGAAATACCGGAAGAAGCGGTTCAATGGGTACAGTCTCATGCAGGAGGGCAGGGGCGACCAATATCTGGGCACCGTATATCATCCCTTATAAAGATAAATACCGCCTCTACTATTGCGTATCCGCATTCGGACGTAAAACATCCTATATAGGACTTGCCGAATCAACTTCTCCCGAAGGGCCATGGACACAGAAAGGCTGTATCGTTAAAACAGATGATTCTACTGCCATGAATGCTATCGATCCGAGCGTCATAGCAGATGAAAATACCGGTAAATGGTGGATGCATTACGGCTCCTTCTTCGGTGGTCTGTATTGCGTCGAACTGAATCCTGAAACCGGATTAGCCTTAAACGAAGGCGATTTGGGGCACCTTGTAGCACGGCGTGCCAACTATCGGAAGGACAATCTCGAAGCACCGGAAATAATCTATCATCCGGAGCTGAAACAATATTATCTTTTCACTTCCTATGATCCGCTGATGACGACTTATAATGTACGTGTCAGCCGTTCGGATACTGCCGAAGGTCCGTTTACGGACTACTTTGGCAAGGCTGTGAAAGATACGACCAACAACTTCCCGATACTGACTGCACCATATCGTTTTGAGAACCATACCGGATGGGCGGGTACAGCGCATTGTGCCGTCTTTTCTGACGGTGAAGGAAACTATTTTATGGCACATCAGGGACGTCTGTCACCGCAAAATCAGTTAATGGTGTTACATATACGGCAGTTGTTCTTCACTCCCGAAGGCTGGCCGGTCGCTTCTCCCGAGAGATATGCAGGGACTGCTTCGCGTCAATTCAGCAAAGAAGATCTGGTCGGTGAATGGGAAATCATACGAGTGCAGGAACCGGCATACGAACGTCAGCTGGAAGCCGGACAGATCTTATGGGGAGAGGGAGAACTGAAAGAGAAGGAATGGAACTTGTCCACCCGAATGACTTTGGTAAAAGACGGCACGTGCAAAGGGCAGATGACCGATAACGAATGGAATATAGTTCAAATGAATGGAAAATGGTCCTTTTTGACCGAAAAACATCTATTAATGGTAGATTTGAACTCGGAGAAGATTGAGAATCTGGTTATCTTTGCAGGACACGATTGGGAGAACGAAACCGAAACAATTCTCTTTACCGGACTCGATAGCCGGGGACGTTCTGTCTGGGGAAAAAGAATCAAATAACTATATATAATTTTTATTGAAAACCATGAGAAGATACACAGAATTACTGGCTGCATTAGCCTTATCTACCGGCATGGCGCTTCATGCGCAAACCAATGAAATGGTGATCCAGACTAAGAAGTTGGGTGCTGAAATCCAGCCGACAATGTACGGACTCTTTTTTGAAGACATCAATTATGCTGCCGATGGCGGACTTTATGCCGAACTGGTAAAGAACCGTTCATTCGAATTCCCTCAGCGTCTGATGGGATGGAAGACTTATGGAAAGGTGACTTTGCAGGATGACGGTCCTTTTGAACGCAATCCGCATTATGTGCGTCTTGATAATTCGGGACATGCCCACAAGCATACCGGACTGGATAATGAAGGTTTCTTCGGCATCGGGGTTAAGCAAGGTGAAGAATACCGCTTTTCCGTATGGGCACGTCTGCCGCACGGAGGTACAGGTGAAAAGATACGTGTGGAACTTGTAGATATCAAATCTATGGGCGAACATCAGGCTTTTGCCTCTCAGACACTGACCATTGATTCCAAAGACTGGAAGAAATATCAGATAATCTTAAAAGCGGGTGTTACCAATCCTAAAGCAACGCTTCGTATTTTCCTTGCTTCCCAGGGTACGGTAGACTTGGAGCATATTTCCCTTTTCCCTGTCGATACTTGGAAGGGACATGAGAACGGTCTTCGCAAAGACCTTGCGCAGGCTTTGGCGGATATTCATCCGGGAGTCTTCCGTTTCCCCGGTGGTTGCATCGTTGAAGGTACGGATCTCGAAACCCGTTATGACTGGAAGAAATCCGTGGGGCCGGTAGAAAACCGTCCATTGAACGAAAATCGCTGGCAATATACCTTTACCCATCGTTTCTATCCGGATTATTATCAAAGCTACGGACTGGGATTCTATGAATATTTTCTTCTTTCTGAAGAAATGGGAGCGGCACCGCTTCCGATCCTGAACTGCGGACTTGCCTGTCAGTATCAGAACAATGAAGAAAAAGCTTACGTAGCAGTTTGCGACCTGGACAGCTATATTCAGGATGCACTCGATCTGATCGAATTTGCCAATGGAGACGTGAACACGACTTGGGGGAAAGTACGTGCCGATATGGGACATCCGGCACCTTTTAATTTGAAATATCTGGGCATCGGTAATGAACAGTGGGGAAAAGAGTATCCCGAACGTCTCGAACCGTTTATCAAGGCTCTTCGCAAGGCGCATCCGGAAATCATGATTGTAGGCAGTTCCGGCCCGAATTCCGAAGGAAAAGAATTTGATTACCTGTGGCCTGAGATGAAGCGTCTGAAAGCTGATCTGGTAGACGAACACTTCTACCGTCCCGAAAGCTGGTTCCTCAGTCAGGGAGCACGCTATGATAACTATGACCGCAAAGGACCGAAAGTATTTGCCGGCGAATATGCTTGTCACGGAAAAGGAAAGAAATGGAACCACTTCCATGCTGCCTTGCTCGAAGCAGCCTTCATGACCGGATTGGAACGTAATGCCGATATCGTACATATGGCTACTTATGCGCCGCTTTTCGCTCATGTGGAGGGATGGCAATGGCGTCCGGACATGATTTGGTTTGATAATCTTAACTCGGTGCGTACCGTAAGTTATTATGTGCAGCAGCTGTACGCACAGAACAAAGGAACGAATGTACTTCCTCTCACTATGAACAAGAAACCGGTAACAGGGGCGGAAGGACAAAACGGACTTTTTGCCAGTGCAGTCTATGATAAGGATAAGAACGAACTGATTGTCAAAGTAGCTAATACTTCCGATAAGACACAGCCTGTATCCTTGACTTTCGAAGGTCTGAAAAAGCAGGATGTATTGTCCGAAGGACGTTGCATCACTCTTAGCTCACTCGACCAGGACAAAGATAATACGCTTGAACAACCGTTTGCCATCACTCCACAGGAGACACCGGTAACGATCAATGGTCATGCGTTAACCACCGAACTCGGACCGAACACGTTTGCAGTTTATAAATTCACGAAGAAATAAAATGAATAGCGTTAAACTAGTTATGATTTCATGCGTATTGGCAGCCTTTTCCGGGCTGTCTGCGCAGAATGACACTACTTTTGTAGCCAATGGCAATCCCATCATAAAATATAAATATACAGCCGATCCGGGTGCTATGGTGCATGACGGTAAGGTGTACATTTATGCCGGACATGATGAATGTCCTCCTCCCAAAGAACATTACCAGTTGAATGAATGGTGTGTATTCTCGTCTCCCGATATGAAAACATGGACGGAGCATCCTGTACCTTTGAAAGCCAAAGATTTCAGTTGGGCAAAAGGGGAAGCATGGGCTAGTCAGGTGATAGAACGTGACGGGAAGTTCTATTGGTATGTGACGGTGGAACACGGCACTATTCACGGAAAATCCATCGGTGTAGCCGTATCTGATTCGCCTGTCGGTCCTTTTGTGGATGCCCGTGGTTCCGCACTGATCACCAATGATATGACGACCGAATTTACCAAGATCTCTTGGGAAGATATCGATCCGACTGTTTTTATTGACGACGACGGACAGGCATATCTTTATTGGGGGAATACCCAATGCTACTATGTCAAACTGAAAAAGAATATGATCGAGCTGGATGGTCCTATCGTACCGGTTCATCTGCCCCGATATACGGAAGCTCCGTGGATACATAAGTGTGGAGACTGGTATTACCTTTCATATGCTTCTGAATTTCCGGAAAAGATATGCTACGCCATGAGCCGTAGCATTACCGGACCTTGGGAATACAAAGGCATCCTTAATGAGATAGCCGGCAATTCCAATACCAATCATCAGGCTATTATCGAGTTCAAGGGCGACTGGTATTTCATTTATCATAATGGAAGCATCAATACAGCCGGAGGCAGTTTCCGCCGTTCCGTCTGCATCGATCGTTTGTATTATAACGAGGACGGTACCATGAAACGCATTCAGATGACAACGGAAGGCGTACAATAAACAGGAAATTATAGGGTTAGGTTAGATAATAGGTTTTTAGATTTTTGTTAATTGAAAAGTAAGGGCGTCCTTCCATTCCGGAAAGACGCCCTGCTTATTTAATTCTGATGAATAATAACTTATTCTACTTTGCGTGAACCGTCACCGATTACTACATCATATACTTTCGGGCTTCTGCCGAATTTAGCTTTGAAAGCTTCTTTTGTCTTTTCAACGAAGTTGTCATACAGTTCGTTCTTGACAAGGTTGATAGTACAACCACCGAAGCCGCCACCCATTACGCGTGAACCGGTTACACCATATTCTTTGGCGCAATCGTTCAGGAAGTCAAGTTCTTCGCAGCTCACTTCGTACAATTTGCTCATACCGTGGTGAGTTTCGTACATTTTCTGACCTACTGTTTCGTAATCGTCTTTTTCCAGCGCATCGCAAACATCAAGTACGCGTTGGATTTCTTCGATTACATATTCGGCACGCATATAATCTTCAGCGCTGATATCAGCTTTCGCTTCTTCCAGCATGTCCATTGTACAGTCACGCAGGAATTCTACATGCGGATGTTTTTTCTGGATAGCAGCAACAGCAGCCTCACAGCTCTGACGACGCTTGTTGTAAGCAGAAGAAGCCAGTTCGTGTTTCACTACTGAATCCATCAATACCAGACGATAACCTTCCGGATGGAATGGGAAATATTGATATTCTAGTGAACGGCAGTCCAGACGGATCAAGCTGCCAGCTTTACCGAATACAGAAGCGAACTGGTCCATGATACCGCAGTTTACACCGCAGTAGTTGTGTTCAGTAGCCTGACCTACTTTAGCCAATTCAAATTTGTCGATTTTACCTTCACCGAACAGTTCATTCAATGCGAAAGCATATGTACTTTCCAGAGCAGCAGAAGAAGACATACCTGCACCCAGAGGCACATCGCCGGAGAAAGCGGTATTGAATCCTTTCACGTCTACGCCACGTTTGATCATTTCACGGCATACACCGAAAATGTATCTTGCCCAGCTTGCGCGGGGAGCATCCTCTTCGTTCAGACCAAATTCTACATAATCTTTCAGGTCGATAGAATAAGCTCTTACTTTGTCAGTGCCGTTCGGTTTGATTTCAGCAAGCATACCTTTGTCTACAGCTCCGGGGAATACGAATCCACCGTTGTAGTCAGTATGTTCGCCAATCAGGTTGATACGACCCGGAGAGGCATATATAAATCCTGTAGTTCCATCAAAATGCTTAATGAAGCGACTTCTTACGTGTTCTATATCCATGATAAATCAATTTTATAAGGTGAATAAATTAAATTCAGATTTTTTATTCTACTGGAATGTCTTTATTTACGTTCTTGCAACCTACCAGACCGTAGTACAGCAAGTAAGCCAGAGCAGCGATAATTACCCAATAGCTAGCCATGAAACCGGCTACGTCAGCTACCCATCCTTGAATTACAGGCAGGATACCTCCACCGCATACCAGTACCATAAACAGACCGGAAGCAGCAGCCAGATATTTACCCAGTCCTTCTACAGCAAGGTTGAAGATACCACCCCACATGATAGAAGTACAGAGACCAACTAATACCAAGTACATAGCGTTAATGGGCACTTCTGCAAAACCGAATGACAAACCGCCAGTTGCGCTTTGTTGAAGTACAGGCAGATTCACCAATGTTCCTGTAGAAGAGAAGATAGCAAGGAATACTAAAATCAATCCCAAAGCGGATGTAAATGTAAGCATCGCTTTACTGGAAACTTTTGCACCGAGTGAAGCACCGGCCAGACGACCGATCAACATCAGGAACCAGTAAGTTCCTACTACGAAACCGGAGATTGTAGAAGCGATACCGGCACCGCCTTTTTCTACAGGGTCAGTAAGGAACAGGTTCAGAGTACCCGGTACACCTACTTCAATACCTACATATACAAAGATAGCGATAGCGCCCAGTACAAAGTGACGGAACTTCAAAGCACCTTTCATCAGTGTGCTGATTGGTTCAGTTGTAGCAGCAGCGTTCGGTTCCGGAATGCGTACAAACAGGAGTACGAAGAATGCGAAAGCGAATACAGCCATTGCGGTGTACATTACAGGGAAAATCTGAGAGATAGTAGCTTTTTCGATAGATCCGGCGATCAGGATACCAACGAACATCGGAGTGATGGTAGCCATTACAGAGTTGAAAGAGCCGCCCACTTGGATAAGCTGGTTACCTTTGTTACCTTCACCACCCAGTTTGTTCAACATCGGGTTTACTACAGTGTTAAGCAAACACATAGAGAAACCTGCTACGAATGCACCAATCAAATAAACGGCAAAAGCCATCTCAGGGCTTGAATGACCGGACAGGAACTGGATACCTACGCCGATAAAACCGATAGCTACTGCGATAAGTGCTGTTTTCTTATATCCCACACGTTGCAACAAGATACCGCTGGGGATACCCATTACTGCATAAGCTATAAAGTTACCGAAGTTTCCCAGCATACCCAAAGCATTGGATACGTCGAATTGGTTCTTCAGCACAATACCCATAGGAGCTGCGAGGTTAGTAACGAATGAAATCATACCGAAAAGGAAAATCATCGTGATAATGGCAATGATTTTTCCATTCTTTTTTTCTTGTGTCATGGTTCTATTAAAAATGTTAGTTTATAAAATTAGGTTAGTTATTTTTTTATCTTTTATTTTTCCACACCGAATTTGTAGATAGTCACCTGCTGGTATTCATCGCCCGGCAATAAAGTAGCCGAGGGGAAATGAGGTTTGTTCGGAGTGTCGGGGAAACATTGTGCCTCGAAGCAGATAGCGCTTCTTGCAGGGAATGTAGCACCGTGAGCACCTTCGAAACCATTCAGCCAGTTACCGGTGTAAAGTTGTACACCTGCTTCAGTTGTGTATACTTCCATGGTACGACCGCTATTCGGTTCGAAACAAGTAGCAGCGAGATCCAGTGAACCTGTTTCAATCTTGTTCAGTACGTAGCAGTGGTCGTATCCGGCACCGTTAATCAGTTGTTGGAATTTATCGTTGATACGTTCGCCTATGGTATGCGGAGTGGTGAAGTCCATTGGAGTACCTTCTACTTTGGCAACTTCTCCGGTTGGGATAGAAACTTCATCGATAGGCGTGTAGAAATTAGCGTTGATAGTAACAATATTGTTTTCGATAGTAGGAGTAGGATTGCTGATACCAGCCAGATTGAAGAAACCGTGATTGGTCAGGTTGACTACAGTAGCTTTGTCAGTTGTGGCACGATATTCGATTACCAGTGCATTTTCTTCTTCTTCCAGGCGATAAACCATTTCAACCTCCAGATTGCCGGGGAAACCTTCTTCGCCGTCGGCTGAAACATAATTGAACTGGATTATATTTTCAGCCAGTTGGTCGGCATCCCAAACGCGGGCGTGAAAACCGGTAGGTCCTCCGTGCAGGGAGTTGGGTCCGTTGTTGATGGTGAGCTCGTGCTCTTCTCCGTACAATGTGAATTTTCCTTTGGCGATGCGGTTGCCATAGCGTCCGATAGTAGTGCTGAGGAAGGGTTCCGGGCTGTTGACAACGTGGTCTATGCTGTCGTGTCCGAGGACAACGTTTGCATATTTTCCATCTTTATCCGGTACCATGATAGCGAGAATGGCGCATCCGTAATTAGTTACGGCGACTTCCATTCCCTTTTTATTTTTGAGGATAAATAAATCAGTTTCTTTATTATTTATCTCCTTTTGGAAATCTTTCCGGCTGAGCCCTGATAGATTCCCTTCCGTTGGGAATGTGTTATTCATGTCTGGTATTCTTAAAATTTTCTTGCAAATAAAGGTAAATTCTTTGTTACTCACAAATTATTCCGGCTAAATATGGTGGGTAGTTTAGGAAAGTTTAGCGTTCTCACTTAGGTTTCTGTATTTTTCATCCTTCTTTTCTTTTAAAGTGAACAATTTTTCGTATGTTTGTTCCCGGATTATTATAATCCGGGAGAATTTAATCTAAGTTTATTAACAAGAAAAACAAAAATGTATCCATTAAAATTCGAACCTATTCTGAAGCAGACGCTTTGGGGGGGCGACAAAATTATTCCGTTCAAGCATTTGAATTCAGACTTGAAAGGAGTAGGAGAAAGCTGGGAGATTTCCGGCGTAGAGGACAATGAATCTGTTGTGGCTAATGGCCCGGACAAAGGTTTAACTCTGGCTGATATGGTGAGAAAGTATCGCGAGGAACTGGTTGGCGAAGCGAATTATGCTCGTTTTGGCAATAAATTCCCACTGCTTATCAAATTCATCGATGCAAAGCAGGATTTATCCATTCAGGTGCATCCGGCAGATGATTTGGCAAAGAAAAGGCACAACTCAATGGGTAAAACCGAAATGTGGTATGTAGTGGATGCTGATAAAGGAGCGAAACTGCGTTCTGGATTTTCCGAGCAAATCACCCCAAAAGAATATAAAGAGCGCGTGCTGAACAATACGATCACTGACGTATTGCAGGAGTATGAGATCAAGCCGGGAGATGTATTTTTCCTTCCTGCCGGACGTGTGCACAGTATTGGCGCCGGTGCGTTTATTGCCGAAATCCAGCAGACTTCGGATATTACTTATCGTATCTATGACTTCAACCGTAAGGATGCAAACGGAAAGACTCGTGAATTGCATACTGACCTGGCGCGTGAAGCCATCAATTACGAAGTGTTGGATGATTATCGTACCAAATACGAAGCGGTGAAAGATGAGCCGGTAGAACTTGTAGCTTGTCCGTACTTCACTACTTCCGTGTATGATATGACCGAAGAAATCAGCTGTGATTATTCAGAACTCGATTCATTCGTGATCTTCATTTGTATGGAAGGTGCATGCAAGATAAAAGACAATGAAGGTAATGAACTGAAAGTAGGTGCCGGAGAATCTATTCTGCTTCCTGCTACAACACAGGATGTAACAATTACTCCGGAAGCTGGAAACGTAAAATTGCTGGAAACATACGTGTAAATAATAGACAATATTATTGATAAAAGTATAGACCGGGCAGGCGAGAAAAACTTTCTCGCCTGCTTTGCGTTGTAGAAAGAAAGGCGTATCGATTTTGTCTTACAGACTGACAAATTCATATATGTGATGGAATTTAAGTTGGATGGTACTGCTGAAGAAGCTATCAAACAGATTAATGAAAAGCATTATGCACTTCCTTTTGAGGCAGACGGACGCCGACTTTTCAAGATAGGTGTCAATTTTAGCTCAGAAACACGCAATATTGAGAAGTGGATAGTGGAGTAGCATCAATTCTATCCCCATTCAGTTTTATATAATTTTTTTGGAAAGGTTTTAAACTTCTGTTGCTAAATCATTTTTTTCGTCTTATCATTGTATAAATTTACTAGTGATATATATGAATAAAAATGGATTTAGCCGTTGTGCGGAGTCGTACATCGGTCGTTTACGAAAAGAGGGGCGTCATTCTACGGCCCATGTTTATACGAATGCTCTTTTTTCTTTTACCAAGTTTTGTGGCACTACCCATGTTGCTTTCCGGCAAGTCACCCGTGAACGCTTGCGCTGTTACGGGCAGTATCTTTATAGTTCCGGTCTGAAGCCGAATACGGTATCAACGTATATGCGTATGCTTCGTAGCATCTATAATAGAGGAGTGGAGTCGGGCAGAGCTCCGTATGTGCATCGTCTGTTTCATGATGTTTATACGGGAGTGGATATTTGCCAGAAGAAAGCGTTGCCTGTCGGAGAACTTAATCGCCTCCTCTATGAAGATCCCAAATCGGAACGTTTGCGTCGTACGCAGGCTATCGCTGCCTTGATGTTTCAATTCTGCGGAATGTCTTTCGCTGACCTTGCTCATTTGGAGAAATCTTCGCTGGAACGGAATATCATCCGGTATAATCGTATCAAGACGAAAACTCCGATGAGTGTGGAAGTACTGGATACTGCACAGGATATAATCAGCCGGCTTCGCAACTGTCAGCCTTCTCATCCGGATTGTCCCGACTATCTGTTCAGTATACTTCTTGGCGACAAGAAGAGAGAAGATGAAAGTGCATATCGGGAATATCAGTCCGCTCTCCGCAGGTTCAATAATCGTCTGAAGAGACTTGCAAAGGCTCTTCGGCTGACTTCTCCTGTCACTTCCTATACTATCCGTCATTCCTGGGCTACTACCGCTAAGTATCGTGGTGTTCCTATTGAGATGATCAGTGAGTCGCTGGGGCATAAGTCTATTAAGACTACTCAGATTTATCTGAAAGGTTTTGGTCTGCAGGAACGTACAGAAGTGAATCGAATGAATTTATCTTACGTGAAGAACTGTCGGATAGGAGGGGTGTAAAATATTTAATAAGTTGATAGTCAGTATGGATCTGTTTCTGTTACTTCTTAGGTAAC
>Ga0192241_10686_pt1 | contig 13743 bp, 12 predicted proteins | sample Koala_Koa27_I3_FD_131239 | JGI IMG/M metagenome (GOLD analysis project Ga0192241, IMG submission 131239) | Enriched cells from koala feces incubated with labeled cellulose particles, San Francisco Zoo, California, United States - Koala_Koa2-7_I3 ... | reverse complement strand
ATCGACCGATATGGATGAGTTTTTTGCCGGAACCATACTTGCAACCCGTTGACCGTTAAACCATTTTTTCAAATTTACGAACTCCCCGATACAAAAGCAAGGTTAGTGCAATTTATACGCTAACTCGATTTTGGTGATTGTTTTAACCGTCTGATTAAGATGTGGATATCTGTTTGGTGGGTGGCGAAATTGATTTTTCCGGGGAAACGTTTACTTAACGTTGGAATGACGGTTATTAATTTATTTTATAAAGTTATGGAATAAAAAAACCGGACAATAAAAGAATATTGTCCGGTTAGAGTATATTGTGAATCAATTATTTGACATCGATAATATAATCACTGCGGTACTGGACAAGCACCCATTGGTCATTGACCCATTTCCCGTCGCTGTCCTGGCGGAAATGATAAGGAACCTGTAACAGGGGAGTATTGATCCGGTTGATCGAACGGGCATACCGATCCCCATACTGTTTGATCGCCGAGATAAACAACTTGGCCATATCATAACCCCGGTAAGAAAACATAGAAGGCAGGCTTCCGAAAGAGGATAAATACCGCTGACCGAAAGCATTGACGGACGCCGTCGTCCGGTCGGCGTAATACAAGGTGACGTACATCGCCTGCAATTTGAAAAACTGCTCCCGGTCGTTGTTCTGGAAGCGTGCCCATTGCGGGCTGCCGATCACCCGGATCGGATATCCCCGGCCGGTGGTAGATGAAATATTGTTCTGGATCGAACTGATCGTGGGCAGGATCTCGTCCGTCACCGCTTCGCTGTCGGTGGGAATGATGAGGATGTTTTCCGTATCGCGTGACAAAGCGTTCCGGATCGCCGTGGCTGAACCGCGGCCGGTATAACTTACCCGTTTCGCGTTTGCGGGCAGCATTTTTTCGATTTCCGTTTGGAAAGCGGCATCCAGGCCGGAAGCCGGTGTAAGGAGAACGATATTGAAATCCGGTGATAAAAACGGCTTAAGTTTATCGTACTGGAATTCGTCGGAAGGGCGGATCTGGTAAACGAACGGACTTTCGCTTTCCAATTGGGTGATAGGCGATACGATCGGAATGCCGTTTCGGGAGGCAAACCGGGAAGCCACTTCGAAAGTTTCAGCCGTTCGCGGACCGATAATCAGGTCGGCATTTTCCATCTCGTTCTGCCGTAGGATACGGCGTGTTTCCTGCACCGACCGTTTGGTGTCGTATACCATTAAATTAACGGAAATGCCGTCCGTTTTTAAATCTTCCAAGGCTAATAATGTCCCGTTGTAGTAATCGACCGCCGATGCTTCGGTCTGGCCGTTGGAGGTAAAGGGCATGATCAACGCCACTTGCAGCGGAGCCGAAGTATTAAAGGATTTGACCGATGTGTCGCCATAAGTCTCCGGTTGATCGTCGATGCCCTGGCTCTCGGTACCGGATTCTTCCGCAGGCCAGGACGGACGCTCTATGGCAACCGGATAGCGGAGCATCGTGCCGGCCTTCAGGCCGCCCGTTAATTCCGCCGGATTGTATTTACGGAGTGTGTCTTCCGGAATATTCAGCTCACGGGTCAGCGAATAAAGGGTCTGGCCTCTTTCTACCAGGTGGTATCCCCAGCCTTCGGTTACTTCCGTCAGCGCTTCAGTGTATTGTGTGAACTCGGCGTCGATTTCGCCCGGTGTAGCGGTACCGATCACACCGCGGGGAATCAGGATCCGTTGTCCGATGCTGAGGGTTGTCGGATCAAGTCCCGGATTCGATTCGATCAGCTTGTCGATCGATACCTCGTAGCGTTTGACAATCGAATACGCCGTTTCCCCCTGATTGACCGTATGTACTTCCACCTTGCGGTTGCTGGTAGTCCGGTTGCGGATATTGCGCGGCAGCGGGTCCGGCGCCGGCGCCGGGATTTTGATCGATTCTCCCGCCCGCAGCCCTTCGGCCATCTGCGGGTTATATTTTACTATATCCGTCTGAGAAACATTGTATTTGCGGCTTAGCGAATAAAAGGTTTCTCCGGGCTGCACGGTGTGTACATAAAAATATTCACCGGCGATCACTACCCGGTTGGCCGTCGTTTCCGTTTCCTGTGCCCAAGCGGTTATCGAAAGCGTAAAAACAAATGCAATGATATAAAGTATTCTTTTCATATGTGGCTGAAATAATCCTTCTTAAAAGGCCAAAGATATCTCATTTAATCCTGTTTCGGATAAAAATAACCCATAAAAAATTCGTCGGGAAAATCCGGCTGCAGCATTTCCGGATTCCCGGCGAAAAAAATTCAGTGAATTCCGTTTTATAAATATCAACGAAACACCGGCCTATAAGATTGTATAAGTCAGGTTTTTGAACCAGGCCTTTCCTTCACCGTGTACAAAGAGAGCGGGAAGCAGACTCTGGAATTCATACAGGGTATTGTGGTTGTAGCCCGATAGTTCCATGCCCCATTCTTCGGCATGCCAGGTGATGCCGTCATAGCTGTACGCTCCGGTCACGACCTGATGATCGTTGCGGATACGGAGCCATAGGCGGTTGCCGTTGCCTTCGGTATGCTGTCCGCGTCCGCTGGCGCCCCCTTTGCGGTAGCGGTACCGGCGGTTGCTGTCGAAGCCTGTACCGGCATAAAACTCTCCGTTATAATAAAGGAGCAGTCCGGCCGCCGTACCCGGATCTTTTTCAATTTCGACCTCCACTTCATAGGCATGGTTACCGGCTACGAACAGGATCGGTGAGGAGGTTTCCGGCGAGGTACCCTGTGCTTGCATGGTCAGAACCCCGTTTTCGACCGAGCAGCGCGAGGGATCGTAGTTTTTGTAGAACTTCCAGTCCAATCCGATCCGGAATTCCCCCAAACGGGTGCGGCGGTCGGGTAATTTTTCGGAAGCGATCGGTTTTTCAATCGGTTCGTCGACCTTGATCTGATCCGGAAGTTTAAACCATCCGTCTCCTGTCCATTCGACGGGTTCCATGAGGGTCTGTCGTCCTAAATTGTAGAATCCGTTTTCGTAGGCGTGGTAGACGATCCACCAGTCGCCCTGGGGCGTATCGATGAGGGAGCCGTGGCCTTTGGACCACCAGCGGTCGGTGTTGTTCCAGGTACGTACGATGGGGTTGTAGGGTGAATTTTCCCACGGTCCGTCGATGGATTTCGATCGTGCCGCTACGACCATATGGCTGGTCGGCGGTCCTGCCGTACCTCCTTGTGCATTGAGGTAGTAGTAGTATCCGTCGATGTATTTTAATTTCGGCCCTTCCAGGCAAAAGCATTCGTCGACCCATTCTTCGGGGTATTTCCACCCGTCATACACTTTTTCCTGCGCACCGGGAACGACAGCCAGTCCGTCATCGGTCAATTTTTCGCGCAGTCCGTTGCTCATGAACAACCAGCGTGTCCCGTCCTCTCCCACGATGTGACAGGGATCGATATTCCCGATATTCAGATCGACCGGATCGCTCCACGGCCCATAGGGTGAATCGGCATACACGACAAAATTCGACCGGGGATTGGAAACCGTAAAATAAATAAAGTATTTATCCCCATATTTCGTAATATCGGGAGCCCAGACTGACCCAAGGTAAGTTTGAAGTCCAAAGCTGATCGGTTCCCAGTTAACCAGGTCGTTGGAGTGAAACACGACAAGTCCCGGCAGATAATCGAACGAGGAGTGTGTCATATAATAATCGTCCCCCTCCCTCATAATGGTAGGATCCGGATAATCCCCGCCCAAAATCGGGTTGAGGTAAAATCCATTCCCCAGATCCCCTTGTTTATTGGTAAGGTCCATATCATTTCCGGACGGACAATTTTGTCCGGCACAACCGATCAGTAAAAAAGAAAAAATAAGTGGATAAAGTTTCTTCATGCCTAAGAATGTTGGAATAGTTAGTTCGCAGATAAGATAATGAAGCAGTATTTCAGGGATAAAACATTCGCTGTAAGCGAATGCTTTTAGTTGCAAGTCATCCGGCGCCAAGCTTGCTTGAGTGCCGGTTGGCTTGCAACTAAAAGGGCCCCGAAGGGATTTTATCCCTGCAAACACAAGCAGAAAAGTTTTTGGGGCGCCTTTTTTCAAAAAGGCGCGATTTGCGGCGCTTTCTAAAAGCGCCAGTTTCAGGCGGTTATTTGTTTCCGAGTTCCCGGAGTCTTATAGCGGTGATGATTTTTTTGGTATATCCGGGGAAGTCGCCGTTCATCATCCAGGCGTAGTAGCTGGGTTCTTCTCTGAATACATCGCATACCGGGCGGCCTTTGTGTTTGCCGAAATTGAAGCATTCCACGCCTTGTTCGTTGTATATAATTCTTCCGGCGAAATCGGCGTCTTTGGTGCGGGTGCTGAATTCGGAGAGGAATTCCATATCGTTTTGCAGGTCTTCGGGATAGCGGTCCAATTGGGCTTTCAGTACCTCGTAGGTTGCCCTTGTATCGGCTTCTGCGGCGTGTGCGTTTGTCAGGTCTTTCTGGCAGTAGAATTTGTATGCGGCTACCAGTGTTCTCTGTTCCATTTTGTGGAAGATGTTTTGTACATCAATGAACCTGGTCTTGCGCATATCTATGTCTATTCCTGCCCGTAAGAATTCTTCGACCAGGACCGGGACATCGAATTTATTGGAATTGTATCCGGCCAGGTCGCATCCTTCTATATAGGACTGCAGGGATTTGGCTACGGCTTTGAATGTGGGGCAGTCTTTTACATCCTCGTCGTAAATATGATGGATGGCGGAGCTTGCCTCCGGGATATGCATTTCGGGGTTTAACCTTCTTGTTTTTGTCTCTTCGGTGCCGTCGGGCATGACTTTGATCATCGATATTTCGACAATGCGGTCCTTTGCGGGGTCTACCCCGGTGGTTTCGAGGTCGAAGAAGATTATGGGGCGTTTGAGATTCAGTTCCATGGTGGGATTGTTTTGTGTGCGTGAGTCAAAGATAGCAATTTTTGATGAAAAAGGCCGGTTGCTGGCGGCAACCGACCTTTCCTCTCTGGTGATTCAGGATTACATGTTGATGATCATCGGCATGAGCAGCATCAGGATATCCTGTCCTTCCTGCTCATCGCCTACCGGACGGAATACTCCGGCGCGGGTCGAATCCGCCAGTTCGATGACGATCTGCTCGGTTTCGAGATTAGCCAGAATTTCGGTAAGGAATGTCGATTTAAAACCGATCATGATCGGATCGCCTTCATAACTGCAATGGAGCGATTCTTCGGCCGATACCGAATAATCGATATCCTGTGCGGTAAGTTTCAGCAGATTATTTTCGATATCCAGTTTGATCAGGTTGGTGGACGGGTTGGATGAAACGGCCACGCGTTTGATGCTGTTGATAAATTCAGCGCGGTCGATGGTCACTTTATTCGGATTATTGGTCGGAATAACCGCATTGTAATTCGGGTACGTTCCTTCGATCAGCCGACAGATCAGCGTGTATTTAGCCAACTTAAATACCACATTCTTTTTATCGAACTGTATTTTGATCGCTTCCTCTTCTTTGGGAAGGATGCCTTTTAGCAGGTTGGCCGGTTTTTTAGGCAGGATAAACGAAGTTTCGATACCGGTTTCCATAGCCAGGGTATTACGTACCAGTTTATGGGCATCGGTGGCCACAAAGATCACCGACTGCGGAGCGATATCGAGATAGATCCCGTTCATCACCGGACGCATTTCATCGTCTGCCGTGGCAAATATGCTTTTTTCAATACCGGTCAGCAGTTTTTCCGGGTCCATTTCCACGTCCGACGCCTCTGTGCTGTCGAGTTCCGCCGGTTTGGGGTAGCTCAATCCGGAGGTTCCCGGAATGACCAGTTTACCCGATTTCCAGTTGATATTTACCTCCCAGGTCGAATCGTTCGCCTCGATGGTGAGCGGCTGCTCCGGAAATTCGCGGAGTGTATCGAGTACACGTTTGGCCGGAATCGCTATGATGCCCTCCTGTTCGATATTTTCGATCGGAAGCGTACCCGTCAGGGTAGTTTCCAGGTCCGATGCCGTAATGCGCAGCACGCCGTCCTGCAGTTCGAACAGGAAATAATCGAGGATAGGCAGGGTATTTTTATTGCTGATGACCTTACCGGTGGCCTGTAAGAGGTTCAGCAACGCTGAACTGGATACCGTGAATTTCATGCTGTTTATCGTATTTTATTTTTATTCGCTTAAGAAATTTATCCCTCAAAGATAGAACTTTTTCCGGTTTTTACCTATAGTATTCCGGCATTTCGGCGCAACAATTTCACCCCGTTTTTATAAACCGTTTACAGTGAAAACATAATGCGGGACGGTGTTAATAACTCGCCGTGAAATGTTAATTTTTTCCTTATGCCGGGCGAATCAAAAACCGGTCATTTTTTCGAGCGCCAGTTCAATCATAAGTTTCACATACGGGGCGTAATCCGGTGCACAGTCGCCTTTTACACGCTGGGCGATGATCGTGCAGATCGTCGTGGCTTCATGTCCCAGCAGAGCGGCCAGTCCGGCCACCGCAGAACTTTCCATTTCAAAGTTCAGGATCCGTTTTTCACCGTAACGGAACGTTTCGAGTTTGCCGTTCATTTCGGGGTCCGCCAGCGGCAGCCTGACTACCCGCCCTTGCGGGCCGTAGAAACCTGGCGCAGAGATGGTTATGCCCGGTATGGTGAACTCGGCAAACAGCTCGTTCAGGAAAGCCGATGAATGAACGAAATAGGGCATGGCCAGCCGGGAACTCCATTTCATATGTTCCACAAAAGTGCCTTCCATACCCAGGTCGCACACCGCCTTGCAGCCGGCATAAAAGTTTAGCAGTCCGTCGAAGCCGATGGACGTTGCCGCCAGTATCAGGTCCCCGACCCGAAGATCGGGCTGTAAAGCTCCGGAGGTTCCCAGTCGGACGATGTGGAGTTTTTTCTTTTGCTCGCGCACTGTTCTGGTTTCGAAATCCACATTGGCCAGTGCGTCCAGTTCGGTCATGACGATATCGATGTTGTCCGTGCCAATGCCGTGGGAGAGCGCCGTTAGGCGGACGCCCCGGTAAAAACCCGTTGCCGAAGCGAATTCGCGGTTGGCGGTTCGGCTTTCTATGGTGTCGAAAAAAGCGGACACCATTTCAACCCGGGCCGGATCTCCTACCAGGATGATTCGGTCGGCTAATTGCTCCGGGCGCAGGTGCAGGTGGAAGACTGAGCCGTCGGGATTGATGATCAGCTCAGAATCGGGTATTTTTTTCATGTGGTTTTTCGGGGTTGAGTAAGTCTTATTAATTTTTTTATTCCGTACTTACGGATTTGATTCATCTCCTTATGCCGTACTTGAAGGCTGTCGGAGCCTCCTACAATTGGCTCCTAAATGTAACAAAAATCGGGCAACTTTATTCAGGGTCATAAACCTTAGAATAAGTATTTTTCAGAAACTTAGTGTTTTTTCTTATAGTTTTTTATTAAAAACAATTAAATTTGTTTGTATTTTTAAGTCAGACTTTTTTCCTTTGTTATATCGAAAATCAATAAAAAGCACGGATTTCCAATAATAAAGACAGCCGGGAAACCGTTATATGACGCGGCTTTAATTAAAAAAGGCGCAATTACAGAATGTCAGTAAAGGTAAATTTAGATAAAATATTGGTCCAACGGAAAATTTCGTTGAGCCAGCTTTCGCAAACGATCGGGATTACACCCGCTAACCTGTCGATCCTGAAAACCGGAAAAGCCAAAGCGATCCGTTTTTCCACTTTGGAATCTCTTTGCCGGACTTTGGAATGCCAACCGGGCGATCTACTGGAATTCGATGGAAATTCTCCGGCCGGTTCCGCGGGAAAATAGATGTCAATACATTAAACTATACGCTTTATATGAAAAAAATCATGACATGGAGAATCGCACTGGTAGCCTTACTGGGCGTTTTCTCCTACGCGGTGCAGGCACAGGCGCCGCAGCAGCTGCCCATCGACCCGCAGGTGCGGGTGGGTGTACTGGAAAACGGATTGACGTATTACATACGCCATAATGAACTGCCCAAGGACCGGGCCGAGTTCCACATTGCCCAAAAAGTGGGTTCGATGCAGGAAGAGGAGGCCCAGCGGGGACTGGCCCACTTTCTGGAACACATGGCCTTTAACGGTACCACCCATTACCCCGATAAAACCATGTTGGAATACCTCGAATCGATCGGCGCGAAGTTCGGCGCGAACGTCAATGCCTACACTGCGTTCGACGAAACCGTTTATACGCTGATGAATATCCCGGTTACCCGTCAGGGAATCGTCGATTCCTGCCTGTTGATCCTGTACGACTGGTCGTGCGGCATCGCACTGCTGGACGAAGAAATCGACAATGAGCGCGGTGTGATCCATGAAGAATGGCGTACCGGACAAAATGCCCAGATGCGGATCTTCGATCAGGTCCTGCCTGTGATCTTCGAGGGCAGCCGCTACGGCCACCGCCTGCCGATCGGTCTGATGGAAGTGGTGGACAACTTCCCGCATCAGGATATCCGGGATTATTACGAGAAATGGTACCGTCCGGACCTGCAGGCGCTGATCATCGTGGGTGATGTGGATGTGGACTATGTCGAGGGCAGGATTAAAGAGATGTTCAGCGGCATCGAACTGCCTGAAAACCGTGCCGAGCGGGTGTACCACGAGATTCCGGACAATAGAGAACCGATTGTAGCGATTGCTACCGATAAAGAACTGAAAAACGTCCGCACGACGATCTCCTATAAGCGGGAGGTTTTCCCGCGCGAACTGCGCAATACCCCGGATTACTTTGTGAACGGATACATCGAATCCATGATGAGCGCCATGCTGAACGCCCGTTTCAGCGAAATGGTCCAGAAGCCGAATCCCCCGTTCCTCGGCGCAGGAGCATCCATAAACCCGATCATGGGATTGTCCAAAACCAAAGACGCGTTTAATGTCATCGTCATTTCGGATGAAGATCACATCGAGCGGGCGGTGCGTACGGTGCTGGAAGAGACCGAGCGCGCGATTCAGCACGGATTTAATGAGTCGGAATACGAACGTGCCCGGGCGAATTTTCTGAATTCCATGGAATCCGCGTACAACGAACGCGACAAACAGCGCAACAGTACCTATACGGACGAATATACCCGCGCTTTCCTGAATGGAGACCCGATCCCCGGCATCGAAATCGAATACGCCCTCTATAACCAGATCGCTCCGGCGCTGCCGTTGGAAGCGATCAATGAATTCATGAAAACCCTGGTTACGGAAGAAAATATCGTCATCGTGATGCAGGGGCCGGAAAAAGAAGGAGTCCTTTATCCTTCCCGGGACGAAATTCTGGCTTTCGTTCACGAGGCCTCCCACAAAGAGATGGAGCCTTATGAAGAAGAACTGTCGGATGAACCGCTGATCGGCGAACTGCCGCAGCCCGGTTCGATCGTCCGGACGGAGCGGGACGAGATGTTCGACGCGACGGTATGGACGCTCTCCAATGGGGCGAAAGTAGTGGTAAAACCGACTACGTTCAAGAATGACCAGATTATCATGTCCGGATTCAGTCCCGGTGGTTCTTCGGTGATCGGCGACGAATACCTTCGCGAACTCAATTTCATCAATGCGGTTGCCGGTATCGGGGGGTTGGGCAACTTCAGCGCCGTAAACCTGGGCAAAGTCCTTGCCGGAAGAAACGCTACGGCCAATGCTTCGGTGGGTGAACTGACACAAAACATTTCTGCCCGTTGCGCTCCGCGTGATTTGGAAACCATGATGCAGTTGGTGTACCTGCGCTTTACCGGTGTCCGGCAGGATGATGAAGCCTTCAAATCGTGGAAAACCCGCCAAATCGCCAGCCTGAGAAACAGCGCGTCCGATCCGGGTTATATCTTCCAGGATTCCCTGTATACCACCATTTACGGACGCCATCCGAGAATGGCTCAGACAAGGGTGGAGGATGTGGAGAAATTCGACTACGAAAAAACCCTGGATCTCTATCGGGAGCGTTTTGCCAATGCGGGAGATTTTACCTTCCTGTTTATCGGAAATATCGACGAACAGGCGCTCAAGCCTTATGTAGAGCAATACCTGGCCTCCCTTCCGGCAACCGGAGAAAAAGGTAAAGCCGGCCAGCCGATTCTCATGGCCAGAGAAAACATTACCAATATGTATGACCAAAAAATGGAATCTCCCAAAGTGAGTGTGGTCATGGTGATGGTGGACCAGGCGGAGCCGAGCCTGAAAAACCGGGTGGAAGCCGATATGCTGGGACAGATTCTGAGCAGCCGCTACACGGAGACCATGCGCGAGGAGGAAGGCGGCACTTACAGTCCGGGCGCATCGATGGCCGTTTCGATCGCCAAACAAGAGCGGGTGCTGCAGATTATGTTCGATACCAATGCTGAGCAGCGGGAACGCCTGAGTGAAATCGCGATCGAAGAGATCGAAAAAATTGCGGCCGATGGTCCCTCGGACGTAGATTTCAACAAGGTCAAAGAGTACATGCTGAAAAAATACCGGGAAGGGCTGGAAGAAAACGGCTTCTGGTTAGGTCTGATGAACAACTGGTACCAATACGGAATGGATAACCGCCCTTATCCGGAAGCGGTGAATGCCATCACCAAAAACGACATCCGGGTATTGGCCGCACAGATGCTGGAGAACGGTAAGCTGATCAATGTGACCATGAACGGCATAGCGGCAGAATAGACACCTGTCGGTGAAAGATGAAAAGGCGGCCTTTCGATGGCCGCCTTTTTCATTGGAAAATATGAAAGGTGTTATGAAGAAGTTTTTTTTGTCGGGTAGTCCGCAAGCAGCCTCTCTACCCCCAGAGAAAATGCATTGGCTGCCTGGGACCCGTTTTTGCGAACTTTTGGTTATCATCAGCTAAGGTTAACGGTCAGTCTGGTTTTTCTACTCTGCAAAGTTACTTTTCCGGGGAATCGGTATCTTTATAAAAACGGGCACTTTGTTTTCGGATTCAACCCTTTTTACAGAGCCCGGTTTTTCCGGTTTTTCCCGAACGGATTTTTCCCGGAGGCGATCCGAAGTTTTTCCGACAGAACGTACTGAAAGAAGATACCGAGGAGAAGTTGTACTTATCGGCAATCTCTTTGATCCTTAAAGAGGAGCTGTTCAGGTCCTGGAGGATAAGCGCAGATTTCCGGTCCCGCAGCCAGGAGGAAGGGGAATGGCCGAATACCCGGTAGAACTGTTTCTTGAATCCGGAACTGCTGTATAAAGAGAGATCGGCCAGTTCCTGTACGCTGTTCACATGCCGGTAATTCCGGTACATCAGGTTCATGAACTGGGCGTCCGGGCTGAGCAGCGGCGAAAAAAAAATGTTTTAATTCCTGCTCCGGGTAATAGCTGAGCAGTAAAAAACAATTCTTTTATTTTGGTTTCGAAATAGTACTGGCATTTGATACCGTCGTCGAGGATCTGTGTAAAATGGTCGAGAAATTGTTCGATTCGTCGATTGACCTCCAACATATAAAAATCCTCTTTTATGTTGATGTCTTTGTCATAAAAATGCTGGATGGTCAGGCAGTTGCATAATTGTATGATCTCTTTGACCCGGAAGATGAGCAGATGAGCATCTTCCGTTATTTCTGCATGTACGCGGCTGCCGGGCGGAAAAAGCAGGATTTTGCCCGGCCGTATTTCCCTGTTGAGTATTTTGTCGTACGTCAGGCGGAAGGCTCCGCTAAGGACGAAAGTGAGAGCGGTATCGTTTAAATCCCGCTGAATCTTTTCTCCTGCGGGAGCATGGAGGACTTCCAAAACGGGTTTTTCATTTTCCTGGTATTTGTAACAGCAAAAGTGGTCCTTTGAATAAATATTCGACATTTTTTTCTTTCTAAAAGCGTTTTCTATTTCCACGGTTCGCGCCGGTCTGGGCAAGGAGATATGCGATGATTGTTTTTCGGGAAGTGGGGGTCCGACTGCCTCAATACGGCGTATCTGTTGCGATAGCTGAGGTTACTTCCGGCAGCATTCCGCGGTAAAGGGTGCCTGAGCCAACGCCTGACGAAAATAGACCAAAACCCGCAGACTCTTTTTTCCCGGGCGGCTACTTTTTTTCATAAATACGACACCCCGTGGCGTTGTCTTTGATGTGTTCTTTAACATTTTGTAGTGGCGAAATAAATGCCTACTTTTATGGAAGATCAAAAAGGCTGAAATTATGATAAGAATGTTTACACCGACGGATGAAGACGCGGTGATCCGGATATGGTTGGAGGCCTCGAAGCAGGCGCACGATTTTGTAGATCCCGGCTTTTGGGAAGAACAGGAGGAGACGATGCGGCGGGAGTATCTGCCTCAGTCCGAGGTATGGGTATACGACGATAATCTGAGCGGGGAAGTGGTTGCGTTTACGGCTCTGCGCGGGAATTTCGTAGCGGCTCTGTTTGTGGATCCCCCGCGTCAGGGGGAGGGTATCGGATTCCAGTTGATGGAGAAGATCAAAAAGACCCACCGGGAGATTGAGTTGCATGTTTTCAAGGAAAACTATCCTTCGGTGGCTTTTTACGAGCGGCAGGGCTTTACGGCTATCGGTGAAGGTATCGATCCGCTAACGGGCCATCCGGAATGGAGGATGCGCTACAGCGGTTTATAGCCGCAGCGTGTTTAGATGCCTGGCCGGCCCTTGCAGCTGCGCGTAAACCGATCGTTAAACGGGAAGATTTATTCCGGATGTTAATACCCGCTGAAGCACGGGAAGACTGAACAAACTGAAAACTCCGCAGGGAAATTTTTCCCTGCGGAGTTTTCAGTTTGTTGCACATTCCCTTCGTTCCTACGTTCGGAGCAGCTGCCGGTGTAAGCCGATAATTTGAGGAATCAGTAATTCCCTTTCATCGGCTGTCAGGACATAATTACTGCGCGCCACACGCTCCTCTTCCGGAATCTGGGCACGTATCCTCGTCCGTACGGTTTCAGAGTCCGTATGGTCCCGGAGTATCGTCCGCCGGATCCGCAGTTCTTCCGGAGCAGTTACCACAATCACCCGCTCCGTTTCGGAGTCGAATCCGCTTTCGAACAGAATCGCACTTTCCAGCAAAGAGTAAACGGCGTTTTGATGCCGGGCCACCCATGTCCGGTAATCTTCACGGACGGCAGGGTGAATAATCCGGTTGAGACGCTCTAAGAGATAGTGATCCGAAAATACCCTTCCGGCAATCCGCCTGCGGTCCATTTTTCCATCCGGCAGATAAGCCTCTTCACCAAAGAGAGCCTTGATTTTCAGTATCACTTCCTCCGAGTGGTCCGAAAGCCAGCGTCCCCGCTCGTCTGCGTAATACACCGGCACACCGAGCAATTCGAAAATACGGGCGACGGTCGTTTTTCCGCTGCCGATCCCCCCGGTAAGTCCGATGCGGATCATTGTTCTTCAAAAACTAATTCGACATACAGGGGAGAGATCTCTTTGACGACGATCCCTTCCGGAACAGGCACATAGACTTTATATTGCTTACCCATATTGGTCAGCCGGTCCTGATAATCGATAAAGGCGCGGATTTCTCCGGACGACGCACTGGCATACCTGCTGCTGGCTACATTGAATTTGACGAGTACCTGATCCGGCAATATCACCGGCCGCCGGTCTTCCGGATCATTCATCAGGGTCAGGGGAAGGGTAAGTTCGATTTCGGTGTACTCTTCTACCGGCAGGTAATATCCTACCTCATCCGGGTCGAAGGAACCGGCTATGAATTGCTGAAATACCGGTGGACGCCCCGGAATCAGCTGACCGAAATCGATTTGAGAAGACTAGACCTGCGTTCGGTGGAAGGTTCTAACCGGAGCGAAATTACCCATACTTCCCTC
>Ga0192241_10684_pt1 | contig 13803 bp, 10 predicted proteins | sample Koala_Koa27_I3_FD_131239 | JGI IMG/M metagenome (GOLD analysis project Ga0192241, IMG submission 131239) | Enriched cells from koala feces incubated with labeled cellulose particles, San Francisco Zoo, California, United States - Koala_Koa2-7_I3 ... | reverse complement strand
CGTGGCCAATTACGAAGACGACAACAACCCGTATATCGGGGATTTTTACGAGGATATGAACCGCTGGTCGTTCAACCTGCAGATCTATTTCCTCGGCAAACGGCTCAATCAGGTGCTGGCCATGATTCGCAGCAACCAGGATCTGGTGCAGGACCGGACGGTTTACGAAGATGCCTACATCTTCGCCACCAATCTCCATGAATCCGGCCTGATGTCGACCCGTGATTTCCAGACGTATATGCAGATTTTCGAATTGTCCAACGGACTGGCGCAAAAGCCGGACCTGCTGATCTACCTCCGTGCGAGCGTCCCGACACTGATCAGCCAGATCCAGCGGCGGGGCAGGGCTTATGAGATGTCGATATCGAAGAATTACCTGCGGCGGCTCAATGAACGCTACAATCACTGGATCGAGAAGCTATACCCCGGCCAGCTGATGGTGATCGACGTGGATCAGGAGAATTTCATCCTTTCCGCCGAATCACGCCAGCGGATCATCGCCGAAGTAGCCCGTCGTATTGAAGCACATAAAGTAAAAACCGACACCGATGAATAGTATCCCCGCGGCTTTTACCGAAGAAATAACCGCACAATTGGGCAAAGAACAAGCGGCCCGTTTAATCTCCTCGCTCGATACGCCCGCGCCGGTATCTATCCGGTTCAATCCCTATAAAATCACCGAAAGACCGGAGGGCGAAAACGTGCCGTGGAGCCGTTACGGTTTTTACCTGCCGGAGCGTCCCTCATTTACGGCAGATCCGTTGTTCCACGGCGGAGCGTACTACATACAGGAAGCCAGTTCGATGTTCCTCGAACAGCTTTTTACCCAATTGTTCCCGCAGCCGGGACGGATGAAAATATTGGATTTATGCGCCGCTCCGGGTGGAAAAACGACGCACCTATCCGCATTGGCCGGTCTGGAGAGCCTGGTCGTATCGAACGAAGTGATCCGCGCCCGCGCAAAAATCCTGTCTGAAAACGTACAGAAATGGGGGTTGGGTAACGTAGCGGTCACCAGCAACGATCCGGAACGATTCGGCAAAGAACTGCGCGGTTTTTTTCGACCTGCTGGTGGTCGATGCCCCGTGTTCGGGCGAGGGCATGTTCCGTAAATCTTCGGATGCCCGCAACGAATGGACACCGAACAACGTTAATCTCTGCGCTTCCCGCGGTCGGCGCATTCTGGCCGATGCCTGGGATACCCTAAAAGAAGATGGCATCCTGATCTACAGTACCTGCACTTTCAACGCGCAGGAAGATGAAGAAAATGTCCGCTGGATGACCGAAGAGTTCAACTGTGAACCGGTACATATCGATACCGACCCGTCGTGGGGCATTGTCCGTGGGGAAGTAAACGGCATCGAAACGTTCCATTTCTACCCGCATCTGGTCCGCGGCGAGGGCTTCTTTGCCGCTGTACTGCGAAAAGTGGGGAAGGTAAAAAAAAGAAACCCGGTTGAAAGTCCGTAAACCGGTGCTGTCCGAGTTGACCAAGACCGAGTTCCAGATCATCCGACCGTGGATCAACCAGTCCGACCTGATGCATTTTGCCCAGCTCAACGGCGAACGGATATTCGGTTACTACGCCCGCCACCGGGAGATGATCAACGCATTGGCCGGGGTGCTTACGGTCATCTATTCCGGGGTAGAGTTGGGAAAGATCATGGGTAAAAAACTCAAACCGGAACATTCACTGGCCGTATTCCACGATGTATCCCGACAGGTCATGCCGTTTACCGAACTCGATCGGGAAAATGCCCTGCGTTACCTGCGTAAAGAGGATGTCAACCCGAATTGTATTCACCGAAGGCATCAACCTGGTCGGCTTCGAAGGCCTTCCGCTCGGTTGGGTAAAACGCATCGGACACCGCGCGAACAACCTTTACCCCAAAGAGTGGCGCATCCTGAATGTTTAAACCAAACTTAAAGAGCCCAATACCCCTACCTCAGGCGGATGTCGAAAGCATCCGCCTGTTTATTTACCCGCCAGGCCGGGCCGATCTTCAATTTGCGCGGTGTTTCGGCACAGACTTTGCTCTGAACGGGGAATGTACAAAACAATCGTAAATCACTATCCCCTGTTATGGAATGGATCAATAAAATTTTACACGACACCCCCGAACTGGCTATTTTCCTGACTCTTGCACTCGGATTCGCCATCGGTCGGATCAAAATCGGGAAATTTTCCCTCGGTTCGGTAACCGGAGTATTATTAATGGGCGTACTGATCGGCCAGTTAAATATTCCGATATCGGCCACGGTCAAATCTACCTTCTTTTTGCTTTTCCTCTTTGCCGTCGGCTACAGTGTCGGCCCCCAATTTGTGAAGGGCCTCAAAAAAGACGGATTACCCCAGATCGGTTTTGCGGTAATCGTCTGCCTGTGCTGTTTGCTGGTTCCGTACATTGCGGCTAAGATCGCCGGTTTCGATATCGGCAACGCCGTCGGACTGCTGGCCGGGGCCAACACCATCTCCGCCGTCATCGGAGTAGCGACGGACACCATAAATCAATTGTCGGTCGACTCGGGCGAGAAAACCAAAATGATTAACGAGATTCCGGTGGCCTATGCGGTAACATATATTTTCGGAACCGCGGGAACCGCGTGGTTCTTATCCTCGGTAGGCCCGAAAATCCTGAGCAAGGATATCGTTAAGGAGACCCGTGACTACGAAGCGACCCTGGGCGGGGCGATCCAGGACGATGATCCGGCGATGGAAGAGGTGTATGACGGCACTACGTTCCGGACGCTCCAAGCCACCAGCCGTTATTTTGATCAGCCGCGCACGGTGGAGCAAATAGAAAATATGCTGGTTCAGCGTGACTGGCCGATATACATCGAAAGAATCCGTACACAGGACGGAAAAATCATTTCCGATCCTTCGCCGGATCAGTTGGTCAATAAGGGCGAGGTGATGGTACTTAACGGCCCGATCGATGCCATGCTGAAAGACGAGAACTGCATCGGTACGGAGGTGGCCGATACCGAGTTGCTGGATTTTCGGGTGGAGGCGCTCCGGGTGATCGTGGCGAATAAGGATCTGGAAGGCCGGACGCTGCAGCAACTCAAAACGAGTAAGGAACGCCACGGTGTGATCGTCAGGAAGGTGCATCGCGGAAACGCGGAACTCCCGTTACTCAAAGATTTGCAGTTGCAGCGGGCGGATGTCATCGAAATCGAAGGGCGCAAGGTGGATGTGGACCGCTTTGCCAAATACGCCGGATACGCCGAGCGGCCGACCAAAGCGACGGACCTGCTTTATGTCGGAGCGGGTATATTTCTGGGCGGCCTGTTGGGTTCGTTATCGGTCAAAGCCGGCAATATCCCGCTCAGCCTGAGCGCGAGCGGCGGTGTATTGATCATGGGCATTATTTTCGGCTGGCTTCGTTCGCTTCGTCCGACTTTCGGAGCGGTTCCGGAACAATCGATCTGGCTGATGAACAACCTGGGGTTGAATCTCTTTATAGCGGTAGTAGGGATCAACGCGGGTCCCGATTTTATCGCCGGACTGAAAGCAAACGGGATCAGTTTGTTCATCGCCGGTATATTCGTGAGCCTTATTCCGATGCTGGTCGGCTTACTGATCGGTAAATATCTGTTTAAATTCCCCGCGGCCATCACTTTGGGAGCCTGTGTCGGTTCACGCACTACGACTGCCGCACTCGGAGCGATTCAGGACAATCTGCAAAGTAAAGTTCCCGCTCTCTCCTATACCGTGACGTATGCCGTCGGCAATACTTTGTTGATCATATGGGGGTAGTCATTGTGCTACTTATGCAGTGACCTGCGGGCGCATTATTGCGTGTTCCTTTTCGGCCCTGTGCGGGGCGAGTCTTCTCCTTTCTTTTCCTGGGTCCCCCTTTGAGGCTCCTCCTTCGCACCTCGGCCATTCGAGCAAGCTCGATGGCACTCGGATTGGCGTCGGGTCTTGATTTTTTCTTTGCTACTTTCTTTTGCATCAAGGCAAAAGAAAGTAGAAGCCTCGCCCCGCAGAGGGGCGCAAACAGAAAAAATCCGGTTAAAACAAATTTTGACATGTAATCTGGGATCATGCCAAAAGAAAGTAACGAGTTCTCGCCCCGAAGGGGCGCAAGGCAAGATTTAAAGAAATAAAAACATTAATAGCTAAAACAATGGACAAACTGAAGACTTCGCGCAAACGTGAACAGCAGTTGGAGCACCTGAGTCCTTTCGAATTAAAGGATAACCTGATCAAACTGGCAGAAGAAGAAAACAAACGCCTGCACTGGACGATGCTTAATGCCGGTCGCGGTAATCCGAACTGGATCGCTACGGCTCCGCGCGAAGCCTTCTTCGCATTGGGGCAATTTGGCTTACAGGAGTGCCGCATTCCGATGGACAAACCGGTAGGCCTGGCCGGAATACCGGGTAAAAAAGGGATCGGCAAACGTTTCGAGGATTTCATCAAAGAGAATCCGAAACTACCGGGTATCGATTTATTGTCAGGGATCTACCGCTACGGTCTGCAGTCCTGCGGTTTCGATGCCGATACGTGGGCGTTGGAATTGGCCGAAGGCATTATGGGCGACCAATATCCGACTCCGGACCGGATGCTTACCTGTACCGAACGGATCGTGCACGATTACCTGATCCAGGAGATGTGCCAGGGACAGGTTACATTAAGCGGTAAATATGATCTCTTCGCTACGGAGGGAGGCACGGCGGCGATGTGTTACGTCTTCGATTCCCTGCTGGAAAACGGATTGTTGAAAAAAGGAGACCGCATTGCCCTGGGAGTCCCTACGTTTACCCCTTACCTCGAAATTCCGGAACTGGACCGCTACCAGTTCCGGGTTACCTATATCGAAGGGTCGGAAAAAGACAACCAGGGTAATTCCACGTTCCAGTACCCGGATTCGGAGTTGGATAAATTGCGGGATCCATCGATCAAAGCATTCTTTGTCATCAATCCGAGCAATCCGACATCGGTCGAAATCTGCCCGCATTGCCGGAACTATCTGATCGGAGTGGTCAGGGACCACAATCCGAAGCTGATGATTCTTACGGACGATGTCTACGGTACGTTCGTACCCGGTTTCGTTTCGCTGATGCGTGACTTACCCCGCAATACGATTTGCGTGTATTCATTTTCCAAGTATTTCGGCGCTACCGGATGGCGCTGCGGTGTCATCGCTTTGCACCAGGATAACATCTACGACGAGATGCTCGCAGCCGCTCCACAGGAGGAAAAAGACCGTCTGGCTAAGCTGTACGAGAGCCTTACGCTCCGTCCGGACCGCCTAAAATTCATCGACCGACTGGTAGCGGACAGCCGTCAGGTGGCGTTGAACCACACCGCCGGATTATCTACTCCCCAGCAGATTCAGATGATGCTGTTCGCCGGATTCGCCCTGCTGGATAAAAAGGGGGAATACAAAAAGGCGTGCATCGACTTGATTCAGCATCGTTATGAACTCCTGTGGGAGGGGATGAAACTTCCGGTCACGCCCGATCCCGACCGGGCCGGTTATTATTCGGAGATCGATATCGAAGAATGGGCGTTGAAAAACCACGGTCAGGCGTTTATGGACTGGATGAAGAAAAATTTCGAACCGGTGGACGTAGTCTTCCGGCTGGCCGAAAAATGCCACGTGGTACTGCTGAACGGCGGAGGATTCGCAGGTCCGGAGTGGTCGGTGCGCGTCTCGTTGGCCAACCTGGACGACGAATCCTACACGATCATCGGCAAAACGCTGTCCGCCACAATGAACGAATATGTCGAAGCCTGGCAGGCTTCCCCAAACAAATCCTAAAGTCACCCGATCATGAAAAGAACAGTTGCCGCGCTGATTATTCTTCTAACGGTACTATTCGGGGCGCAGGCTCAGCAGAAGCCGACTCTCTACATACTGGCTACCGGCGGAACGATCGCCGGAGCGGGCGCTTCGGAGGTCGGTTCGGCTTACACGGCCGGCGCGGTCAGCGTCGATCAGATGCTATCGGCGGTACCCCAGATTCGGGAAATCGCCGAGGTGAAAGGGGAGCAGGTAGCTTCCATCGGCAGTCAGGACATGAACGATCAGGTTTGGCTGACCTTAGCCAGGCGGGTGAATGAGTTGCTTTCTCAACCCCAGGTAACGGGTGTGGTGATAACTCACGGTACGGATACGATGGAAGAGACCGCTTATTTCCTGAACCTGACGGTTAAAAGCGAAAAGCCGGTGATCCTGGTCGGTTCGATGCATCCTTCGACGGCGATCAGCGCCGACGGTCCGCGTAATATTTACAATGCCGTAGCCACTGCGATCGATCCCTCCTCCAAGGGGCGGGGCGTCATGGTGGTGATGGACGATAAGATCATCGGCGCGGACGATGTAGCCAAAACACACACATTGGATGTCAATACCTACCAGGACCCGAATTTCGGACACCTCGGCATTGTATACGACGGTAAACCGATCTATACGCGCCAAACCCTGAAACGGCATACCGTGCAATCGGAATTCGACGTAAGCGGATTAAACGAACTGCCGCGGGTGGAAATCATCCTGAGCTATTCGAACGCGACCGACCTGTTTGTGGAGGCGGCGGTTCGGTCGGGCGCGAAAGGCATCGTAGTGGCCGGTGTAGGCAACGGCAATATGACGACCGTCATGCAGAATGCCCTGGAAAAAGCGAGGAAGGAAAACAACATTCCCGTGGTACGTTCTTCCCGAATCATGCTCGGCCCGACGGCCCAGTGGGACGAGGTGGACGACGATAAACTGAATTTCGCCGCCTCGTGGTACATCAATCCCTACCGCTCCCGGGTATTGCTTATGCTGGCCTTGACGAAAACCACGGATTACCGGGAAATTCAACGGATGTTTACCGAATATTGATTTACATAAATAAATATGTAAAATAAATAAGGAAAATTGTCGAAGTGGATTCTTCCGGAAAAGGATAGTTCCGGAATTACCGCATTCTGGATCAAATTTTCGTCGTACCCCAGAACGAATAAAAATGAAAAAAAATAACCTTGACGATCGCCGCCATGCTGGCGGCAGCCACGCTGTTGTCCCAGCACCGGGAGAGCCACGATATTCTAAAAAAACTGATCTGGAACGAAGAAAAGCTCAACATTATGCTGGACACCCGTTTCGACCTTCATACGGTGATCGATAACGGCGATGTGGATCAATTTTCGTTCAACGGCCAGACCCTGAAAGTCTGGTTTGTGGGAGAGGTATATCCGGGTATCCGCTACCGGGTGCGTCACCGGCTCAACCGCTCGCAGATTCCCACGACCCGCGACAATTTGAGCGGGGCGACCGACCACGCCTGGATCGCGTTCGATATCGGCCGGCGCTGGACGCTTACAGCCGGAAAGCAATCCGTCCAGTTAGGCACCTACGAATACGATTATAATCCGGCGGACGTGTACCTCAGCACGATGGTGAACGACGATTTCGACGGACATAAAATTGGAGTGGATGCCGCCTATACATTCCTGGGCCAGACCCTGCACCTGCAGGTGGTGAACTCCGATTCCCCTCAATTTGCCGACGAAAATCACCAAAACAAAGCGATGGCCGCGACGGTACTTTGGGAGGGAAATCTGTGTAACGGAGCGTTGCGTACTCGTTGGGCTTACAGCGCGTTCCAGCACTCCAAAAGCAAATTCTACCAGTGGGCCACTTTGGGTACCCAGCTCAATATCCGCTCTTTCACCGCCGAATTGGATTACTACCAGGGAAACCGCATGATGGATTACTCTTCATTGGTCGGCTTGACGGACGAATACCGTTACGTGCAGGACCAATCGGCCGCGATTACTGTTAAATACGTCATCGACCGCTGGCATCCGTTTGTGAAAGGAACCTGGAACAAACGCTACGATAAGTGGTACGACCAAACGGCCTACGAATCCTGGGGCATCCAGGGCGTGGTGGAATTCTACCCGTTCCGCCCCGATGTGCTGAAAGACCTTCGTTTCCATCTGGTATACAGCTATGCCCAAACCGATTTCAAAGATCGTTTTTCTTCGTTGGATTCCCACGACACGCATACCATTTTAATCGGTCTGCGCTGGCTGTTTAAAGTCAAGTAAACCCTACGGTTTCCGTAAAGTTCACTTTTTAATCTGATTTTTTTGTCAAATAATACAAAAAGCCGTAATAAAAGCAGTTCAGGGTACGTTTTAATGACAGAGTGATTAATACCAAATTACTCTTGAAACTAGCTTATGGGCGAAAGATTTCCCGGTTCCGCAGGAGGGTAAGATTTTGACCTGTAAACATAGATTCTTCATACTCGGGGCCGGACATCTTTACGCTGTGTCCGGCCTTTCTTATTATCCATGCTCTTCCGGAGTAACGATAAGGCCTTTGCCTTCACAACAACGGAATTCGAACTGCATGGTAGTATGGTCGATATGAAATTCCTGTTTCAGTATTTCTTCCATTTTTTGGCGTATCTCCTGCATTTTCAGCATATCGATATTTTCGCATACATTGACGTGGCATTCGAAATACATTTTGCTGTCCGTCAGCCGCCAGATATGGATGTGGTGGATATCGGCCACTTCCGGGAGGGCTTCCAGCATTTGCCGGACTTCGGATAGATCGACCCCGGCCGGCGCGGCCTGCATCAGGATATCGACCGATTCTTTCAGTACCCCCCACGTATGATAAACCAGGTACAGGCAAACCAGTACGGTCACCACCGGATCGACCCATTCGATCCCCCAGATCAGGATCGTTATTCCCCCTGCGATCACGGCGACGGAAGAAAGGGTATCCCCCAATAAGTGCAGGTACGCCGCTTTTACATTGATATTTTCATTTTTATTCCGGTTGAGCATCACCACGCAGATCCAGTCGGCGACCAGCCCGATCGCCGCTACGATCAACATCAGACCGCCGCGTATGGGTTCCGGGTTGATAAACCGTTCGTAGGCTTCGATCACCAGGAATACACAAATACCGACCAGCAGCAGCGCATTGAACAGCGCGGCCAGGATTTCCACCCTCTTATACCCGAACGTTTTCTTAAAATCGGCCTTCTTGTTTCCCAGCCGGTTGGCGATATAGGCTACGACCAGCGAGAAACTGTCTCCCAGTTTATGTACGGCATCCGAGAGCAGGGCAAGGCTGTTGGACAGCAGTCCGCCGATCACTTCCAGTACCAGTATACCGACATTGATCACCGTAACCCACAGTAATTTTTTTCCGTGCAGGTCTGTGGCCTGACTGTGGGAGTGGTCTTGCTTATGATCTTCGTGAGAATGATGATGTCCCATAATCCGTGCTGTTTTTGCCTGATAAAGTTAAACAACCTTTCCGGTATCCGGAAACGGTTTACTTACAATTGGGTATCCTTTTGGGAAAATTTACCTACCTGTCCTAATAAGTTTATAAACTGCCCCAGCTCCAAGCAAAAACTGCACTAAAACGGAATCCGCAGCAAATATTCTTCTGCCGCTACGTGGATTTTGTTCACAGATTAAATGATTTGGTCTGTAAAATAGTATATTTGTTTTTTTTATAAGATGGGGTAATGATTAAAGGGAACTCTTCCGGCGCTCCGGAAATCAATCTGAAGACATTATGGCGGCATTGCTGGAAAAAACGGCGGTGGATTCTTGGCGCGGCCCTTACGGGAATGACTGTGGGGGTGTTTGCGGCATTTTGTCTGCCGGTAGCCTATACATCGACGGTCAAATGGGTCACCGATTCGGACCGGAACGATATCGCCTCGGAATTCCCCGGCCTTACTTCATCTTTGGGTCTGCATTTGGGTTCCTTCCGGAAGAGCCAGGGATGGGATGCCGCACTGTATCCTGAAATTATCCGAAGTACCCCGTTCATTACCGGAATAGCGGATCTGGTTTTCCCGGAATTTTTTACCGGCGTGCCTGTTGTGGGAGATCACACTCCGGATTGGGAATCGGATTATCCCGACCCGGCCTGGATGCGGATGATCAGGGAATACCGCAGGCGGGTACGGATCGAGACCGATAAAAAGAGCGGTTTAACAACTCTTTCGGTTACCCTGCGCACACCGGAGGCGGCAGCCCGTGCCGCCGCGGAAATCGGCGCGGCCCTGGAACGCTATCTGGTAGCCCACCGTACCCGGAAGGTACAGGACGACCTGGAATTCATTGCCGCCCGCTTCGAAGAAGCCCGCGAGGCATACTACACCGCCCAACAGCAGTATGCCCGGTATGCGGACGAAAACCGCCACATCGCCCGCGAGTCGGTTTTCATCGAACGCGACCGCCTGTATCAACAGCAGCAACTGGCCTACACGGTTTACACCCAACTCTCCGGCCAGCTGGAAATGGCCCGCCTGAAGGTACAGGAACACACTCCGGTCCTTGCGGTCCTCGAACCCGCGCAAATTCCCTATAGGAAATCTTCTCCCCAGCGGCTGAAAATCATCACCGGCGCGTTGGCCGGGTCATTCTGTCTGGCGATTCTTTTTTCTGCCTTCGTTTGCTGTATGGCGAAAAGCCGAAATAATTACTTTCAGGTAATCGGGCGGAATAGATACCTACAATGGGTGAGGTGGGTCCGGTGACATTTCCAGGCTATTTTTGTTATCTTTGTGCCACTCGCGGGGATAATCTGCCGGCGAATCGTTGATACATGGAAAACCAAATTGTTACCAGGCGCCTTTCCGAACTGCGGTCATCCGAACAGGGGGTGATCGTCAAAGTATATGGCCGCGGTGCATTCCGCAACCGGATCACCGAGATGGGATTTATCCGGGGTAAATGCGTGACGGTGATCAAGAATGCGCCGTTACAGGACCCGGTGGAATATGAGATTATGGGCTACCACATCGCCCTGCGCAGGGCGGAGGCCCAGTTGATCGAAATTTCCGTTTCGGGCGATCTTCCGTCGGCGGCCCGGAGGGAGGGCATCGGCACGTTCCAGAACGAGTCGGCCAACCGTTTCCTGCACGAACAGGGAAAGGTGATCAACGTGGCGCTGGTCGGCAACCCCAACAGCGGAAAGACATCGCTCTTCAACGCAGCTTCCGGATCACGGGAACGGGTAGGGAACTACGGCGGGGTAACGGTGGATGCCAAATCGGCCGTCATGCGCAGGGGCGGTTACCGGATCGATATTGTCGACCTGCCCGGAACCTACTCCATTACCGAATATTCACCCGAAGAACTCTTTGTGCGCGAGCATATTCAGCAGAAAATGCCCGATGTGGTGATCAACGTGGTGGACGCTTCGAATCTGGAGCGCAATCTCTACCTGACCACCCAGTTGATCGACATGGACCTGAAGGTGGTGATCGCGCTTAATATCTACGATGAGCTGGAACAAATGGGCGCGAGGCTGGATTACGACATGCTGGGCAAAATGATCGGTATTCCGATCGTCCCGACCGTAGCCTCCAGAAACCAGGGAATCGGCGAGCTGTTCGACACGGTGATCGACGTGTTCGAGGACAACGAACCGACGGTCCGGCACATTCACATCAATTACGGTCAGGACGTAGAAAAGTCGATCCTCGAACTCCAGAACCTGATCTGGAAGAACGCGGACGTGGTGGCGCGTTATTCATCGCGTTATTTAGCGATCAAACTACTGGAAGGCGACCGTACCACCGCCGCCCTCTGCACCCGCTGTACAAACTACACAGAGATCGAAGAATTAGCCGTCCGCGAACGCTCACGACTGGAGAAAGCCTACGGGGAAAAAGTCGAAACGATCATCGCCGATGCCAAATACGGTTTCATTTCCGGAGCTTTACAGGAAACCTACACCGGCAACCCGTCGCTGAAAAATGAAAAAGCCTCCCGCATTGACCGTGTCCTGACACACAAGTGGTTAGGCGTGCCCATTTTCATTGCGATGATGTGGCTGATGTTCCAGACCACCTTTACCTTAGGAGGGTACCCGATGGAGTGGCTGGAGGACCTGTTCGCTTGGTTGGGCGGTGCGGTATCGTCCGTAATGGTCGACGGAACGCTCAAGGACCTGCTGGTGGATGGGATCATCAACGGAGTAGGGGGCGTGATCGTCTTCCTGCCCAACATCCTGATCCTGTTTTTCTTCATATCGTTGATGGAAGATACAGGGTATATGGCCCGCGCAGCTTTCATCATGGACCGGGCCATGCACAAAATCGGCCTGCACGGCAAGTCGTTCATTCCCCTGTTGATGGGATTCGGCTGTAATGTCCCCGCGATTATGGCCACCCGCACACTCGAAAGCCGCAAGGACCGGATATTGACCATGCTGGTCATCCCTTTCATGTCGTGCAGTGCCCGCCTGCCGGTCTATACCTTACTGATAGCCGCCTTTTTTCCCAGGAACCAGGGGCTTATCCTGCTTTCGATCTATGCTGTCGGTGTACTGATCGGAATTTTCTCCTCGGTACTGATGAAAAAGTTCTTTTTCCGGAAAGAAGAGGCTCCCTTTGTGATGGAATTACCCCCGTATCGTATCCCGACCGCAAAGAGCGTAGTACGGCATATGTGGGGCAAAGGGGTCCAATACCTCAAAAAAATGGGTTCCGTGATCCTGATCGCTTCGGTGATTGTATGGGCATTAATGACCTACCCCAAGAACCTGGATTATGCGCAGGATTACGATTCGATGCGCCAATCGGTTGATTTGTCCATGCTTCCGGACGAGACAAAAGAAGAGCGGCTGTATGAGATCGACATCGAGGAGGCGGCCGAGCACCAGGAAAAATCGTATATCGGCCGGCTGGGGCATTTCATCGAACCAGCCATCCGTCCTTTGGGCTTTGACTGGCGCATCGGCGTAAGCCTGATCAGCGGTTTTGCCGCGAAAGAAATCGTGGTCAGTATGATGGCCGTACTGGCCAATTCCGAAGAGGACGAAGAGGCGACGTTTACCGAAAATCTACAGAACCTGACCTATTCCTCCGGTCCGCAGAAGGGACAAAAAGTCTTCACTCCGTTGGTGGCCTATACGATGATGATCTTTATCCTGCTTTACTTCCCGTGCATTGCCGCTATCGTAGCGATCCGCAGGGAGGCAGGCTGGCGCTGGGCAGTATTCTCGGTGATTTACACGACGGCTTTGGCTTGGATTTTGTCTTTCCTGGTCTACCAGGGAGGATTATTATTACTCTGACCGATCGATATGTGGCAGGAAATTATTTCATGGGTCATCGTTGCGGTATGCGTATTCTTCGCGGTCCGGACGCTAGTCCGCCGTTTCCGGGGGAAGGGAACATCGGGTGACTGCGGCTGTGGCAGCAGTGCGGAAAGAAGAGATTCCTGTGCTCCGTCAACGGATGTCTGTCTCGGTTGTGCCATGGCCGATCTGTGCAGGAAACCAGAAAAAAAGTCGTAAACCGACGATATAAAGCGGTGCGGATTCCTGACATCTGTACCGCTTTCATGCTCTTCCATCCACCCGAAACAACAATCATTTAGACGTTGATTCCATAGCGGCCACGGGCTGCTTTCAGCCGCGCAGCGACACCCAAAGTCCGTTCCGGGCACCCGCGCGGAAATGGCCTGTGCAGGTAGCAGTGATTAAACCGGCAGGACAATCCCGAAAACTTGCGGTACACCACTCGGATTATTGTCTTTTCCAGGTGGTGGCCTGTTCCAGGCAAGTTGGCCATCCTTGGTCAGATGCATGCTTTTCCCTCTTGTGCCCTCCTCCCGCGCATCTCGGCGGAGTTTGAAAAACAAGCTTCCACTCCGCTCTCGGTTTGGCGCCGGTTGCAAAAAGCGACACCAAAAACTTTGGGGCGATACTTCGTTTCGCATGACTTTTCGTATCTTTGAACAGTTATGGCAAAAATTAAAAAAGCATACTTCTGCCGATCCTGTGGTGCGGAATCCCCCAAGTGGGT
>Ga0192241_10682_pt1 | contig 13884 bp, 9 predicted proteins | sample Koala_Koa27_I3_FD_131239 | JGI IMG/M metagenome (GOLD analysis project Ga0192241, IMG submission 131239) | Enriched cells from koala feces incubated with labeled cellulose particles, San Francisco Zoo, California, United States - Koala_Koa2-7_I3 ... | reverse complement strand
GCCTGACTGGCGGTGATGTTTTTAATTTCACGTCTGAGAGCACTGCAAATTATACAGCATTGCGATTTTATGGAGAGAATCTTGATATTCCTATGACTGGCAGCGGCGTTTATACGATCAACGGTAATGGTGGGATAATCAGTCAGGCTTATGGCATGGTTTTCGGCAGCAGTGAAGATGTTGAGACCGGAGGCTGGGGTGGACCATCCAAAAGTTTTGTAAGAGCAACGGGTATTATAAACGGTGACTGGCAGCTGAATCTCAAGGCTGATGCAGGAGAATCCAGAGGTATTATTATTGATGGAGGAACTAAATATATAAATCCCGGGTCTTTTGATTCTATTAACGATGCTAGTGATATAATTTTCAATGGCAAGGTGAATATTGATATTGAAGGTCAGGGTATAAATTCTATTTACTTAAATGGCGGAGCTAAAGGCACTTTTAAGGACGATGTGAATATAAAAGGTACTAGTAATGGCAACAATGCGCTGTATGGTATCTATCTTAATAACTATACAGATAACATGGGAAGTGTTTCTTTTGAGAAAGATTTGAAGTTGCAACTCTATCATAACAGTACTCAACAGGGCAGTAATCTTGGTTACGGCATCAATGTGTTCGGCAAACATAATACGCTTACAGTCCAAGGCAAAACTACCATTGATATTGGTTCAGCAGGACAAATAAGTTATGCCATTCAGGTAAACGGCCAGAATTCGTCTGCTATCTTTAGTGATACTGAGATTACAATGACGGGAGGTTCTGTACAGCGCGGGGTAAATGCTGCTTATGGCAGTATTGATTTTACAGGCGATACCAAGATTACCTTGAACAATCATTCTGCGAGTAGTGGAACAATGAAAGCTACGGCAGTAAATGCACAGGACAGCGGTGTCGTAAATATTAATAGTGCTAAAGATAAAACAGTACAGGTCAAGGGACATTTTGTTTCAACATCTAAGGGTGTTATTAATGCTGTTTTTAATAATGCGAATTCCTGGTGGGAAGGCGATGCCCAGCTGAATGCCAGTGGCAATGCGATCAATTTAGAGTTGGCTAATGGTGCAGTTTGGTATCCCGGCTGCGATAGTACTATTTATAACAAAGGTATGAATTTGAATCTGCATGACGGTGGCATTGTTGATATGACGAAGACTGCTGATCAATATGCTGATTTAAATATTGGCAGTGTTAATGGTACTGGTGGTTTGTTCAGGTTGGAAACAGATGTTGTGAATATGCAAAGTGACAAGGTAAATATTCTTGCCAGTACAGATGCAGGCACGCACAGCATCGATATTATTGATGTTAACGAAGTGACGATGGATCAGATTGCTGCTGATGCAGGTAAAGGGCTTTTGCTGGCAACGGCTCCGGATGCGATTAAATTTACGGCTAACGAACGTGAACAATCGTTATTTTATGTGAAGTATAACTTAAAAGACGAAGTGCTTGGCACCGGGATGACAGAATGGAAACTGGATGGTTTTGAAATAGTGCCAGTAGAACCGGATAATCCGGATAACCCTGACATTAAACCTACTACCAGCGTGGATACCATACTTTCTGCTAATGCGCTGAACTACCACACCTGGCGTACGGAAAATGACAAGCTGCTCCAACGCATGGGCGAGCTGAGACATAATGGCGAGGAAGAACAGGGAGCCTGGTTTCGCGTGAAGGGCAGCAAGATCAGCCGTGATAGTAAGTTTGGTTTTGAGAACAAATACACTGCTTATGAGCTGGGCTACGATCAGGTAACTAAACGTACTGCCGACAAAACACGTTATCAGGGCGTTGGTTTGAGCTATACTGACGGCAGCAGCATCTACAGCCGTGGCAGCGGTGACAACAGCAGCAAGTCGATTGGTTTCTACAGCACTGATATCGGTAGCAAGGGTCATTATCTGGATTTAGTATTTAAAATCAGCAATATGGATAATGATTTTACAGTTTATGATACCAACCGCAACAAGATCACTGGTGATTTTAATAATACCGGCGTATCGCTGAGTGCCGAATACGGACGTAAAAATAATTTGCAAAATGGCTGGTATATCGAGCCGCAGGTACAGTTTACATTAGGTTATCTGGGTGGGGATAACTACGTTGCCAGTAATGGTATCGAAGTAGAACAAAGCGGTATTAAAAGTGCTGTCGGCCGTATCGGGTTTAACATTGGTAAAGAAGTCGGCGAAAAAGGCATAGTTTACGTCAAGGCCAACCTGCTGCACGAATTTGGCGGTGGTTACGATGTAACTATGACTGACAGTACAGGCCGGGTGAAAGTCAGCGACAGCTTTGACGATACCTGGTTTGAATACGGCATCGGTGCGGCGTTAACGACCGGCAGTAACAGTCATATTTATTTTGATGTAGAACGCAGTGCTGGCAGCGACTTTACTAAAGACTGGCAATGGAATGTCGGAGTAAGGTGGAATTTCTAAAAAGAGGTGATTGGATATGAGAAAGTTAGTAATAGTATTAATGACAATTATGAGTATGGTTTTACTGACTGGCTGCGGTAGCAGCAGTCTTGTCGGCAATATCATTAAAGATGAAGGTTCTTTGGTCAAGATCATGGATGAATTTAAAAATCTGGATGGACTAAAAGGTAAAGAGATACTTGTTTTTCAGGATGTTAATATGTATACCGGTGAAACAGGAAACAGAGTTGTTATTAATATTTTAAAACCGGGTACTGATGATGAAGTGGATAACTATGAGTATCGCGGCGGGTGGAGTAAGGCAAGGCCCGTACAGCTTTCCGGCAGTGGCAAAGCTATCGACAATTGTATACCTTTAGAGCAGCTTGATTTTGTCAAGATTCCTCAAGTTTATAAAAGCATGGAAGCCCAAATAAAAGATATCGAAGGCGCTAAAATAGATGATTATATGAGTTTCAGATTTTGGCAGGGCAAGTGGGATATTTCTGCATCTGCTAAAAGTCCAAGGGCTAAGTATTTTGCAGATTTTGACTTAGATGGAAATTTGAAAAAATTTAAGAAAAACTGAACCATTTCAATATTAGGATTGCTTTCATGGTGAGAAAAATGCTATATTGACATAGTACTTTTGAAATTAATAAACTAAGGAGATGATTATTGGTGCGTTATGAAATTATGCAGCCGGGCGCTTTTGCCTTTTTAAAGGTACAGCTGGAAGCAGGCGAGAGTATTAAAGCGGAATCTGATGCTATGATGGCGATGTCAGGTAATATCAAAGTTGAAGGTAAAATGGAGGGCGGGATACTGGGCGGCCTGGCACGTAAATTTTTAAGCGGCGAAAGCTTGTTTTTTCAGCATCTGACAGCACAGGGGCAAGCTGGGGAGGCTGTTTTAGCCCCGCCGATACCGGGAGATGTTTCAGCCTATGAGTTGACAGGCAATACCTTATGTATTACTTCTGGCGGTTTTTTAGCGGCGGAAGAGAGTGTAAAAATAGAGACTAAGATGCAGAATCTGGGTAAAGGTCTTTTTTCCGGCGCCGGGTTATTTGTAGTTAAAGCTTCAGGTACGGGAACCTTATTCTTCAATTCGTTCGGGGCTATCTATCCGTTAGAACTGCAGGTGGGCGAAGAGATGGTTGTTGATACAGGTCATTTGGTAGCCTGGGATGCTGATATGAATTATAAGGTAACGAAAGCAAGTTCCGGGATCATGTCCAGCCTGACTTCAGGTGAGATGTTGGTATGTAAGTTTACCGGGCCGGGAAAAGTTTATACACAAAGCCGTAATCCCGGTAGTTTTGGCTGCTGGGTTGGTGGTATTATTCCGTCACAGGGCTAATAAAATTACAATCAAAGCACAGACCATTTTGGTCTGTGCTTTTTGCTATGAAAAAACAGAAAACGGCTTGACGATAATTTTCAGAAAACTTATAATAGATACAGAATATATTATTAGATAATGATTATTGAAAAATGGAGGTTGAGGAGAAATGGCAAAATATAAATGCAGTGTCTGCGGTTATATTTATGACGAAGAAAAAGAGGGGAAGCCACTGCTTGACAGTAAATGCCCGGTCTGTGGAATGACGATGGTATTGATGGAGGAAAACGACAGCGAAGCTGCTGCTTCTACTGCTCTGGAAGCCGCTGCAGCTCCGGAGGAGCTGGCTTATGATCCGGCATACGCCCGTTGTGACGCCAGTTTCCGTCATATGGACGATATCCATGAAATGGCTGTAACAGGTAAGTCGATCATCGGTGCTATGGGTACGCCGATGCCGATGCCTGGCTGGGACGATATTCTGCTGCTGGGCAATCAGCTGAATCCGCCGCCGCTCAATGATCATGACGCGGTCGATACGACGACTGTGATTGGTAAAAATGCCAAAAAGCCGTTGATTTTGACTAATCCGATTTTTGTTTCACATATGTCTTTCGGAGCTTTGTCAAAAGAGACTAAAGTGGCTTTAGCCAAGGGCAGCGCTTTAGCAGGTGCGGCGATGTGCAGTGGTGAAGGCGGTATTCTGCCGGAAGAAATGGCAGCGGCGCATAAATATATTTTTGAATATATCCCCAATTTATACAGTGTGACACGGGAAAATCTGCGTAATGCCGATGCGATCGAGATCAAGATCGGCCAGGGTACGAAGCCAGGTATGGGAGGGCATCTTCCCGGCAGCAAAGTGACACCGGAAATCGCGGCGATCAGGAATAAACCTTTGGGTGAAGATGTTATCAGCCCGTCCAAGTTTCCTGATATCAATATGAAAGAGGATTTGAAAGCATTGGTGACGAGTCTGCGCGAGGAATCTGACGGCAGGCCTATAGGTATCAAGATCGCAGCCGGTAAGCTGGAACGTGATTTGGAGTTCTGCGTTTTTGCAGAGCCTGATTTTATTACGATCGACGGACGCGGCGGCGCTACAGGCGCCAGCCCGAAGCTGGTTCGTGATGCGACCAGTGTTCCGACCGTTTATGCTTTGTATCGTGCCCGTAAGTATCTTGATGCTGTGGGAGCTGATGATATTGCGCTGGTGATCACCGGCGGGCTGCGGGTATCGTCTGATTTCGCCAAGGCTTTGGCTATGGGGGCGGATGCTGTGGCAGTAGCATCGGCTGCTTTGATTGCGGCAGCCTGCCAGCAGTATCGTATCTGTGGTACGGGTAAATGTCCTGTAGGTATCGCTACGCAGGATCAGGAGCTGCGCTCCAGATTTAAGATCGAAGCATCGGCGCAGAGGGTAGCAAACTTTTTGAACTGTTCTCTGGCAGAGCTGAAAACATATGCCCGTATCACTGGTCATAAGAATCTGCATGATTTGAATGCAGGTGATTTGTGTACGATCAATCGTGAGATTTCTGACTATACCAATATTCCTCATGCCTGATATTTAAATATGTTGTGGAAGCTTCCCCCGTATGCATTGGCATGCGGGGTTTCTTTTTGGCATCAATGCTGAAATTTATAATATGAACTTTTTGCAAACTTTAACTGTAAATGCTTGACTTAAAGTTGACTCTAGCCTGTAAAATCGAATTAAAGGCAAAGGCGTTATGGTAAAATACCAAACGCTGCTTTGGGTAAAATAAAAGATGAGGAGGTATAGTATGAAAAAAATTGTTGTGGTGCTGATGTCGATTCTGGCAATGCTGGTGGCGGCTTGCGGCGGCAGTAATGCCGAAGCTATTTCTACTGATAATGGAGGGAAAATTATGCAGAGTGAAAATAAAACTAACAGCAGTAAGGCTTTGGTCGTGTATTATTCGCGGTCAGGTAATACCGAGGCTCTTGCCAGAATGATCGGTAATGAAACAGGTGCGGATATGTTCAGGGTGACTACTGTCACTCCATATCCTGAAGTATACCGTGAAACAACTGAGCTTGCCAGAGCCGAACGTGATAATAACGCGCGTCCTGCAATTAACGGACGTGTAGAAAATATGGCGGATTACGATGTCGTTTATATCGGCGTGCCTAACTGGTGGAGCACGATGCCGATGCCGATGTTCACTTTTTTAGAGCAGTATGATTTGTCCGGCAAAATTATCGTGCCGTTCGTTACTCATGGCGGCGGTGGCGTAGCTAATTGTGTCAGCGATCTAAAGAAAGCTGTTCCCGGAGCTACAGTGCTGGATGCATTGGTAGTCAGCGGCGGCAACGCGCAAAATGCCCAGAGCGATGTCAGCGCCTGGCTGAAACGCTTGGGTTTAGTAAAATAAAATATCATTTCCTGACAGTAAAAAACAGAGAGTGCTTTCCAGGCGCTCTCTGTTTTGTTATATCCATATTTAAATATATTCTTTTTTCAGGTATTCTAAAAATTTTTCAGAGGCTTTGGAAAAGGTTTGATATTTTTTCCAGACAATATCAAGCCCGACTTCAAGTGTTGGTTCTAATGGGCGAAAGAAAAGCGGGCTGTCGTCATATGATTTGATGATTCTGTCGATGCTTAATGCATAGCCGACCCCTTCTTCTACCATAAGGGAAGCGTTATATAAAAGATTATAGGTAGCGACGATATTCAGATTGTCGTAATTTCCTCCCATCCAGCCGGCTATCTCATTTTTGACCATGGCCTGGTTGGAAATAATTAGCGGCAGGCCCAGCAAATCATGAGGTTTGATAGTTTTATTTTCAGCTAAAGGGCTGGCTTTGGTCATCCATAAACCCCAGATATCAGTGATCGGTAATTTTATAAAATCGTATTTCTTAAGGTCAGCCGGCTCGATAAACAAGCCAAAATCAAGCAGTCCGCTGTCCAGACGTTCGGAAACGTCTTCGGCTTGGCCGCTGAAGATATGAAAATGTATATGGTCATATTCTTGGCGTATTTTACTGATTATTTTAGCCAGCATCCGCATACCTTCAGTTTCTGCACAGCCAATATAAATATCACCTGTAATGTTTTCAGCAGAGGCGTTGATTTCAGCTTTGGTTTTTTCCATTAGAGCAACGATTTCTTCTGCTCTTTTGCGCAGGATCATACCATCTTCCGTCAGCGTTATTTTGCGGTTCCCGCGGATAAAAAGCTGTTTGCCAAGCTCTGCTTCCAGTTCTTTGAGCTGCCTTGAAAGCGGTGGCTGTGTCATATGTAAAAATTCTGCTGCACCGCTGATACTTTCTTCGCGGGCTACGGCAAGGAAATACTGCAGGGTTCTGATATCCATAAAATTTCACCTCCGATATAAGTATTATAATAGTTTTTGATATACTTTTCAAGTATGGTAAAGTATTTAATATATGTATTTGATATTCTTGGATTCTGTTTTTATAATTAAGACAAAGGAGCCGGGTAAGCAGAATTATCATTGAAGCTGAAAGGCTCTGTTTTGAAACTTATTGTAAATGGATCAATGATTTTAAGGAGTTGAGAAGTATGAAAAAGAAAGTTTTGGCTGACCGTTATTTGAAAATGTTTAAGAGTATCGCTTTAGGGGTGATTTTATCGACGGCTGGTACAAGCGCTGTGTTTGCTGCTGACAGGCCTGCTGATGCTGATAATTTTTACAGGAGTGATAAGGTGGAGGTCCAGAAAGTCACTTTTAAAAATCAGTACAAGATGAATATTGCCGGTAATTTGTATCTGCCGAAAGATATGGACAAAAGTAAAAAACATGCTGCTATCATAGTAGGGCATCCAATGGGGGCAGTAAAAGAGCAAAGCGCTGATCTTTACGCTGTTAAGATGGCAGAACGCGGTTTTGTAACTATGTCTGTCGATCTGGCGTTTTGGGGCGGCAGTGACGGCCAGCCACGCAATGCCGTTGCGCCTGAGCTTTATGCTGAAACCTTCAGCGCGGCGGTAGATTACCTGGGTACAGGGCCTTTTGCTGATCGAGAAAAGATTGGCGCGATCGGGATCTGCGGCAGCGGCAGTTTTGCTATCAGCGCCGCTAAAATCGATCCCCGCCTGAAAGCCGTTGCAACTATTAGTATGTATGATATGGGTGCAGCTAACCGCAATGGACTTAATCATTCTCTGACGCTTGCACAAAGAAAACAGATCATTGCTGATGCGGCGGAGCAGCGTTATGTGGAATTCCAGGGTGGCGCAACTAAATACACAAGCGGGACCGTACATGAGATCACGGAAAAGTCCAATCCTATTGAACGCGAATTCTATGATTTTTACCGTACGCCAAGAGGAGAATTTACTCCTGCAGGTTCTTCGCCGCTTTTAACGACACATCCGACGCTTTCCAGTAATACTAAATTTATGAATTTTTATCCCTTCAATGATATTGAAACAATTTCTCCGCGTCCGCTGCTCTTTATTACCGGTGATCAGGCACATTCCAAAGAGTTTAGCGAAGATGCATATAAACGTGCGGCTGAACCGAAAGAACTGTATTATGTTGCCGGTGCAGGCCACGTAGATCTTTATGACAGGGTAGAGCTTATTCCGTTTGATAAGCTCGAAAGCTTCTTCAAGGCTAATTTAAAATAATTTACTGCTGCAAAAGCTGCAGATCTGATTTGCTGAAAGTTTTGTTTTTGTGGATTCTCGGGATGCTGGGGGTCCACATTTTTGTTAACAGGAGAGGTTATGAAAGAAAAAAATAATTTGCTGATCTTTATTTTGACGATAGGTGTTTTTGGTATCATCAATACAGAAATGGGTGTGCTGGGTATTTTGCCGCTTCTGGCAGAAAAATTTAGTATCAGTATCGCACAGGCCGGTTTGCTGGTCAGTTTGTTTGCTTTGGCAGTGGCTGCAGCCGGGCCGGTGATGCCGCTGCTTTTTGCGGGCATCGACAGGAAGCGGGTGATGCTTCTGGTATTGAGCATATTTGTTTTGGGCAATCTTATTTCTGTCTTTACTGATAATTTCGCAGTTATGCTGCTGGCAAGAGTTGTGCCGGCGATTTTCCATCCGGTTTATTGTTCGCTTGCTTTTTCTGTTGCGGCTGCTTCAGTCAGCCCGGAAGCAGCTCCCCGGGCTGTTGCTAAGGTCATTGTGGGGGTATCGGCCGGGATGGTACTGGGAGTACCGGTCAGCAGCTTTATTGCCGGCAGTTTTTCGTTAACGGCTGCTATGGCGGGTTTTACCGTAGTCAATACAGCGGCGTTGATTGCGACCTGGTTGTATATACCATCGCTGCCTGTGGCAGCAAGGCTTTCGTATGGGCAGCAGCTGCGTGTTTTAAAGAAGCCGGTATTATGGTTTTCTATTGCAGCCGTTGTGTTTATGAATGGAGCTGTCTTTGGAGTTTTTGGATATTTTTCAGGCTATCTGACCAATATCACTGCTTTTTCGTGGAATACGGTAAGCCTGATTTTACTTGTTTATGGTTTGATGAATATCGTCGGTAATTTTATTGCCGGCCGTATGCTTAGTGCAGGCGCGTCTGCCGATAAGCTGGTCATAATATTTCCGGTCACATTGGGGATTGTCTATGCTGCATTCTTCTGGAGCGGTACCTCGGCGCCGGCTATGGCTTTGATCACGCTGCTTTGGGGAGTTTTGGGAGGTATGAATGCGAATATCAACCAGTATTGGATTACTACTGCGGCCCCGGAGGCACCTGATTTTGCCAACGGTCTTTTTTTGACTGCCGCTAATTTGGGGACTGCTTTAGGGTCGGCAGTCTGCGGGATGGTGATTGCACATATGGGAATGCAGTATATGATGTGGGGCGGCATCGTATTTCTTATTTTATGTTTGGCAATGATTATCCCCAGGGTATATAGATCATATGAGTATGTTTGCCTGGGAGAAAGCAAATAGTTGTGCTGTAAAAATAAAAAGCCGGCATTCTTCGCAGGAAAGTTCAAACTTTTTGTAAATTTATCCATTCAGGGACTAAAATAGCAGCTTTACCACTTGACTTGGAGCGGACTTTAACCTGTATAATAAAGGCAAGAAGTTTTCCAGGCTATGAATAATATTTAGTATAAAAACTGAGCTTCGGGAGGAGACTGTTCTTTTGAGTGTGATTCTGTTTATTTCCTTGATCGATTTTGTTTTGAGTTCTTTGGCGTGGGTTTATTACAGTCATGCATTTTCTTTTATGAGGTCGGCGCCGTTTATCGCTTTATATGTGCTGCTGATGCTTAATACTGTTGGCAGCCGTGTTTTGCCTGAAAGTTTGCCATTGCCGCTGTTAAAGCTTTCGGCCTGGCTGAGCGGTTATTGGATCGCGTTTTTGTACTATTCGCTGCTGTTGATGGTTGTGCATGGTATCGTATATGCAGTTTTGCGTATTTTTTCATTCAAGCTGCCGTTTATGCAGTTTGCCGCTGCGGGCGCAATAGTTCTGGCAATTTTTGTTGCCTGGGGCAGCTGGCGTGCGTTTAGCCCTGTTGTACGTATGGAAACCGTTGTTGCCGATAAGCTGTCGTCTGATAAGCAGTATAAAATAGTGCTTGTCAGCGATATCCATTTGGGACGCGAGCTTGGCTATGATTACAGTAAGGGCTTAGTAGAGCTGGTTAATGCGCAGCAGCCCGATTTAGTACTGATTGCCGGTGACATTATGGATGAGCGGCTGCAATATATCATCGAGGAGGATTCACTGGCCCCGTTAAAGGAGCTTCAGGCACCATTAGGGGTATATGGAGCTTATGGAAACCATGATTATCTTGATCGGCCTGACGAGCTGAGAGCTTTGCTGGCAGGCAATAATATCAGTATACTGACTGATGAGAGTACAGTGGTTGATGATAAATTGAAAATTACCGGTTTGCATGATTATCGTGTTTCAACAAGTATTGTTCCGTTGCAGGCTCTGAGCGTCGATAACGATAAGTATTATAGTATCCTGATCGATCATCAGCCGCGGCGGATGGATGCTGCCGCTGAGGCCGGTTATGATATGTATCTGGCTGGACATACCCATACAGGGCAGATGTTCCCGAACAGGCTGGTTACGCAGCGGATGTATAAGCTGGATTATGGTTTGGCCCGGTTTGGTGACCTGACTGCTGTTGTCAGCAATGGCTACGGATTTTGGGGCCCGCCGGTGCGGACGGAGCTGAAACCGGAAATAGTTGTTATAAATTTACAGGGGAAATAAATAAAAAACCTTCGGCACAGCCGAAGGTTTTTTTGTTTGTTTTTAAAGGATTTCTTCACGTACTAATTGATTGATCATTTTTTGCTTGCCTAAGACCCAAAGCAGGTCGCCTTTTTCAAAAACAAGCGAAACATTAGGATTGGTCATAGTGTAACTGCCGCGTTCCAGGCCGATGACAAGGCAGTGCCAGTCATCACGGATATTGGTGTCCTTGAGCGATTTACCAAGGATAGGCGAGTGCTTGTCGATAGTGATAGCGCACGATAAGAATACCGAAACGTTTTCTTTATCGTTGTCTTCACGCAGCATAAATTCGCGCATCGTGATAGGTTCTTCCACCAGAGTCATACACAGACGCTGAGTATTGATGGCGGTGTCGAACAGTTTGAATTGAGAATCAGTACCGATCATCAACAAAGTAGAATCCTTTTGCAGAATGTGATGACCGCCGGGCATATCGATGACTTCTTCAGGAGTTGAAACCTGCAGGATGTTGCAGCCATAAAGCTCACGGAATGCAAGCTGGGTCAGCGTTTGACCTATCATAGGTGAGTCTTCGCAGATTTTATAGCGTGCAAGCTGTAATTCTTCATCGAACCAGCCGTAAAGATGTTCTTCGCCAGCTTCAGCAAGGGCTTCACGATGTTTGAGCATATGGCGCTCGTTCAGATTGACAAGAAAACGTGATTCCATACGCAGATATTCGCCCATCAGCCAGTCGGATGAGGAGATGAAATAAGCAGCGCCTGCTGTTGCCAGCGCGGCCAGCAGTGACTGCAGACCAAGTAGTTTGGCAAAAACAAAGTAGAGGAATGCTGCTGCGATCAGGATTTTTAAAAATAACAGCAGTGTTAAAGGGATGTGATTAGAACGTTTCTTAAACCATAAAGTTGAGAAAAGCTCAGGATGGTTGGTTTTATTGACAAGAACTGCCCGCAGGAACGGCGCCATAACGACCAGAGTCAGCAGCGCTGTCAGCAGATTGCTGTAGGGCGCTGACATTTTTCCTGACAGGTAAGGCTGCAGATAATAATAAGAGCCTAAAGCGACAGCTGAGAGCATAGTCGTAAAAATCAAAATGCGGATAAAATACTCACGCAGAAAATCGCGCCAGTCACTGTCTTTACCGTCGTTATCAGGATTTTCTTCCGTATAGCGGTCAAGCCATTCCAGAGTTTTTTGCGGCAATAGTTTTTTAGTGAACTGATAAGCAGGTTCTGCTGCCATAACGAAAAACGGGGTAGTAAAGGTTGTCATTACAGAAACAGCAACAATTATTGGATATAAAAAGTCGCTGATAACTCCGAGGCTCATGCCCAGAGATGCGATGATAAAGGAAAATTCACCGATCTGAGCAAGGCTGAAACCGCAGTGCATAGAAGTATTGAGGTTTTGGCCTGAAAGCAGTACACCGGCGCCGGAAAGCAGCAGCTTGCCGACTAAGGTAACAATAACGAGTACAATGATAGGTACCGCGTATTCCAGCAGTAAAGCAGGGTCAACAAGCATACCTACTGATACAAAGAAGACAGCTCCAAACAGATCTTTGACCGGTTTGACGAGATGTTCTATTTTTTCGGCACTTGGTGCTTCGGCGATAAGAGAACCCATAATAAAAGCGCCTAAGGCTGCCGAGAAGCCCATGTGGGTAGCAAGTACTACCATACCAAGGCAAAGGCCGATAGAAGCAACCAGCAGAGTTTCATCGTTCATCAGGCGCTCAGCCCGTTTAAAGAAGGACGGGACCAGATACATACCAAGAACGAACCATAAGACCAGGAAGAACAGCAGGCGCATGACGCTTTCGATCAGCTCGAGCGTCGAAATGTCGGCGCTGGCAGCGGCTAAAGTTGAAAGCAATACCATCATAATGATGCCGACGATGTCCTCAACTATCAGAATACCAAAAACCATTTCTGTAAAGCGCTGACCTTTGAGCTTGAGGTCTTCAAAGGCTTTGATGATGATGGTAGTTGACGACATGGCCAGCATACCGCCTAAGAACAGGCTGTCCATATGATCCCAGCCCAGCATATGGCCTGTGAAATAGCCAACGATCAGCATCCCGCCTATTTCAACGAAGGTAGCTATAAAAGCTGTGCTGCCTACGCTTTTCAGCTTATAAAAGCTGAATTCGAGACCCAGTGCAAATAAAAGAAAAATAACGCCTATTTCAGACCAGGCGTTGATATTAGCGGTGTCTGATACAGTGGGGAAAAAGTTGAAATGCGGTCCGGTAATAAAACCGGCAATAATATAACCAAGTACTAAAGGTTGATTGAGTTTTTTGAACAGGATCGTCGTAATACCTGCAACTAAGAGGATCATCGCTAAATCAGCGACTATCGGCGGTAAATGAGCCATAGGCAGTCACCTTCTTTCATAAATTTATTATACGGATACCATTTTATTCAAAGCTTTGCGGACAAATTTAACAAAATGTTGTATAATATTAAAGCTGTTATATTACACAGCTCTTTCTATATTATACAATATTTCCGGTGACAAAAAAGTGAATTTTAATACAAAATTTGCATATGGAGGTTTTAATTATGTACAAAAATCTAGTTCTTGTAGATGGTGAAATCATGCCGGCAGAAGAGGCGGCAGTTTCGGTACACGACAGGGGGCACCAGTTTGGCGACGGTGTATTTGAGATAGTGCCTGTTTATAATGGCCGTTGTTTTGCTTTATTACCTCATATGGATAATTTATTCGAATCTGTTATTAAGGTGAAAATACCTGCCGTTTACACGATTGAAGAATTGATTGAATTCCATGAAGCGCTGATAGCTGAAAGTGGTATTGAAAATGGAGAGATCTATACTCAAATTACTCGCGGGACTGCCGATTATGGGCTGGCGTTTCCGGAAATGTCGGTGCCGCAGCTGACAATGACGATCGTGGAAACTGAT
>Ga0192241_10626_pt2 | contig 13911 bp, 14 predicted proteins | sample Koala_Koa27_I3_FD_131239 | JGI IMG/M metagenome (GOLD analysis project Ga0192241, IMG submission 131239) | Enriched cells from koala feces incubated with labeled cellulose particles, San Francisco Zoo, California, United States - Koala_Koa2-7_I3 ... | reverse complement strand
CTTTGTTGATCACGACCAGGTGTTTACCCCGGAAGTAATCAACGAAGCTGGCGGCGGGATATACGACTAAGGAAGTGCCGCCGATGATGAGGGTATCTGCCTGGCTGATCGCGCGGATGCTTTTATCCATCAGGTCTGCATCCAGGCTTTCTTCGTAGAGAACGACGTCCGGCTTGATGAGGCCTCCGCATTTCTCGCACCGGGGAACGCCTTCGGAGTTTTTGACGTAGTAGGCATCATAGAAGGCGCCGCATTTCATGCAGTAGTTGCGGTGAATGCTGCCGTGGATCTCATAGACGACTTTGCTGCCGGCCGCCTGATGGAGTCCGTCGATGTTCTGGGTGACGATGGCGGAGAGTTTGCCGGCCGCCTCCAGCTCTGCCAGTTTGTAGTGGGCAGGGTTGGGTTTCGCATCCAGATACATCATCTTGCTTTTATAGAAATCGTAGAAGGCCTCTGTATGGGTCATGAAAAAGCTGTGGCTTACGATTTCTTCAGGTGAATAGTGTGCCTTCTGCTGATACAGGCCGTCTGCGCTGCGGAAATCGGGGATGTTGCTCTCAGTGGACACGCCCGCACCGCCAAAAAATACAATGTTACTGCTATCATCAATGATTTCCTGTAATTTTGCTATTTCTTCCTCATACATCGCGTTTTTCCTCCTTGTTTTCTTTTTTGATCCAGTCGATGACCTCTCCCAGGTCTTCCATCTGTACCGAGATCCCTTCTTTGGCTTCTTCCGGCACGACTTCTATATCCGGAATGTAGATCACATCCGCCCCTGCCGCTTTGCCGGCCAAAAGTCCCGCCGTGCTGTCTTCCAGGATGAGGCAGGTCTTAATATCCATTCCAATAGCACGGGCCGCCGCCAGAAAAATATCCGGGGCCGGCTTGCTGGCTGATATTTCATCCCCGTATATAAAGGCGTCAAAATCTTCTGCGACACCGGAATGATCCAGTACAAAAGACGCCCGTTCTTTGCCGGTGGAGGTGGCCACCACCCGGGGGATGTCTTCTTGTTTTAAAAAATCAAGTAAATCGGTCAGTCCTTTTTTGATGGGGACGCCTTCCCGCGCAATCGTCTCGAAAAATATCTGATCCCGGATCCCCCGAAGTGCGGGGATGTCCACGTCTTCTCCCAAGCCGTCTTTTAAGATCTGCGTCACCACGGTGGTATTTTTCCCGACGCACCGGCGCACGACTTCATCCGGAATCGTAAGGGAAACGCGCTTCCCCGCTTCATGCCAGCATCTCGCGGAAATCGGTTCCGTATCGAACATGGTGCCGTCCATATCAAAGATCACACCTTTTATCATGGCTTTACGACTCCTTATCTTCCGTGTAGTCCCTGGAAAATTTACTGACCGCATCCATCGTTTTTATAAGAACCTGCAGTTCTTCCTTATCCAGCTTCTTTAAGATGGCAAGCGACATCTGCCGCTGGAGATCCTCGTGCCGTTTGTAGGCTCTTTTCCCTTTCTCGGTCAGGCTGACCAGCACCTGGCGCCGGTCTCTTTCGCTGTGACGGCGCTGCACATATTTTTTCCTGACCAGTCCTTTGATCGATGTGGTGAGGGAACCGACCGTGATATTTAATGTCCGTGCAACGGCGGACATATTTCTGGCTTCACCGGTCCCGATGGCCTGCAGGACATGCATATCGTTGTTCGTCAGATCCTGATATCCCTCGGTTCGGATCAGTTTCTCTTCCATATCCCACATCTGGTTGAGCAGACGGATCAGTTGTTGATTGATGGTTTTTAATGGTTCTTCCATGATCTTTCTCCTACCCGACCATAAAGGTCAGTTCTGCCTTCGCCACCATTTTTCCATCCACACTGGCGACGGCCTCGCCCACACCCGCCGGGCCTTTCCTACGGATGAGTCTGGTCTCCAGGCGCATTTTATCGCCGGGGACGACCATGCCTTTAAATCTGCATTTGTCAATGCCCCCGAAACAAACCTTCTTTCCCTGAAATTCATCCATGGTAAGAATCGCCACCGCGCCGGTCTGTGCCAGCGCTTCGATGATCAGCACCCCGGGCATCACGGGCTGATCCGGAAAATGTCCTTCGAAGAAATCTTCCCGATAGGTCACGCATTTATAACCGATGGCGTACTCGCCGGGCACATAATCCTCCACATAGTCCAACAAAAGGCACGGATGCCGATGGGGAAGGATCTCTTTTAGCTGATTGATATCCAGATGATTCATCATCCCTTCTGTTCCTCCGGCTTTGAAGAGCGCTTCGTGATCCGCGCTGGTTTTTTTCTTTTGGGCCGATTCTTAAAAGGCGGCGCATACGGACCCCTGCCGCATTCTTTCGGCGGCGGAGGCGGCATCATGCCGGGCGCAGGCCTTACAGGCATATCTTTCGGCCCTTTGCGCAAACGAATCTTGACTCCATCTTCTTCATAGGTAAATTCCGACAAGTCTGATTTCGATACCCACTGAATCAGCTTGTGCATTTTTTTCATATTCATCTTCCTTACTCCTAAGCCTTTTTGTCTTTCTCCTACATCACCATACCGCCATCCACATTCAGCACCTGTCCGGTAATGTAGCCGGCCTCTTTGGATGCCAGAAAAGAAACGGCGGATGCCACCTGTTCCGGCTCACCGAATTCCCGCATCGGAATCTGCGCGCGGAAATTGTCCTTGATCTTATCCGGGACTGCATCCGTCATATCCGTCTTAATAAACCCCGGGGCAATGGCATTGACCGTAACCCCTCCTCTGGCCGCTTCTTTGGCCGCAGCTTTCGTCATTCCGATGATCCCGGCTTTGGACGCCGCATAATTGGTCTGGCCTATATTGCCAATTTTTCCGACCACGGAAGCGATGTTGATGATCCGGCCTTCCTGCTGCCGGGTCATCTGCCGGATCGCAAACCGCATCGTATGGTAGGTCCCTTTGAGGTTTGTATCTATGACTGCGTCAAAATCTTCTTCCTTCATCTTCATCAGCATGGCATCGCGGTTGATCCCGGCATTGTTGACCAGGACATCAATCCGCCCATACGTCTCAAATATGGAGGAGATAAATGCTTCGCAGGCGGCCTCATCGGCCACGTCGCACTGATAAAGGGCGGCGCTGCCCCCGTCCTTTTCAATCTGCGCCTGTACTTCCTGCGCTTTTTCTTCCGAATGGTTGTAGTTGATGATCACCGTGTATCCATCTTTCGCAAGCCTGAGGGCAATGGCCCTTCCAATGCCCCGGGATGCGCCGGTGACCACGGCTATGCTCTGTTCTGCTGCCATGATGCTTCTGCTCCCTTCCCGCTTCGAAGACTCACTTAATCTTCATAAAATGTCGTTTTTGTAAGCAGTCTGTCCGCTTCTTCCACAATTTGTAAGATCAGCTCTTTACAGGAAAGCTCCTCGTGCACCAGACCGGAGATCTGGCCGGCCATCACACTGCCGTCTCCTACATCCCCGTCTTCAACTGCACGCTTAAGCGCGCCTGAAGTCAGTTCCTCCAGTTCCTCAAAGCTGGCGCCCGCACGCTCCATTTCCGTATACGTTTTCACCATCTCGTTGCGCAGCACCCGCACCGGATGGCCGGTACTCCGCCCGGTGACCCGGGTATCAATGTCCTTTGCGTCCAGAATCTTCTGCTTATAATTTTCATGCACCCGGGCTTCTTTCGTGGCTACAAAACGGGTGCCCATCTGAATGCCTTTCGCCCCCAGCATAAACGAGGCAGCCAGTCCCCGGCCGTCCGCAATGCCGCCTGCCGCGACCACCGGGATATGCACGGCGTCCACGACCTGGGGCACCAGCGCCATGGTGGTACTCTCCCCGATGTGTCCGCCGGACTCACAGCCTTCCGCCACCACCGCGTCCGCGCCGCAGCGCTCCATCCGCCGGGCAAAGGCCACGGAAGAGACCACGGGGATCACCTTGATGCCCGCATCCTTCCACATCTGCATGTATTTTTCCGGCGTACCCGCTCCGGTCGTCACCACCGGCACTTTTTCTTCCGCCACGATACCGGCGATCTCATCGGCCTTAGGATTCAGCAGCATAAGGTTGACACCGAAGGGATTTTCCGTACGCTTCCTCACTTCGCGGATCTGCATTCTCAGCCAGTCGCCTGTCGCACCGCCGGCGCCGATCTGTCCTAATCCGCCGGCATTTGAGACGGCTGCTGCCAGATGATATTCCGCCACCCATGCCATCCCGCCCTGAAGGATCGGGTATTCGATCCCCAGCAGGTGCGTCAGCTCTGTATGCATGGTCTCCTCCTTATGCCTGGTCGCCGCTATGCTCGTTCATGTAGTTCACGACGTCGCCGACGGTCTCCATTTTCTCCAGTTCCTCCGTGGGAATCTCGATGTTGTAATCATCCTCCAGTGTCATGACCATTTCAAATAAGTCCAGGGAGTCTGCCCCCAAATCATCCTTAAAGGAAGATTCTTCTGTGATCTCCGACGGGTCGATTCCTAATCCTTCTGCAATGATTGCTCTGACTTTTTCAAACATGGTACCTCTCTCCTTTTTCCTTAAGATATTCGTTCGCCATACGAAAAATACTTTGAACTTAAATTATTTTGACTTTCAAAGTATATCCAACGCAATAAAATTTGTCAAGCATTCATGATGCTTTTACTCTTGTCAGTGGGGGAAAATTATGCTACGCTAAAAATCAACAAGATACACGAAAAGACACTCAAAACCGCAAAACACATAGGGAGGGAAAAGCATGAACTTTCTGGAAGAACGAATTCTGAAAGACGGCATTGTAAAAGAAGGAAATGTTTTAAAAGTGGATAGTTTTCTGAATCACCAGATGGACACTGCTCTTTTTGAACAGATGGGAGAAGAATTTAAACGCCGCTTTGCCGACAAACCAATCAACAAAGTCCTGACCATCGAGGCTTCCGGCATCGGCATCGCCTGTGTAGTTGCGCAATATTTCAATGCGCCCGTTATTTTTGCAAAGAAATCCAAGAGTATCAATATTGAAGGAGAAATGTATGTGGCGGATGTAGAATCCTTCACGCACAAATGTAAAAATCAGGTCATCGTATCAAAAAAATTCCTGTCCCCCGAAGATCACATCCTGATCATCGATGATTTCCTCGCCAACGGCTGCGCCCTGCAGGGACTCATTTCCATCGTCAACGAATCCGGCGCTACCATTGAAGGCATCGGCATTGCCATCGAGAAAGGCTTCCAGCCCGGCGGACAGATCATCCGCAACCTGGGCTATCAGCTGGAATCCCTGGCCATCATCGACAGCATGAACGCCGAGACCGGCGAGATCGTCTTCCGGGAGCAGTCCGATCATTCCGATCAGCCCTCCGTAGAGCCCGAAGCGACCCCCGAAGAATGCACAAAAGACTAATCGGGTACACCCCATTTTTCATTTGGGTACACCCCCCGCGGGGGGTTGGGGACGTAGCCTTTTTCAAAAAGTCTACGTCCCCAATGTTCCTTTTGTGGACCAGACGGTGCCGTTTAGTCTTTCTTCGTACATGGTAGCTGCATCCAGTGCTTTGCCGAAGGCTTTGAAGCAGGCTTCGGCGATATGGTGGTCGTTCCGGCCGCTGATTTGTTTCAGATGCAGGTTCATGGCTGCGGAGTAGGATACTGCGTAGAAGAATTCCTGTACCATGGTGGTATCCATCTCGCCCATCTTCGGGTCGGTAAATTGTACGTCGTATGAGAAGTACGGGCGGCCGCACAAATCTACTGCGCACAGGATCAGGGCTTCGTCCATGGGAAGGATGAAGCTGCCGTAGCGTTTGATGGCTTTTTTGTCGCCCACGGCTTTGGCGATGGTCTCTCCTAACACGATCCCGCAGTCTTCAATGCTGTGGTGTGTATCTACGTCCAGGTCGCCTTTGACGACTACGTCCAGGTCGAACAGTCCATGCCGGGCGAATCCGTCAAGCATGTGGTTGAAAAATCCGACGCCGGTATCGATATGGTTCACTCCGCTGCCGTCCAGGTTCAGTGTCAGTGCAATATCTGTCTCTTTTGTCACTCGATTGGTTGTCGCAATTCTCTGTTCCATTTCCATTGTATCTCTCCTCTTTTTCGGTTCACATTCGGTGAAAATTGTTCTCTGTATGATTAGAATAACATAAAAACCCTTTATTCTGCAAATTTCAGGTTTCTTCTTCGATTTCTTTGTCTTTATCCAGTCGGTTGCATAGGATCACCAGTATGCAGGCGACCGCCACGGAAAATGCCATGACGATGATGGTTTCTACAATTTTATCGTTGGACATGAAGGGGGCCAAAAAGCAGGGCACATAAGCCGTGCATTTCACGTTCAGCATGCCGATCAGAAGGCCGGATAAGGTGGCAGAGGCAATGGTCGCCGCAAACACTTTCCGGCTGGAGAACATGAACGGGTATGCGGCTTCCGCAAAGGTGCCAAACGCGAGATTGACCACCAGATTTGGAATACAGGCGACCCGGTCGCTCTGTTTCCGGGGGGCGATGATATTGGCCAGCTGAATCCCTGCACAGACCATGATCAGTCCGCAAAGATCGATGCACCCGAGGAAGCTGAAGCCGGCCGACTCCATCTCCAGCAAGATGATCGGCAGGATCACTGCATGGTACACACCGCCCAGGATCGCGAACCAGATGGCAAATCCGGCAATTCCACCGGCCAGGATCGCATTGTAATCCAGGGCCCAGTCGATCGCCCACTTGATGCCCGTGCCGATCCAGGCCGCAATCGGCGCGATGATAAACATGCCGATCAGTCCGGATCCCAGCCCGGCCAGTCCGCCGGCCGCGATATTGGCCGTCGTCCCGGGTACTTTATGTTTCAGGCAGAAGGAAATAATATAATAGGAGAAAACTCCGGCCAGAATGCCGACGCAGAGTCCTCCGATGATCCCGCCGTCGGTGGAAAGTGCTCCGCCCACGATACCGGCCACGATGCCGACTTCGTCCAGGCCGGAGACCTGTCTTGCGGCGATCGCTGCCAGAAGGATCGGCAGAAGATCGACCAGGGTATTAAAGACATCTTCCAGCACGGCAATATTCAGTATCTTGCTGAGCGCCAGGGAAAGCGCCATGGCGATAAAGCCCGGCATGGAAGCCATCATGATGCCCCGGAAGTTGATCCGCTTCCAGACACTGCCTTCCTGTACCTGATCTGCGCCTTCTGCCTTGCCGATCACCGGGGTATATTTTAAGCCCCACTCTTTGGCAAAGGCCGAGATCGCCGAGATCGCCCGCGTCCGGTTGGTGGTTCCGGTGGTGCCGGATACTGCGATGACATTGCATCCTAAGGTCTGTGTCGCCGCCATGGAGCTGCCGCCGGTGCCCGCGACCGGGATGCCGCTCTTTGCTGCGGCACTAAGTGCCTCGTGATTCACCCCATCCGGGTCGCAGCTCATGAGCATGATCCCGTCAATTTTCCCGTCCCGGATCAAATCCGCCAGCGCTTTGTCATTTTCTTTCGCCCTCTCATTAATCTCGCAAAGCTTTTCTTCCTCCGTGCAGGTGACTTCATCCTTCCCTGCCAGAGTCCAGAGTCTGGCCGGTGCGTCCTCGGAGATGGTATCCATGGTGCCGTTCGTCCCGATGAACTGGATATAAGCCACTTCAACGCCGGCGGAATCCGCCTGGGCAAAAATCTCATCCATCATCCCTTTCGGATTGTTTCCGCCCTGCGCGTACAGGTTGCCGCCGCTGCTTCCGATCACCGCAAGTTGTTTCATTTCCCTACTCCTATCTGTCTGCTTTTTTGCTTTTTTGCACTTTTGCTCTTTCGTGCTACCTTATTATCATACTACTACACGAAAGTGTTGTAAATTTTATTTTTTCAGACAACAAAAAAAGAGCCATTTATCACCCATAAACAGCTCTTTTATACTGGTTTTTTACTTTTCCTTAAGAACCTGGAAGAGGAAAAATTTCAGGTACCCAGTATCTTCCGCTCCCAGGAGGATCGGATGATCCGGTGCCTGCGTCCGGTATTCCACCTGCCGCAGCCTGCGGTGTGCCCCGCCGGCCGCCTGCGAGACGGTTTTCGCAAAACATTGTGCATCAATAAAATGGGAGCAGGAGCAGGTCACCAGGTACCCGCCGTCTTTTATAAGCTCCATCGCCTGCTGATTGATCTTGCGATACCCTTTCACCGCGGATTTCACTGACTTTCTGGATTTGGCAAAGGCCGGCGGATCTAAGATCACCACGTCAAAGCGCTGTCCTTCGCTCCCCAGCCGGGGCAGGAGATCAAAGACATCCTCACAGAGAAACTCGGTGGCGCCGTCCAGTCCGTTTAAGGCGGCATTTTCTTTCGCCTGTGCAATCCCCACTTCCGAAGCGTCCACCCCCAGCACGTACGAAGCCCCTGCATAGGCTGCATTTAGGGCAAAGGAGCCGGTGTGGGTAAAGCAGTCCAGCACCCGGGCCTTCGGGCAGACTTTCCGGATGGAGAGCCGGTTGTATTTCTGATCCAGGAAAAAGCCGGTTTTCTGCCCTTCCTTTACATCCACCAGGTAACGGATGTCATTCTCCGTGATCTCTACTTTCGTATCAAAAGGCGCCCCGATAAACCCCTTGACATTCTCCATGCCTTCCCGTTTCCGGTCTCTGGCGTCACTGCGCTCGTATACGCCCCGGATAAAAATCCCGTCCTCGGCCAGTACCTGCTTTACGAGGTCCACGATTCTTTTTTTCAGGCGGTCGATGCCCAGGGCGAGTGATTCCACGACCAGTACATCTGAAAATTTATCGATCACCAGGCCCGGCAGAAAATCCGCCTCTCCATAGATTACGCGGCAGCTTCCCGTATCCACCACCTGCTTCCGATATTCCCAGGCCGCCTTCACCCGGCGATAGAGGAATGCGTCATCAATCTCCTGGTCGATGTCCCGGGTGAGCATGCGGATCCGGATCCTGGAATGTCGGTTGATGAATCCGCGGCCCAGCGGATACCCGTCGAAATCCCGGACCAGCACGATATCACCGTCCTCAAAATCGCCCATCACGCTTTCAATCTCATTGTCATAGAGCCAGGGGCCGCCGGCTTTTAAAGAGCGTCCTTCTCCTTTTTTCACTGTCGCAGCTGCAAGTCCCATCCTGTCCTAATTCCTTTCCTTTTTGGGTCTCCCTCATCATACCACAGGTCCACGCAAAAAGGAACCCGGTCCTCTCTAGGCCGGGTTCACATGAATCATGATATGCTTTACATTGGGAAAGTCCCGTTCTACGTTATCGTGCACCCGCTGGGCGACCGCATGGGCCTCCTTTAAGGGCCTCTGTCCGTCCACCTCCAGTTCCAGATCCACATAGATCCGGCTGCCGAACAGGCGGGACCGCAGCGTGTCCACCCGGACCACTTCGGCCTGCCCGGCCACGTATTCAGTCAGTTTCTGGTCGAAGCCTGTCCCGCCGGATACATCCAGCATCTCGTCAAAAGCTTCCTTTAAAATATCATAGGCGGATTTAAACAGGAATCCGCAGATAACTAAGGCTGCCAGACTGTCCATGATGGGAAATCCTGCCATGGCTCCGACGATCCCGATGAGGGATCCGACGGAAGAAAGGGAATCGGACCGGTCATGCAGCGCGGCTGCCATAAAAGCGGAAGAATGGATCTTCTCCGCGTAGTACCTGGTATACAGATACATGCCCTCATTCACGGCAATGGAGACGGCCGCGGCCACCAGTGCGATGACCCCCGGCGTCCCGATGGTCTTGTACGATCCGGTGATGATGGCCTCCAGCCCGTTCTTCGCAATGGTGAAGGCTGCATACACCAGAATCAGTCCAAGGATCATCGAAGCAATGCTCTCCATCCGTTCGTGCCCGTATGGATGCTGGTCATCCGCCTGCCTCTCCCCGGCCCGGACGCCTACAAGGGCGATCAGTGTGGTAAAGACATGGGAGCAGGAATGAATGGCATCCGAGAGCATAGCCACGGATGACCCGGCAATGCCCGCCCACAGTTTAAAGACGGCTAAAAAGGCATTCCCCAGAAAACTGGCCCCCGTCATATGCTCCAGTGCTTTGGTTTCACTTTTTATTTCACTCTTAGTTTCATTTGCTGCTGTCATAAAAGAATCCTCCTCTTCTCCTATGACCGCATTGTCTGTGACCTTTGTCCCCGGATATAAAAAAACACCCATGGGACAAACAACTGTCCCACAGATGTCTCTTGTCATCTACTGCCAACGTTCGTTGGCCCGGCTCCGATATGTATCCGGCCTGCTCAGTGTACCCGTCAATCATACCCGCAGTATGCGGGCTCAATGCAGTACAAAGGTTATTTTTATAAACTATAACTTGAATTCTTCCCGTTGTCAAGCTGAAGTTATGACTAACCTGAAACTTTTTTCTTCATTTTTTTCGTGGTCCCCGTTTACTTGACAAACCTCGGGTTCCTTCCTACTATTAAAGTATGAGTAGAAAAGTCCGTACACTTATCATAATTTTATCCGTTCTGTTTCTCTATATTGTCTACCTGCTGGCCGGTGCTTTTTACACTTCCTCTCAACATAAAGAGGTCAGCGAACAGGTGAAGGAGGCTTTTGATCCGGAAAGTGTCTATGGGGATACGACCGGTCCGGAAAGGGTCCTTTCCCTGGACGACAATACCCAGGCGCTTTCGTGGCGTATCCGGGCCATCGAATCCGCGAAAGAAGAGATCATTTTTACCAGCTTTGATTTCCGGGATGACGACAGCGGGAACATCCTGATCGCCGCCCTTTACGGTGCTGCCAGCCGGGGCGTAAACGTAAAGATTCTGGTGGACGGCTTCATGGCCGACGCATACCTGTTTCCCAGTGCGGACTTTCGTGCCCTCCTCTCCCTGCCCAATGTGGAGGCGAAGGCCTACAATTCGATCCATCCTTTAGAGCCATGGAAATTTACCTTCCGTATGCATGATAAATATGTGATCATCGACGATACCATGTACATTCTGGGTGGGCGCAATTCCACCAATGAAGGTCTTGGCAGCGGCGATATGGACTACAATGAGGACCGGGATCTCCTCGTCTATGAGACGGACCCGAAGGATACCGATACCTCCCTTACGCAGTTAAAAGCCCATTTTCAGTCGATGTGGGCACTTCCGGCATGTGCCCCCAGGACCGCCACGGTCAATCAGAAAGTGGAGGAGACAAAAGCCGCTCTCATGGAGAAATACAACACCTTAAAAGACCTCTATCCGGAGGCTTATACAAAAATCAACATGGAAGAAAGTACAATGGCCGTCCATAAGATCACGCTGCTTACTAACACCCAGGAGCCGGCGGTTCGGGAACCGGTGCTGTGGTATGAATTAAGCCAGCTTATGATGGAGAAAGAAGATGTGATCATCGAGAGCCCCTATGTGGTCCTGAGTCAGGATATGTATGCACAGCTGACCCGGATCTGTGAGAGCACCGGCCGCGTGACGCTGATCACCAACGCCCGGGAGAGCGGCAAAAACCTCTTCGGCAATGCCGACTACTTAAACGAACGTGACCACATTCTAAATACCGGCGTAGAACTTTATGAATACCTGGGCGATCACTACTGCCACACCAAGACCATTCTGGTGGACGACCGCCTAAGCATCGTGGGCTCTTATAACTTTGATATGCGAAGCACGTATCAGGATACAGAACTGATGCTTGTCGTAGACTCTGAGGAATTAAATGCAGACTTAAGGGCCATCACCGAACATCAGGAAGCAAGAAGCCGGAGGGTCAATCCGGATGGCAGCCTGGCGCCGATGCCGGACTATGTGGACCGCACCTGGCCCTGGTACAATTATCTGGGCTATGCCCTGATGCGTGTGGCGATCATTCCCCTGCGCCGCTTTGCCTGACAGTTAGATTTTAGATCACGGAGGATAATTTCAGCTTCTGCACTTCCCGGTCATAGGTGAAGATGCCGTTGGTCTCATCCTCGATATCCGAGACCTGCGTGTAGACGCTGGCGCATAAACCTTTCGGAATCAGCCGGTTCACTTCCACTTCCCGCTCCTCATAGGCCCCCTGCAGTGCAGTAAGATTCGCATAATCTCCATATCCGTACAGATCGTCCCCGGTGCTGTGCTCCGGAATGGTGTACGTATATCCCCCGAATTCCGAGATAACAGCAGCTCTCTTCTCCTCCGGTTTCAGCGTCATGGGGAAGAAATAGTTATGGATACTGTTTATATCCCCACACTGCTCATCAAACCAGCCGCTGGCGGAATCAATGAGCCGGGTGGGGTCCGTCTTTTTCGCAAGCCGGGTCATGGCCCGGGTCTGAAACTGTCCCCAGCCTTCATTAAAAAGCGTCCAGGCCGCGATGCAGGGATGAGCGCTTAAGTGCCGGATGGTGGAAACCATCTCATGGGCATATTCCCGCCGCCCGGCCGGATCTGTCCGGGAAAGCAGATAGTGCGTCCTGTCCCCGGGCTTCACTCCCAGATAGGAGAAAGCCGTACCGAGATAGGTCACATACCAGTCCTTATAGCTGCTCCCGCCGTTGACGATATCCTGCCAGACCACGATCCCCAGGCGGTCGCAGTGATAGTACCATCTCTCTGGTTCCACCTTGCCATGTTTCCGGATCATATGGTAGCCCAAATCTTTCATGGAAGTAAGATCGAACAGAAACGCCTCCTCCGACGGGGCTGTATAAAGTCCGTCGGACCAGTAGCCCTGATCCAGCACCCCACGCTGAAACTGCCGGACATGATTCAGGCAGATGCGGGGGATCCTTCTCCCGTCGGGTTCGATCGTAAATGTCCGAAGCGCAAAATAGCTCTCCACCTGATCCTCTCCCATGGTCACGGTGTAGGGATACAGATACGGCGTCTTCCCGTTCCACATTTTTACTTCCGGAAGATCCAGCGTAAGCTCTGTATTGGTCCGGCCTTCGGCGGTAAGAAGCGGCGCTTCCTTTGGCGATATGAGAGAGGGCGCATCCGGGGAAATATCTTCATATAAGCCTGCCGGATAAACGGAAATCCGAACCGGGTGATCCCCGTCTGCCGCCACGCGCACACGCACCTGCCCCATATCGGCCTTGGGCTTTAGGCTTAGTTCCCCGATAAAAGCCTCCGGCACTTCCTCCATCCATACGCTCTGCCAGATCCCGCTCTGGGCCGTATAGTACATGCCGCCTCTTTGCAGCTTCTGCTTCCCTCTGGCATGATAGGACGTGTCGCTGTCATCCATGACCCGTACCGTAAGCCTGGGGGCCTTCTTTCCCCGGACCTGCTCCGTAATGTCTAAAGTAAAGGGCAGATATCCGCCTGCATGTCCGCCCACCTTGGTTCCGTCGATATAGACAAGACAGCGTTCGTCCACCGCGCCGAAATGAAGCAGCAGCCGTCCCTTCCCGCTGTAAAACTTGGGCAGGACGCGTTCGTACCACAGGTATTCCCCCGGCTGAAGCTGCCTTCCCACGCCGGAAAGCAGACTCTCCGGAGAGAAGGGGACCAGAATCTGTTCCTCATAGGCCTTTGGCAGATCCGGCGTATCCGAAAAACAGCAGGACCATCTGCCGTTTAAGGAACAATAGGAGCTGCGGCGCATGAGCGGCCGCGGATATTCTTCCCACACATGGTCCGGATCCAGTTTTCTTCCCCACCGGGTATACAACTGCTTCATCGTCTTTCCACCTTTCCCGAATTCCCACTGTCCCTACTATTATAACAGGAACTGTCCCCTTCGTAAATCTTGCTTTTGCAGGTGCACAGTGTTACAATTATTACGACAATTTTGCATCTTATTTTCAAATAATATAAGGAAAGAAGGCATACGTATATGATTCATGAAGAACGCAATATCGAGGGCAAAGGCAACTCCATGATCCACAGCAGCGAATCCCAGGATCTGATCCTTCCGAAATATAAGATCCCGGAGCTGGAGTCCGACGGAGACGAAATTCTGGACCTGGTCAAAGAGGAGCTTTTCCTGGACGGCAACGCCAGGCAAAATCTGGCCACTTT
>Ga0192241_10675_pt1 | contig 14094 bp, 8 predicted proteins | sample Koala_Koa27_I3_FD_131239 | JGI IMG/M metagenome (GOLD analysis project Ga0192241, IMG submission 131239) | Enriched cells from koala feces incubated with labeled cellulose particles, San Francisco Zoo, California, United States - Koala_Koa2-7_I3 ... | reverse complement strand
TTAGCATCGGTGAAAGCTCCTTTTTCAAATCCGAACAGTTCACTTTCGAAAAGTTGTTCGGGGATACTTCCAAGGTCGATGGTGACAAAAGGTTTGCCGTATCGGGGAGAGCAGCGGTATAACAGTCGGGCAATCACGTCTTTTCCCGTTCCGTTTTCTCCCAAAATCAGAATGTTGGCATCTGTACTGCTAAGTTTGTTTATGGTTGCGAATACTTCCTGCATGACTGGAGATTCTCCGATAATGTCCCCTTCCGGAGAACTTTGTCCGCTGAGTGCTTCCACTTGCTCTTTTAAGATGTTTACCTCCCGTTGAGATTGGCGCAGACGCATACCGGAGGTGAGAGTAGCCAGCAATTTTTCCTTCTCCCAAGGTTTGGGGATAAAATCTGTTGCACCGGCTTTAATGGCCCGTACAGCTTTATCTGTATCCGCATATGCAGTCATGAAGATGACAATAGCTTGCGGATCAATCTGCAAAATCTGCTTCAGACTTTCAAAACCTTCCTGGCCGCTAATTGCATCACGGCTGAAATTCATATCTAATAAGATAAGATCGGGCTGAAAGGTAGTCATAAAATGCTCAATCCGGTCGGGAGTGGTAGCTACCTTTATCTTTTCTGTATAAGGTTCGAGTAGTAGATTGAGGGCAAAGAGCACATCTTCGTTATCATCTACAATGAGTATCTTTCCTAGTTTGTTGACTTCATCCATAGGGTATGGGGTATATGATTCGTTACTTATCCTAAAGTTTTAATGCAAGGGCAAAGATATGGATAATAATCATGTGTTGTATGTGCGATTGCGCACTAAATTTGTGCGTATTTGCACGCTGTTTGTAATAGTGCGGTAAATGTAAATAGCTGAATTATAATGAAATATAAGAATGGCACAGGTTTTGAATAGTAAATAACAAATAAATCTAAGAATGAATCTGAAAATACTCTATATAACACTCGGAATCCTGTCGACTGAACTGCTGGCTGCTCAAAATCAAACAATGGAGATGTCGTTGGAGCAGGTGGTGAAAATAGCCCGTCTGGAATCACCTGATGCACAGACTGCACGACATAGTTTTCGTTCGGCTTACTGGAACTACAAATATTATCGGGCTAACTATTTGCCATCTTTGAGTTTGTCATCCGATCCTAATCTGAATCGTGCCATCAATAAGATTACAATGGGGGACGGTTCCGTTAAGTTTGTCGAGCAAAATCTGTTGAATACCGATCTGACTTTGAACCTGTCGCAGAATATTCCCTGGACCGGAGGTTCTCTTTTTCTCGAAACATCTGCGCAACGTATGGACTTGTTCAGCGAACATAAATACTCATGGCAAACTTCTCCTGTCATGATAGGATATCGCCAGTCGCTTTTTGGTTATAATAGTCTGAAGTGGGATAAACGTATAGAACCGGTACGCTATCAGGAAGCCAAGAAAAGTTATGTGGAAACACTGGAACTTGTTTCCGCCAATGCAATTAATAAATTCTTCGCTTTGGCTACCGCTCAAAGTAATTACGATATTGCTTCTTTCAATTATGCAAATGCCGACACGCTCTATCGTTACGCTCAGGGGCGCTACAATATAGGCACGATCACAGAGAATGAAATGCTGCAGTTAGAATTGAATCGTCTGACCGAAGAAACAAATCGTATGAATGCCCGTATAGAAATGGATAATTGTATGCAGGAACTTCGTTCTTATCTGGGCATTCAGGAAGATCGGGAACTTCGTGTGCGTATCAACTCCCAAGTGCCGGATTTCAGTGTCAATCTGGATGAAGCATTGGCATTGGCATACGAAAATAGTCCGGATATACAGACGATGAAACGAAGAAAGCTGGAAAGCGAGAGTGCTGTGGCAAGAGCCCGTGCCAATGCGGGGCTGAAAGCAGATATTTATCTCCGTTTCGGACTGACGCAGACTGCCGAAAAGTTGCCGGATGCTTATCGGAATCTGTTAGACCAGCAATATGTAAGTCTGAGTATCGCTCTTCCTATTTTAGATTGGGGAAGAGGGAAAGGACAAGTGCGGGTAGCCCGTTCCAATCGTGATCTGGTATATACGCAAGTGGAGCAAAACCGGACGGATTTTGAATTGAATGTCCGCAAACTGGTGAAACAATTTAATCTGCAAACACAACGGGTACGTATCGCTGCCCGTACAGATGAAACGGCTCAACGAAGAAATGAAGTTGCCCGCAAACTTTATATACTGGGAAAATCCACTATCCTCGATCTGAATGCTTCCATTGCCGAGAAAGATAGTGCCCGCCGTAATTACGTGTCGGCTTTGTATAATTACTGGAGTTTATATTACACACTTCGAAGTATGACACTCTACGATTTTGAACGAAACACGCTGTTGACCGAAGATTACAATCTTCTGATAGAATAGCAACTTACTCATTCAGCTGTAATAAATAAAAATATAAAATACCTGATAAAGTCATGGATATAAAATTAGAAAAGAAACCTTGGTATATTCGGTACAGATACTATCTGATAGGCGGACTTTTGTTTGCTGCCTTTCTGATTTATGTAATTGTTCTGTCATTAGGCCCCCGAAAATTACGTATTGATGCCGAAAATATTCAGATAGCGGAAGTGAAAGAGGATAATTTTATGGAATATGTAGATGTGGAGGGACTGATTCAGCCTATACTGACTATCAAAATCAATACCCGCGAAGCGGGAAGTGTTGAAAGCATCATTGGTGAGGAAGGAAGTCTGCTCCAGCAGGGGGATACCATCATCGTCCTTTCCAATCCGGATCTGCTCCGCAGTATCGAAGACCAGCGTGACGAATGGGAAAAACAAATGATTACTTATCAGGAACAGGAGATTGAGATGGAACAGAAAAGTCTTAATCTGAAGCAGCAGGCTCTGACGAATAATTACGAACTGGAACGACTGAAAAAGAGCATTGCCCTTGATCGGGAAGAGTTTCAGATGGGAGTAAAGAGTAAGGCTCAACTACAAGTAGCCGAAGATGAATATAACTACAAACTAAAAAACGCGGCATTGCAACAAGAAAGCTTGCGACATGACTCTGCCGTTACGATGATTCGTAAAGAACTGATTCGCAATGACCGTGAACGGGAGCGCAAGAAATATGAACGTACCCACGAGCGATTGAATAACTTGGTGGTGACGGCTCCTATAAAAGGGCAACTAAGCTTTGTCAGAGTAACTCCGGGGCAGCAGGTTTCTTCCGGCGAAAGCATTGCCGAAATAAAGGTACTCGATCAGTATAAGATACATACTTCGCTAAGTGAATATTACATTGATAGGATCACTACCGGACTGCCTGCTACCGTCAATTATCAGGGGAAGAAATATCCGCTGAAAATAACGAAAGTAGTCCCTGAAGTAAAAGACCGTATGTTTGTTGTCGATCTTGTCTTTACCGGTGATATGCCCGATAATGTGAGAGTCGGCAAAAGCTTCCGTGTACAGATTGAATTAGGTCAGCCGGAACGGGCGCTTATTATTCCACGGGGTAATTTCTATCAGTCTACAGGAGGACAATGGATTTACAAAGTGAATGCTTCGAAGACAAAAGCAATCCGTGTGCCATTAAGTATTGGGCGTCAGAATCCGCAGCAGTATGAAATTACGGAAGGTTTGCAGACGGGAGATTGGGTAATTACAACAGGATATGATACCTTTGGCGATGCAGAAGAGTTGATATTGAAATAAGGAATATATAATATTATGAAGATAATACGGTTGGTAATTTATTAAGGAACCGATTTATTTCTCATAAAAACGAATAAACACAATAACTTTTAAATATCATAATTATGATCAAGACAATTAATTTACAGAAAATTTTCAAGACTGAAGAAGTGGAAACTTGGGCGTTGAATAATGTAAGTATCGAGGTGAAGCAAGGAGAGTTCGTTGCCATTATGGGGCCTTCCGGTTGTGGAAAGTCAACATTGCTCAACATTCTTGGATTGTTGGACAATCCGACAGGAGGGGAGTATTACCTCAATGGAACAGAAGTTTCCAAGTACACAGAGTCACAGCGTACCAGCCTTCGTAAAGGAGTGATCGGTTTCGTCTTTCAGAGTTTCAATCTGATAGATGAATTGAATGTCTATGAAAACATTGAATTGCCTCTACTCTACATGGGTATCTCGGCTTCCGAACGCAAAAAAAAGGGTGGAGACTGCTATGGAACGAATGGCTATCACACATCGCAGCAAACACTTCCCGCAACAACTTTCCGGAGGTCAGCAGCAGCGTGTTGCTATTGCCCGTGCAGTAGTTGCCAATCCAAAGCTGATCTTGGCCGATGAGCCTACCGGTAATCTGGATTCAAAGAACGGCAAAGAAGTGATGGGGCTATTGAGTGAACTAAATAAGGAAGGAACCACTATTGTGATGGTAACACACTCACAGCACGATGCCGGTTATGCCGACCGTATCATTAATTTGTTCGATGGACAGGTAGTAACGGAAGTCAGTATGTAATATATTCATAAAGTACCATGATTAAACACTATTTGAAAGTAGCCTTTCGCAATTTGGTAAAGTACAAGACACAGAGCCTTGTCAGTATCATTGGCCTAGCTGTTGGTTTCACTTGTTTTGCGCTGTCTGTCTTATGGATTCGTTATGAAATGACTTATGATACTTTCCATAACGGGGCCGACCGTATCTATATGGTACGTGCGCATTATACTGATTCCCCCAGTAGTACATCCAATGTTACTCCTTACCCTTTGGCGAACTATTTGCAGGAGAAAATGCCGGAGATAGAAGCTACTGCTTCCACTTCCATATATCGGGATATGAAATTCCGTCTGGGAGATAATGAACAGGAAGTAGTAATGGCTACAGCAGATTCTGTTTTCATGAACTTTTTCAATATACAGCTGCTGAAAGGAACTGTCAACTTCCTGAAAGAAAATGACCCGGAAATCGCTATTACGGAAGAGTTTGCCAGAAAGCTTTTCGGCAGTGAAGAGGATGCTTTGGGGAAAGAAGTAGAACTGAGCGGGCGTCCCCGTAAGATAGGCGCCATTGTGAGCGGATGGTCCCGTCATTCCAATATACCGTATAGTGTATTGAGTTCGGCAAGGCGCTATCCACGTTGGAGTAGTAAGGGAGAACAACTGTTTATCCGTGTTCGCGCAGGAGTGGATAGGGATATTTTTCAAAAGAAGATGGAAGACATTGATATCTTAGATATCCCCAAAGAGAGCGAGCTTGCGAAACTTCTGATCACGCCCATTTCGGCTTTGCGTTATTCGGATTATGTTTCTAAAGTAGATGTAGTCATCTCCTTCAGTTATATTTTCTATTTCTCTTTAGCAGGCGGATTGGTCATTATTTGTTCCTTATTCAATTACCTGACGCTTTATATCAGCCGGCTTTGTATGCGTAGTCGTGAAATGGCGCTTCGTAAAGTAAATGGTGCAAGTAATACATCTTTGTCGGTTCAGTTTGCCATTGAACTGTTATTGATTCTATGTATCGCCCTGCTATGCGGATTGTTGATGATAGAGGTGAGCATGTCCGGCTTCCTGAACTTCACACAGATAAAGACAGGTTCATATTATGGAGAGATCATTGCATATCTTTTGATTGTAATCATTCTGTCTTTTCTGTTAGCACAGATGCCGTTATCTTATTTTCGCCGTCGGACATTGCAGGAAGCGATAAAAGGAAAAGTGGTAACTACCAGACCTTATCTGTTTCGTAAGATAGGAATTATCATGCAGTTAGTTGTCAGTCTTGCTTTTATCTTCTGTGCGATTGTTATGATGAAGCAGCTCTATTTTCTGAAAAATACGGATTTAGGAATGGAACGTCATAATGTCGGTAATGTAGCCTTATGGAATGGAGATATCAAGCAATGGTCGGGGAAGATAGCTGCTTTACCCATGGTGACAGAGACTTTGCCCCCTTCGTATTTCCCGATTATTCCTACAGGGCCGATGATGTATGCCGAAATAAACAACTGGGATGATTCGCCGAAAGCGGTTGAAGAACCTTTAACTGTTGGTATGATGCCTGCTAAAGAAGAATTCTTTGAATTCTATAAATTGAATTTATTGGAAGGCGAGTTTATATCGGACAAGAATCAAGAAAATGAAGTGGTGATAGATGAAAATACATGCCGTAAATTTGGATGGAAACGGGCTTTGGGCAAAAGTTTCTATCATGAATATAATGGTCAGCGTAGCTTATATAAGGTTGTCGGAGTAGTCAGGAACTTTAGCTATCGTTCTCCTACGAGTGAACCGGGACTGATTGCTTTTCAGCATCCTAAAGCGCAAGATTATCTGTTGAATCGTGCCAGCATTCTGTTTAAATTTAGAGAGGGCACTTGGAATGAATGTCGTGCGACTATAGAGAAACTATACAGAGAGGAATTTCCAAATGCTTATATGCGATTGTTCAATGAAGAAGAGGAATATAACAAGTACCTCCGTTCCGAAGATGCACTGATGAAATTATTGAGTTTTGTATCATTGGTTTGCGTCATTATTTCTGTATTCGGAGTTTTCTCATTGGTAACGCTGTCTTGTGAACAGCGTCAGAAAGAGATTGCTATACGTAAGGTGAACGGAGCGCAAATCCATCATATCCTGCAAATGTTCTTCCGGGAATATTTATTGTTATTGATCATAGCTGCTGTTATTGCATTCCCCGCAGGATATGTTGTAATGAGGAGATGGATCGATAGCTACGTGAGACAAACATCGATAGATAGCTGGGTATATATAAGCATCTTTGTTGTGATAGCTATTATTCTTTTGCTTAGCATCATTTGGAGAGTATGGAAAGCTGCCCGGCAGAATCCGGCAGAAATTATCAAGAGTGAATAACATAAACACAATGTCATGATATATCATTATTTAAAAATAGCTTTTCGCAATCTGATCAAGTACAAGACGCAGAGTATTGTAAGTATAGTCGGCTTGGCAATTGGTTTCACCTGTTTTGCATTGTCTGCCCTATGGATACGTTATGAAATGACATACGATACGTTTCATGAAGGGGCGGAGCGCATCTACTTGGCAGGTAACAAGTTTGAATTGCAGGGGGACGGATTCTCTTATTTTTCTCCTAATTTATTGGCTGATTATATAAAAACAAATTGTCCGGAAGTAGAGAAGGTATGTCATATCCGTTATGATTCGAGCAGAAAACCCATGAAATATAAAGATACAGAATACAAGATGTTACAGATGGAAATTGATTCCAGTTTTATTTCTATGTTCAATATTAGTGTGTTAGATGGAAAAAGTCGTTTAATATTAGATAAAAATGAAATAGCCATTACAGAGGAGATAGCAAAACAGATTTTTGGAAAAGAAAATCCGATAGGTAAACAATTACTCTTTCCGCAGAGTAATAATTCTGAAAAAACTATCGTGGCGATTGTAAAGTCATGGAAAGGGCATTCTTTACTTCCTTTTGATATTTTATTGTCCTATGAACCTGATGATCTCGATTGGAATAGATCAGAATGTCAAACTTTTTTACGTGTCTATCCTGATAGTGATATAAAAGTACTGGAACAGAGACTGACAAACTACGAGATAGAACAAGATTCACATAAATGGTTAAGATCAACGCCAATTGCTTTATTGTCAACATTGAGAAGTACTCACCCAAGGAAGGATGTAAATGTCAAGTTGAATCATGTTCGTCTTTTTTGCCTGTATGGGTGCTTTGGTTATTATTTGTGGATTGTGCAACTATTTAACGATGCTTGTTACTCGTATCCGAATGCGTAAACGTGAATTGGCATTACGAAAAGTAAATGGAGCTTCTAATGCGAATTTGCTATCGTTACTACTTTCGGAACTGGCCTTGATACTTGTTCTTTCTGCAGGGATAGGTGCTATGTTAATGGAGTTGATTCTGCCTGTTTTTAAATATTTATCTCAAATAAATGAGAATACTTCGTTTTTTTATAGCGAAGTACTGATTTATATCTTGTCTTTAGTTGTAATCACCGTAGGCATTGCTGCTGTGCTTATACACTATATCAATAAGCAGACTTTACTTGAAAATATCAGGCAAAAGTCAAATCTTCATCTTTCTGGTTGGCTTTATAAAAGCAGTATTCTGTTGCAACTCTTTGTTAGTATTGGCTTTATTTTCTGTACTTTTGTTATGATGAAGCAATTAAACTTTCTACAGAATTCAAGAGAACTGGGGCTTGAACGTCATAATGTAGGAGTGATTGCCCATGCTTTAGGCTGTGAGAGTGCCGCGGTAAAACAGATAGTAGATCAGATACCTGATATCACAGAACATTTGGAGGGATTCTATACCCCGATTCCAAAAATGTTATATTCTACTTTTAAAGTGTGTGATTGGGAAGGGAAGTCAGATGAGGAGCAAAGTTTCAATATGGAAGATGAAACTATAAATCAGGATTTTGTCGATTTTTTCCATATCGAGATTTTAGAAGGTAGCATACCGGATGAGAAAGATGAAAAAGGAACAGTTGTCATTAATGAGGCTGCTGTAAAGGCTTTTGGATGGAACGAACCGATAGGAAAAAAGTTTAATAAGGAATATAAAGTAAAAGGTGTTATCAAAGATATATATTATAATGCTCCCATACATCCGGTGGCTCCCGCTATGTTTTCTTTGCAAAAAGGTCGTGAAAATGGACATATTATTTTTAAAGTAAAGGAAGGCACATGGAATAAAGTATCACAGAAATTGTATGAGGAGGTGAATAAGGTTAATCCTAATGCGATAGTAGATTTGGTAAATATGGGAGATACCTACAATGAATACATGAAGTCAGAAAACACATTAAGCAAGTTATTGAGTGTTGTTTCTCTTATCTGTATAGTGATTGCCGTATTTGGTATATTCTCCTTAGTGACTTTATCATGCGAACATCGTCGAAAGGAGATTGCCATTCGGAAAGTAAACGGTGCAAGTGTTAAAGTTATTTTGAACTTATTCTTTAAAGAGTATTTGATTTTACTTGTCATAGCGTCATTCATGGCCTTTCCATTAAGTTACCTTATCATGAAACACTGGCTCGAAGGATATGTAAAGCAGACGCCGATAAATCTTTGGATATATGGAAGCATATTTGCAGGTATGTTACTTATAATATTCCTTAGCATCATCTGGAGAGTATGGAAAGCTGCCCGACAGAATCCGGCGGAAGTAATCAAAAGTGAATAACATCCTTATTATAAAAGCAATATGAAGAACCAATTATCTGCTATCAGGACTTTATCCCGTTTCAGAACATACACGATGATCAATATTATCGGGCTTGCAGTCAGTGTGGCTGCAACGCTGATAATTGTACGCTATATCCATCAGGAGATAACAGTTGACCATTTCTGTAAGGACCTGGACCGATTGTACTTGCTGACTATTCAAAGGAGTAATGGCAGTATTTCGATCGCAGATAATACAGACAGGAATAATGACCCTAATTTTATAGATCCTTTAAAGAATCCGGAAGTAGAAGCATATTCTTATAGTGTTTCTTTTGACGATGATTATATTGTAGTCGATAATCACCGTTACCAGGCCAATGTTTTGGTAACTGATAGCTTGCTTTTGCAGTTGATGGACTATCCGATAGTTTCGGGAATTAAAACTATTCAGAAACCGGATGATGCAATTATTACCCGGAAATATGCCTGGCATATTTTTGGTGACGAAGACCCGATAGGGAAACAATTAACTTCATCGTCAGGTTCTGTACTTACCATTCGTGGCATTGTGGATGAACCGAGTACCAAGGCTTCTTTACAATTCGACCTGATAGCTCCGGTGAATCAGGGGAAATATACAGACTGGAGTCGGATGGGATTCTGCATGGTCCGGTTGACAAACGGAACAGACCTGAAAAAGTATAATGAAAAGATTTCCAAGCCGCAGTCATTAATATGTTACAGTCATTCTCCCATACAGTACGGGCTTACTCCCTTGAAAGGATTGTATTTCAATAAGATTGTCGAACCTTCGGCAGCTTCTTTTTTGCGGGGGAATATCAATCATGTGACGATTCTGACTGTAGTGGCTTGTATGCTGCTGTTGGTGGGAGTCTTCAATTTTATCAATATCTACACGGTTATCGTTCTAAAGCGGGCACGTGAGTTTGGTGTTAAAAAAGTATATGGTGCGAGCGGCTTTCAGATATTTATCCAGATTTATGTAGAGAATATATATATGGTGGCAGCCGCCTTGCTTATCATCTGGATGCTGATCGAAACTTCAGCCGGGATATTCGCCTCGGTATATGCAATTCCTGTAAAACCGGATATCGTTTTTGATCTGTCGCTGTCTCTCATTTTATTATTCGTATTGCCGTTGGTGACGTCTGTCTTTCCTTTTTTACGTTACAACTATTCTTCTCCGATCACTTCTTTGCGTTCTGTAAATGCCGGAGGAAATTCAATTGTTTCCCGTGCAGTATTCTTATTTATTCAATATGTCATTACGTTCAGTCTGATAGTAGTCGCATTGTTTTTTGTTCGCCAGTTGTACACAATGCTGAATGCGGATTTAGGATATCAGGCAAAGAATATCATTTCATGCCAGTTCCTGTCATTCGAGACACAAAACAGAAGATATGCAAATGATGAAGAATGGCAGAAAGAACGTGACTTGGAGCGGCATAAGGTACAGGTTATTAAACAGAAGATGGACGCATGCCCTTTATTCATTTCATGGGGATATGGGGAAGCACCTATCAATCTGGAACTATACGTCAATGTGGAGAGTAACGGAGAGAAACATAAAATGGCTATCATGTATGTTAATAATAATTACATGAATATGTTTGGCCTGAAGCTGAAAGAAGGAAGAACGTGGAATGATAAAGACCAGTTTGCCCAATATAAAATGATGATAAATGAAACAGCCAGAAAGCTCTTCCGGATAAAAGATATTAATGAAGCTTCACTGCAAACCGAATCCCGTCTATGGTGGAGTGTGGGGACAGATGAGAGTAAAAATCCTGCTTATCAGGTAGTAGGTGTGATAGAAGACTTCCGGACCGGACACTTATCTATGGGGGATGCATCACTGGCTATTCTGTATGATGAAGGAGAAAACCCTACCGAACCTTTAATGGCTAAAATAGCCGAAGGTAAACGCAAGGAAGCCATTCAATTCTTGAAGGAACTACACAACGAAGTAATGGGTGAGGGGGAGTTCAATTACTCCTTCGTCGAAGATGAAGTTGAAAAACTGTACGATGATGACAAGAGAACAACCCACATCTACGTCACCTTTGCCGGACTGGCTATCTGCGTTTCCTGCCTCGGATTGTTCGGGCTGTCATTGTATGACATTCGCCAGCGCTACAGGGAGATTGCATTGCGTAAAGTGAACGGAGCTACCGGCAAACAGATCGCTTTGTTATTGGTCAGGAAGTATCTTTATATTTTGGGAGCCGCCTTTGCTGTCGCTATTCCTTTGGTCTATTATATTATTAATGACTATACCAAAGACTTTGCGGTGAAAGCTCCGATAGGAGCAGGGATTTTTGTGACAGGCTTCATCCTTACCTTGCTTATCTCACTGGGTACATTACTCTGGCAGGTACGCAAAGCTGTCCGCATCAATCCGGCATTGATCATGAAGAACGAATAAGATTAAAAACGACTAAGATTACAACGAATGGAACGAACTGCTATGGAAAACCTCGTACTATTAAAACTTATATTCAGAAACTGGTGGCGCAATAAACTTTTTGCGGTCATCTCTTTGGTCAGTCTTGTGGTCGGTATTTCCTGTACCAATCTTCTGATCTCGTTTGTCATCCATGAATATACGATAGAAGGGGAAAATCCAAAGAAGGACCGTATCCTGCGCCTGACTCAGCGACTGCCATCCATGCAGAGCACCGGACAAGTATCATTTGTCTACGGAGGATCGGTTGCCGGAATGATAGCTCCGTTTCCGGAGATTGAATCTTATCTCCGGCTGACCGAGAAGGAGGCAACTCATATTGAAATTGAGAACCAGCGCTTTCCTCAACAGGTCATTGTTGAGGCCGACAGTTCTTTCTGCCGTTTTTTCCCGTACCAGATATTGTCCGGCAATATGAAAGAAGCCTTGACTAAGCCGGACTGTATTGCTTTGAGTGAAGAAAAGGCCATGCAATACTTCGGGAAGTTCGATTGTATCGGGCGAGAACTTTCTGTGGTATATGGAGATAAAGTTGAAATGAAAAAGGTATCTGCCATATATAAGTTTTATGCGCAGTCAGCACTCCGTATTGATTTGCTTGGTAATTCTCAGAACCTGCAGGAAGAAGGAACTTCCTGTATGATTCTTCTCAAAGAAAAGACTGACGTGTCAGCCTTTCGCGAGCGTTTTGAGTCAACAGAACTGCCTACAGTGACAGGTCCCGGTTATTATAAACTCCAGACATTACAAGAATCCTACTTTGACACAAAACTGGCTGATTCCGTGAAAACATTCAGTCATCGGCAGATCGCTTTGTTGAGTATCGGTTTATTATCAGCTTTTCTTGTCTTATTCATCGCTTGCTTCAATTACGTAAACCTAAGCTTTTCGCGCCTGCTGAAACAAGTAAACATGATTCATGTAGAGACATTGATGGGAGCTTCTCATTCATATATTTGCCGGCAACTTTTTATTGATACATTCCTTACCGTATTTATCGCTTTCATCCTTTCCATTCTTGTAATGGGGGACATACTTTCTCTTTTCAATTATTTCTTTGATGCCCGTCTGACTTTCGGTTTCATTCTTTCATGGAAAGTCTTTCCATTTATTCTTCTGTTTGTTTCTCTTTTGGCCATTATACCGGCCACCTATATGACGAAGAAACTGAACCGCATTTCTATCAGCGGATATCGGCAATTTTTTCAAGGGAGAAAAAGAAGAAGACTGGTAGCGACCCTTGTAGGCGTGCAAATGGTTATCTCCATCGGATTGATGACTGCCTTTATGATGATACGTACGCAACTTTCAACCATAGAAGGGCAGGGTGAACGCTTTAAAGGAGTTATAATCTTAGGTAATGAGGGGGCTGCCTTGACTATCCCTTTGTATAATGACATTAAAAACCTGCCCGGTATCCAAACTGCCCTGTTATCCAAAGGGCGGATAACGAGTCCTTTTAATATCATCATTCCACTAAACAGGAATGGGCAGGAAGTAATGGTAAATAAAGTTTTATTGACCGAGAACTATGGACTGCTGGACTTATTCAACATAGAACTTCTCGAACCGGAACGAACGGAGGATTTATTTTCCAAGGTAGCCCATCCGGTAGTTGTTAATGAAGCCTTTGTACAGTTCTTTGTACCGGGAGGAGAAGATCCGGTGGGGCAGACCTTAAGCAAATATGAGCAGGACAACGCCGGTGAAGGAACTATTATCGGTGTGTGCAAAGATTTCAGACTGACTTCTTTCAACTCTGCCATTACTCCGATGCAGATTATTCTTCAAGAGATTCCGGTCGATCAGGCAACCTACCTGTCTTGTCGTATAGATGAGGGCAGACGCAATGAGATAGTAAAAAATCTCCGGTTGCTGTGGGAGAAACACGAGCCGGGACATTCTTTTGTTTACATAGACGCCTATCAGCAATATATATCCAACAATACAGATATGGTGAATTTCTCCCGATTATTAACTGACACATGAGCATTCGATAGGTATTTTATAGCAAGTGCACTCTATAGTGTATCTTGAAGTCAAGCTACTCTCTTCCCCCAAAGAGAGTAGCTTTTATTTTGTCCGATGCCACCTTTCCTGTTTTTCCAACGGTTGATTAGCTTCAAAGTCAACGGCAAAAGAAGAACGTTTTATCTTCTTAGAAACTGGATACTGAAGAACTACATATTCATAGTGATCATTCCGTTTTAATAGTCTCAGCCGGATTACTTAATGCCGTATGATATCCGTTAAGGACAACTGTGACAAACGTTACAAGCATCAATAAGACGACAGGTACTATAAATACTTCTATTCCCCAATCCGTAGGATACACAAACTGTTCCCTCCACCGTTTCATCAAGACATATACGATAGGAATAGCGATCATGTCGGCTATCAGAATATAATAGAAGAACGGACGATTCAACAACAATAGAATTTG